>MTLE01005393.1_pt1 | contig 11178 bp, 8 predicted proteins | sample 1982461 | NCBI WGS metagenome assembly MTLE01 (sample SAMN05712605, study PRJNA340218) | biofilm metagenome | isolation source: sample SPL anode biofilm adapted to -200 mV | place: USA | collected 2012-02-03
CTTTATTCTTGACTGCTTGCTCTGGCACCCGCGGTCATATTGGAAACCAAAAAGTATGCACAAATGACTATTTGCTTGGCGTACTGTCCCTCAGCGAATTGGTTTCTCCTTGCGGTAAATAATATTTACCTAAATTAAAAGAAAGGTTTAACGGCTATAAAGCTGTTAAACCTTCTTTTTTGCCCCGATAAATAGCTGGCCCACATTAAGAACTTATCGTATAACCCATCTCTTCACAATATTTTTTATAAAGATTATCCAAATCAGGATATTCTCGGCAGTTGAATTGTCCTGAAGGATATAATTTATCAAAGTGGGAATAGCCGGAAAAGCCTTTAAACCTTATGATAACAAGCGTTGTCCAAGTAGCTATACCATACTGAAAATCTTTACATATAACAATGTCCTGCCAACCTGTAGAATTACTGCCGGCACGCTGGCAATACGCAGGTAAATCTACATCAAGCTGCTCAAACTTTGTTGCCTCTTCCCCAGTAGACAGCTTATACATTTGCCGAGCGCGGTGCAAAGTGGTAAGCATAGTTTCGGCTTCTTTCATTTTAGTTTTAAATACGGCATACTGATACTGCGGCAAGGCAATGGCAGCCAAGATACCGATTATCAAGACAACAACCAACATTTCTATTAGAGTGAAGCCTTTTTTAAACATAAAGAAAACCTATCTAAAGAGATTCTAACATATACGACTATTATGGCAGGCATCTACTTATAAAGCGCTTTAACTTGTTTGTGGATGGCCTTCCACTTGTCTTTTTCCATCTTGGCGGAACTTTGTGTTTGACGCTTAATTAAATATTCCTGCTCCCTTTGGACTTTAAGATAATTCTCAAATCTGGCGGCGTCAAGCTGGCCATCTTTAACTGCCTGCTTTACGGCGCAGCCAGGCTCATCGGCGTGGGTGCAATCCGTAAATCTGCAATGCTGTGCAAAATCTTCAATATCATTAAAAGTGTGTTGTATACCTTCCTGCGCATCCCAGAGCTGAAGCTCCCTTACCCCCGGGGTATCAATAATAAGGCCGCCATTGGGCAAAATAATCATTTGTTTATGTGTGGTGGTGTGGCGGCCTTTATCCATATTACTTCTAAGGTCGCCAACTTTCATAACTGTTTGCTGCGCCAAATTATTAATAAGGGAAGATTTACCAACACCAGAAGAACCCAAAAGAACAACTGTTTTATTGCCTTCAAAATATTTTTGCAATATTTTTATACCGTCTGATGAAATATTACTTACCGCGTGGATATCAACGCCAAAGGCAACTTCCTGCACTGCGGCTTTTTTTACTTCGACATCATCACATAAGTCTGCCTTGGTCAAAATTACAACAGGCATTGCGCCGCTTTGCCAAACCATAGAAAGGTAGCGCTCTATCCTTCTTAAATTAAAATCATAATTTAGCGCACACACTATGAAAGCGAAATCGACATTGCTTGCTATCACTTGTTCTTGCGTTTCTTTGCCTGCAACCTTTCTGGAAAATTTGCTTTTTCTGGGCAATACCTTGTGGATAAGGGCTTTTGTTTGCCCGTCATAATATTCAAACAAAACCCAATCGCCGACAGCAGGGAAGTCTTCCCTTGTTTGGCTGTCATTGCGGAACCTGCCTGAAATGATTGCAGGTATTTCCCCATTGTGGGTAAACAGCTTGTAGCTTTCCCTGTGTTCGGCTGAAATCCTGCCTGTAAAAAGGCCTTCTTGAGCCATCGCGTCCGCGTGGGATTTAACAGCTTCAGTAAAACCAAATTTTTCCGGTTGCATAAAAAAATTATCTCCTAAGACGATAATAAATTATACCTAAATTTTTTTATGGGACGAGGCGGAGATTATTTTTTGTTGAGTAAAATCTGTTGGCGCAATTTTTGTACCGGCTATAATATTAATTTTTTAACAAGAGAAATTTAAAATTTATTGATATAATTATATTAGTCTAATTCAGACAATAATAACTAAAAATTAATATTACGGAACAAACTAGGACAAAAAATGAAAAGAATTATTTCTTTATTATTAGTTGCAAATATTATATCGGGCTGCTCTTTTTTCGCAAGCCCTCGTCAAAACATCACTGTTATGACAAATGTGCCTGATGCTGAGGTTTTTGTAAATGGGCAAAGAGCAGGTGTCGGGAATATTTCTTATTCTGTTAAAAGGAATAAAAATGCACAATTAATGGTACGCAAAGATGGCTATTATCCTGCCTATTATTCTGTTGATACTCAAATGAGTACAGCAGGAGTATTAGATATTATTGGCGGATTTATTTGGATAGTTCCTTTCTTTGGCCTGCTTGCACCTGGTTCAAGAACATTGGACCAAGACAATATAGCCTTGGAGCTGGTACAAGATAAAGGTTATAAAGCAGAAGAGCAATCTGCGAAATAAAAATCTTATTTTTAAAAACGCCCTAAAGGTAGAAATCTTTAGGGCTTTTTTATTTGAATTTTTATTTAAAAATGTATTGGCGCAATTTTTGTGCCGGTTAAAAACATAAATTTAAAGAGCTAATAGACAAGGAATGAGGACAATCCGTATGACCAAGCAGAGGATATTTTTTTGCGTATAGACGCGGAGCAAGGAGGGAGGTATATCTCGAGCGGGGTGGAACCCCCGTATATCCGACCGACGATGCGACAAAGTATAGACGTAAAAAAACGCCCCAGACAGGAATCGAACCTGCAACCTTATCCTTAGGACGGATCTGCTCTTCCAGTTGAGCTACCGGGGCTTTTACAAAAAACTGCTTAAATTTTATTCCTACCGCCTTAAAATTATACTACTTTTAAGACGTTCACCGCCAGAAAAACTAAAGTGTTACCAATGTTTTTACAGGGGCTTTAACTTTGGCGCGGCCTTTTAAAAAGGCTAAATCGCACACAAACGCGCAGCAATGCACTTTGGCGCCAAGCTTTTCTACCAGTTCTATCGCGGCGTTAATTGTGCCGCCTGTGGCAAGCAAGTCATCAACGATAATAACCTTATCCGTGCAGGAAAGCGCATCTGTATGAATTTCCAAAGTATCTGTGCCGTATTCCAAATCAAACGCGGCGGAAATTGTTTTATAAGGCAATTTACCTTTTTTTCTTATTGGCACAAAACCGATTTCCATATTAGAGGCAAGTGCGGCGGCAAAGATAAACCCGCGCGCTTCTATACCTACAATTCTGGTAATGCCTTTACCCTTAAATTCGTGGGCAAAGTGGTCTATAACCGCGTTAAACGCCTGTGGGTTGCTTAAAAGCGGGGTCATATCCTTAAACATAATTCCCTTTTTGGGGAAATCGGGGATATCACGTAAATTCCTTAAGAGTTCCTGTTCGCTTATCATTTGCGCCTATCCTTTTTGTGCTTGTTTACTTTAATCTTTTTGTCCGCTTTTTTGACGCGCTTTACGGGCGCGGCCTTTGTGGCGGAGGTTGTTTTGACGGTTTTTTTAGCTGCTTTATTTGCCGCCAAAGCCTGCTGCTTTGCCTTGTTTTGCTCTTTGGCAAGTTTGCTCATTTTATCCTTGCCGATGACGTCGCCAAGTATATTTGTTTTGGCTTTTATCGTCATACCGCCGTGGATATTTTTTGTGGCAAAATCTTTTTCCTGCTTTTCAAAAAGGCCAAGTTCCTGCGCTTTTTTACGCACGGCGCGCACGGCGCGTTCTTCTATCTGGCGCACGCGCTCACGCGATATACCAAGCTTTTGCGAAACATCGGCAAGGGTTAATGTATTTTCGCTGTTAATGCCGTAGCGCATAATTAAAATATATTTATCTCTTGCGGGTATTTCGTCTAATATCGCAAGCAGTTCTTTGTTGGAGGAAGCTAAATCCACCAAGTCCGCAGGGTTGCCTTTGCCCGAGTCTGTAATAGTATCTTCCAGCGTTATATCGTCGTCCTCATTAGGGCCTGAGGACAGGGAATCTATACTGTAAGCCGCGTTTAAAGTATCTAATATAGAGCGCACCTGACGGGCGGAAATATTCATTTTAACAGACATCTCTTTTAAAGAAGGCTCGCGGCCGAGTTTAGCTTTAAGTTTTTCCCAATTTCTCGTCCACGCGCGCAAATTATCCCAAGCGTGAGAAGGAATTTTTATTGTGCCGCATTGCTCTTCCACGGCGCGGCGGATATATTGTTCTATCCAGTGTATTGCATAGGTGGAAAAACGGTAGCCCTTAGACGGGTCAAATTTATCAATAGCCTGCAAAAGGCCAAGGTTGCCCTCTTCTATCAAATCCATAAGCTCTATGCCGAAACGGCTGAAACGTTTTGCCGTCGGTACGACGAGGCGAAGGTGCATTTGCACCAATCTTTGACGCGCGGCTTTATCCCCCTTTTTTGCTTTTTTCCAGAGGGAGGCTTCTTCGCTCCTGTCAATTTGTTTGACAAGGTCGCTTATGTTTTTGAAGTACTCGTTTACGGAGTCTACTGTATTTTCTTCCATGTATAAATGATACTACATATTTCAACTGTTCTTCAACCAAAAATCCCCCCGTTTAAGGAGGGATTTTTTAAATTACGCACAGAACAAAAAATTAAAGCGGGATATTGCCTTTTGAGCGGTTATTTTCCGGATTTTTTTTGTTCTTAAGTATTCTTATTGCCCTTATTATGCGCTGGCGGGCTGCGGAAGGCTCAATAATTTCGTCAATAGAGCCTGTTGAAGCGGTTTGGTAAGGAGAGGCGAACTTTTGGGAATATTCCGCTGTAAGCTTTTCCTTAATTTCTTCCACTTTATCTTTTTCCGCGGCTTTAATATCTTTGGAATATAAAATTTCCACCGCGCCGCGCGGACCCATAACGGCAATTTCCGCCGAGGGAAGAGCGAAGTTAAAATCCCCGCCCAAATACTTTGAACTCATTGCTATATACGCGCCGCCGTAAGCTTTGCGCAAAACAAGGGTTACTTTAGGCACGCAGGCTTCCGCATAGGCGTAAAGCAACTTTGCGCCGTGCCTGATTATGCCGCCGTGTTCCTGCTCTACACCAGGTAAATATCCGCCGATATCAACCAAGGTTAATATGGGGATATTAAAGGCGTTTAAGAAGCGGACAAATCTTGCGGCTTTATCGCTGGCGTGCATATCAAGCGCACCGCCCAAATGGTCGGAATTATTGGCAACCACGCCAACAACTTCCCCGCCCAGTTTGATAAAACCTACGACGACGTTTTTGGCAAAGTCGCGGTGAATTTCGAAAAATTTATTTTCGTCGGCAAGTTCCCAAATTATATGCTGTACGCGGAAGGGCTTTCTGGGGTCCATAGAGCAAATTTTTTCCAATAAAGGCGTTTTTCTGTCCATGGAGTCAACGGTGGAGCTGTAGGAAGGCTTTTCGTAACAGTTTTGCGGCAGGAATGTTAAGAGTTCGCGTACCTGACGGAAGCAATCCTGCTCGCTGTTGGCAACCACATGGCAAACGCCGCTTTTTTGGCTGTGCGCCTTGCTGCCGCCTAAAGTATCAAAGTCCACATCTTCGCCCGTGGCGGATTTAACAACGCTGGGGCCTGTTACAAACATATGGCTGATACCGTCTACCATAAAAATAAAATCGGTAAGTGCGGGAGAGTAAACCGCGCCGCCCGCGCACGGGCCTAAGATAACGGAAATCTGCGGGATAACGCCCGAGGCTTTAACATTGCGGTAAAAAATTTCGCCGTAGCCGTCAAGGCTGTCCACGCCTTCCTGTATTCTTGCGCCGCCCGAATCCAAAAGGCCGATTACGGGTATTTTGGCTTCTATGGCAAGGTCCATAATATAAGCAATTTTTTTGGCGTGGGCTAAACCCAAAGAACCACCAAGCTGCGTAAAATCCTGCGAGAAGATTGCAACGTCGCGCCCGTTAATGCGGCCAAAGCCCGTTACAACGCCGTCGCCTTTAATATCTTTATCTTTTATGCCGAAATCAGTGCAGCGGGTTTGGACAAGCGTGCCGATTTCGTAAAAGCTGTTTTCGTCCAAAAGATACTGCAAGCGTTCGCGCGCCGTAAACTTACCTTTGGCTTTTTGCGCTTCCACTTTATCTTTTGGGCCTTCCACGGCGGCGGCATAGACTTCTCTAAACTTCTTTATGTTTTCCGCCACGGCTTCTTTTTTATTCTTTTCGCCGTTTTCGGTTTTATCGTTTTTAATGCTGTCTGCGTTTATTGCTTCTTCCATAAAAACCTCTTTTAGTTATAAAAGCGGGGCTTCGCTTGCTATAACAAGCTTATATCCGCCGTCCAAATCTTTAACTTCGGTTAGTATTTTAGGACTGCCCTCTTTGGCCCAAATATCCAAAGCCTTGCCGTAAAGGTGCAGTCTGCCGTTTATAAAACGGATTTCCGTCATATCTATTGAAAGACCGACGCCCAAAAATTTAAGTACAGCTTCCTTTTTTGCCCATAATTCGGTTAGGAAGACGGGCGCGAAGGAAGAAATTTCATCTTTATCAAAACATTGTTCCGCCCAAGAGCGGCTGCGGGGTTCTATAATTTCTATATCCACGCCTATATTGTCGCCCGTAACGCTTACGGCGGCGGCGGCGTAATCCCCGCTGTGGGTAATGGAAACAGGCAAATGCGTGCCGCCCGGAACAAGCAGGACGGGTTTGCCCGAGGGAAGATTTTTAACTTCCATCTCTTTCATTTTAAAAGTAAAAAGGTCGCACGCGGCAAGCTTTAGCGCATAACGGCCCGCAAGCCATTCGTTGCGGCGTTTGTCTATCTTAAAGGCCTCGTATTCCTGCGCTTCTCTGTCGGTTAAGACTTCTGCAGGGGCAGGTACGTTTTTAAGTTCTACAACTTTAAGTCTGTAGGTCATTTTTTACCCTTAAAACTTTTAAATTTGCGCCGCGCTTAAAAAACGCGGCGCGTATAAAACTTACTGGCCTATCATCTGGTAGTCGCTGAGTTCCGCCCAGAGCTTGCCCTTTTCGTCAAACACAAAGGCGTCGTAGACGCTCTTGCCTTCTATATTCTTGCCAGTAAAGACAGCAAGCATATAAAGTTTTTGCGGGGCTTCGCCTTTGCCGTGGATATAAACTTTGCCGATAGAGTCGGGCAGAGTCATACGGTTTTCAACGGCTAAATCCCTGTAACCGCAGGTTTGGAATGCGGCTTCTATAAGCATAGGATAGGCAAGGAGGTGTTTGGGACCGTCGTGGAATAAAACTTCCTGCGGTTTTTTGTAAACGCCCAAAACGGCATTATTATCAATCTTTAAAATACCGTCAAGCACCTGAAAGCTGGGGCCGTGGAAGTATTTTGTATAAATTTCTTCTTTGGTAACGGCGTAAGAGCCTTCCAAATTAACTTTGCTCTTATAGTTATTCCATTTGCTTTCAAAGGCTTCCAGCACACGCGCCGTAAAGTGGCGGCGGGTATTGCCCATCTTAATACCTTTGCTGTTGATAAAGTCTGATTCAATTTCTAAATTAACTTTACCGCCCTGCTCCTGCGCTTTAACCCGCACGGTTTGCGGGTTGCGCCTTAAAAGTTTAATAGGTAAATAAAAGTGGACGTCTTCCAAACCTTGCGGCTGGCTGCCAAGCAAAGTTGTGGCGGCTTCCACAAAAGTTTCTATACCCATTACCCCGGGGACGTACGGCGTGCCTTCTATGGCGTGGTCAAAAAGGAAAGGATACTGCGCGGTAAATGTATTTTCCGCCGCAAGTTCTTTGCCTTTAACTAAAGTTTTTATATCGCCTAAAAAGAAGTTTTCCTGCTCTACAAGCGCGGAGGGCTGCACATCGGCAGGTTCTGCCTGTACTGCAACTTCCTGCTTGGCAGGGGCGGGAGCGGGTTCTGCCTGTTCTTCCTGTTCCTCTTCAGCTTGCGCGGCCGCAGCGGCGGGCGCGGCGGAAGACGGTGTGGAATTTCCCCCCGGCAAAAGTGCGCCTGAGGGGTTTTCGTCTTCTTCTTCAAAAGGGTCGTTGATGCGGATTTGTTTATCCCAGTCAAGCTTGCCCAAGTCGTCTGTTAAGACGATTTCGGGGATGCGGCCGTACACAATTTCGTCTAAGAAGATTTGCATACCGTCGTAAGGGTCAACAAACTTTAAGCCCTGTGATTCCAAAAATTCCACTACACCGGGGCGAACGCCCATACCGACGCTGGCGTATGCGCTCATATCTATGCTGACGGCGCGCTGGCCCTGATTTTGCAGAGAGATACAAAGCTTAGCCAAAAAGTCGTTTGCGCTTGCATAATCGCTTTGGCCCAAGTTGCCGTATTTGCCCGCTATCGACGAGGCAAAGGCATAAAAACCCGTATCTTTAACCAGATTGTTAGCCACAAAAGCGGCTGCGCTGGTGGCTTTGACGTCAAATATTCTGTAATATTCTTCGGTCGTTTTATCGGTTAAAAGTTTGGAGCGTTCAAGGCCCGCAAAGTGTATTAAACCGTCCACTTTACCGTACTTGGCTTTAATCTTTGTTATAACCTCTTTCATCATGCTGGAGTTGGTAACGTCGCAGTTGTAGTAATCAACGTCGCCGCCCAAGGCTTTAATCTTTTGCATGTTCTTGTAGAGGGTAATAGAGTCTTTAATTTTGCCGAAGGCTCTTTCCAAAAGTACAGGCGTCGCGCGGACTGATGTATCAGCCTTTAACTCCTGCCAGAGCTGGTTTTTAAGCTCTTTAAGTTCGGCTTCGTTAAGCGTGGCCCAGTAGGCGGACTTTTCGTTATTATCAATAATATCCAAAATTAAAATTCTGGATTTATATTGCTGCGCTATCTTTTGGGAAAGTATCGCGCCGATGCCGCGGCCCGCGCCCGTGAACGCTATGGTTTTACCAGTAAGGTCCATGTGCTTTTTGCTTCTGTTAAGTTTGCGCGGCAGAGAGAATAAAGTGCTGCGTTTATCTTCGTAAAAACCTATTAAGGCTCTGTCGTCGCCAGTTAAAAGTTCCTCAACGGTTTTCTGCGCCATATATTCGGGCGCGGCGGAGGGTTCAAAGTCAAAAATCTTGGTAAGAACGCCGCCGATTTCGTAGAGGTCTTTTCTAAAGCAGGTTGCGCCGCCGCATACCGCGCCTATGGTGGGGCTGATAGCTTCGGTCGTTTTGTAACCCAATGCGCCGTCTACCTTAAACACGACGGAGAGGAAGGTGTCCGCGTCCGTGCGGTTGGAGAGGTCTTTTACAAAAATCTTGCACGCCATAAATAAAGGCATTAAGTATTTTGTAAGTTCGTTATGCGGGTTAATCTTTTTGTCAAACTTTTTAATGGAGCAACCCAAAAGGTATACGATACCTTGTACGCCGCCTTCGTTTTCTTTTGCAAACTGCTCAAGAGCGGCTGTGGTTTCTTCCAGACTGTCCCAGTTGACTATGGTTGTGTTTTTACCGCGTGTTTTAAGCGTGGTAAAGATATGGGTTTTTACGCCCTGTTCTTTAAAACTATCGCTGTAAGCTTTGGTAAGTGGTGCGCTGTCGGAGAAGATAAGAACCGTGCGCTGCGCCGATAACTTGCGCGAGGCTTTTTCCGCCAAGGGAGCTTCCACCAAAGTAGGAATGAAGCGAAGCTTTTTATTGTGAGAATCTTCGCCTTCGTAATGTTTAGGCTCTTCTTGTACGGGGGCGGCTGCGGGTGTTGCGGGCTGCGCTGCTTGTGCGGGAACTTGAGCAACAGGTTCTTGCGCGGCTGCGGGTGTTGCAACAGGAGCGGCAACTTCCGCCGCGGGAGCAACAGCTGCCACGGGGGCTTGTTCCGCTACAGGCGCAACGGGATTAGCGGCCGTTGTTATTACATAGTTAATGCAATGTCTGATAGTCGGGTAATCTTTAAGTTGTATGCCTTCCGTTTTGGGCAGGTCATAATTTTCCCTCATAGAGGCAAATAGTTCGGCCTGTTTAACGGTGTCTATGCCAAGGTCGGCTTCCATATCAAGGTCTAAGTCCAACATATCCTTGGGGTAGCCTGTTTTTTCCGCTATTAAATTAACAATTTCTTCCGTTACTTTTGCCTGGTCCAAAATTTTGGGGGCTGCTGCTTGTACGGGAGCGGCGGCAACGGGTGCAACGGCAGGGGCGGGTGTTGCAACAGGTGTTACAACAGGCGCTGCGGGTGCGGGCTGAACGGGAGCGGGCGCAACAACGGGTGTTACCACGGGTGCGGGAGCAGCGACTGCAGGCTCCGCCACGGGCGCGGCAACGGGATTAGCGGCGGTTGTTATTACATAGTTAATGCAATGTCTTATCGTCGGGTAATCTTTAAGTTGTATGCCTTCCGTTTTGGGCAGTTCATAAATCTCTCTCATAGAAGCAAAGAGTTCCGCCTGCTTGACGGTGTCTATGCCAAGGTCGGCTTCCATATCAAGGTCCATATCAAGCATGTCCTTGGGGTAGCCTGTCTTTTCCGCTATTAAATTGACAATTTCGTCCGATACTTTAGCTTCGTCCAATATTTTGGGCGCGGCGGCGGGGGCGGACTGTACGGCAGCGGCAACTGGCGCAGGGGCAACGGGCGCAACTTGAACGACTTGAACAGGAGCGGGCGTTACCACTGGTGTCGGCGCGACAAATGCGGGCTGGGCAGCGGGTATCGCCGCAGCAACTGCGGGAGCAGCTACAGGGGCGGCAACAGCTTCTCCGCCTTGTGCGGCTGTGGTGATTACAAATTTAATGCAATGCCTTATTGTCGGGTAATCTTTAAGCTGCATACCTTCCATTTTAGGCAAGCTGTAAATATCGCGCATAGCGGCAAAGAGTTCGGCCTGCTTGACGGTGTCTATACCAAGGTCGGCTTCCATATCAAGGTCAAGTTCCAACATATCTTTGGGGTAGCCTGTCTTTTGCGCTATTAAATCTAAAATTTCGGCGGTAACCTGCGTTTCGTCCAGATGTCTGGGGGCGATGGCAGGCGCGGCCTGTACGGGCGCTGCAACAACTGCGGGTGCAACTTGAGCAACGGGTGCAACAGGCGTCGGCGCGACTACCGCGGGCTGGGCCGCAGGTATTGCCGCGGCAACAACAGGGGCGGCAACGGGCGTCGCAACAACTGCTGCGGGCGCGGAAACTTCCCCGCCTTGCGCGGCTGTTGTTATTACAAATTTAACGCAATGCCTTATTGTGGGGTAATCTTTAAGCTGCATACCTTCCATTTTGGGAAGAGTATACATATCCCTCATGGCGGCAAAGAGTTCGGCTTGTTTAACGGTGTCTATACCAAGGTCGGCTTCCATATCAA
>MTLE01003760.1_pt1 | contig 11168 bp, 5 predicted proteins | sample 1982461 | NCBI WGS metagenome assembly MTLE01 (sample SAMN05712605, study PRJNA340218) | biofilm metagenome | isolation source: sample SPL anode biofilm adapted to -200 mV | place: USA | collected 2012-02-03
ACGAAAAACTGATTCCCAAACTAAAATTGCCGGTCTTTTTATACAATATGCCAACGCATACAAAAGTATCGTTTGCGCCGTCAACCATTCGACGTATAGCTCAGGATCCGAAAGTAATCGGATTCAAGGACAGTTCGGCAAATGGTGGTTATTTCCAGTCGGTGATGTACGAGATGCGCGATCGTCCGGATTTTTCTCTATTCGTCGGACCGGAAGAAATGATGGCAGAATCGGTATTGATGGGTGCGGATGGAGGAGTGAACGGTGGTGCCAATATGTTCCCGAAATTGTATGTTGATTTGTACAACGCAGCGGTGGCGAAAGATGTGGACAAAGCTCGCGAACTTCATGCTAAAGTAATGCAAATCAGCACTTCGATTTACAATGTCGGAAATTATGGCTCCAGTTATCTGAAAGGTGTAAAAGCGGGATTGTCCGTACTGGGAATTTGCAACGATTTTCTGGCGGCGCCTTTTAATAAATTCGACGAAACATATAAAAATAAAATTCGTCAGGCCATCGCAAAGCTTGATTTATAATCCTTCTGACCGGGCTTTTCCTGAAAATCAGTTTTGAGGAAAGTCCGGTTTAAAACTGTTTTCCACTTTTTTATGCAAATAAACACCTTAGATTTAGTCGTATTTTTAGTTTTTACTGCCGGAACAGTGCTTTTCGGAAGTTCATTTGTCCGGAAAAACAACAATGCCGCCGACTATACGAGTGGGAGTGGTTCCATGCCCGGCTTTGTTGTCGGCATGTCAATTTTTGCTACTTATGTTAGCAGTATCAGCTTTTTGGCTTTGCCGGGAAATGCTTATCTCGGAAACTGGAATTCATTGGTGTTTAGTTTTACTATCCCTATTGCGGCGATTATTGCCGCTAAATTTTTTGTGCCGTTTTACAGGAATATCGCCAGCGTGTCGGCTTATAGTTTTCTGGAACAGCGGTTTGGCTATTGGGCAAGGGCTTATGCCGCCATTTGTTACCTGCTGACGCAGATTGCCCGCATTGGTTCCGTGTTGTTCCTAATGGCTTTGCCCATGCATTCCATGTTGGGCTGGAGCATTCCGTTTATCATTGTAATTACAAGTATCGGGGTAATTATCTATGCTGTTTTGGGTGGTATCAAAGCCGTTATCTGGACCGACGCCATTCAGGGTACAATTCTTATCCTCGGTGCCGCAATGTGCGCCCTGATTTTATTGTTTTCACTACCCGGAGGTCCTTCCGAAATTTTTAAAATTGGAATAGAATACAATAAATTTTCGCTGGGTTCATTTGGGACGGAACTAAATAACTCTACTTTTTGGGTAATGTTGTTGTACGGAACTTTTATCAATTTGCAGAATTTCGGCATAGATCAAAATTATGTGCAACGCTATAAAAGTGCGAAAAATGTCAAAAGTGCCAGATTTTCAACCTTGTTTGGCGGATTATTGTATTTGCCTGTAAGCTTTTTCTTCTTTTTTATCGGTACCGCTTTATTTGCCTATTACAAAGCAAATCCGGGATTATTACCTGCCGATATTACTGGCGATAAAGTGTTCCCGTTTTTTATTATCAATGAATTGCCCGTTGGCGTTACCGGAATGCTGATTGCGGCCATTTTTGCGGCGGGAATGAGTACGATTTCTACTAGTATCAACAGTTCCGCCACGATTATTCTGACTGATTTTTTTCAACACGGCAAAAAAGAAATTACCGAAAAGGGCAATATGAATATCTTATACATCACTTCGTTCGTCCTCGGACTTTTAGGCATGTGTGTCGGTTTGGCAATGATGTCGGTTAAAAGTGCGCTGGATGCTTGGTGGGGACTGGCAGGTATCTTCAGTGGCGGCATGCTCGGGCTGTTCCTGTTGGGATATATTTCGAAAAAAACGACCAATGTACACGCGTTTGTGGGTGTTCTTTCGGGAGTTTTACTGATTTCATGGCTCACTTTTAGTAAACAAACAATTTTTCATAACTATTTAACCATAGTTTTGGGAACAACTACTATCTTTATGGTTGGATTTTTATTGTCGCTTTTTGTTACTAAAAAGAAAATGAATAGCCAGAAAACAAATGAATTATAAAGAAATAACCGAAAAAATAATTACACTTACCAAGGAAGTTGCCAAATATATAACCATTGAGAGCCGGAATTTTTCCACCGATAAAGTGGAAACAAAAAGCCTGAATGATTTTGTTTCGTATGTTGATCAGGAAGCTGAAACCCGATTGGTGAAGAAGTTGAAAGAAATTGTTCCCGAAGCCGGTTTTGTAACTGAAGAGGGAACCGCTTTGGACAACGGCGAAGAATATCTGTGGATTATTGACCCGCTCGATGGAACAACAAACTTTATTCACAGCTCCACTCCCTATGCTATAAGTGTGGCGCTCACATACAAAAACGAACCTGTTGCCGGTGTTATTTATGAGATCACCCGAGAGGAGGCTTTTTATGCATGGAAAGGTAGCAAATCTTATCTCAATGGTGCTGAAATTCACGTGTCAACAGTGGATAAACTATCCGACGCACTTATCGTTTTTGGTCGTCCTCATCACTACATGGATCGCTATCCCGAACTGCTTGCCTCGGTTGATTATTTTATGAAAAATACGCATGGCTTGCGCCTGAGTGGTTCGGCAGCTGCTGATTTGGCCTACGTGGCCTGTGGACGATACGATGGTCGTTACGAATTTAATCTCAAGCCCTGGGATATTGCAGCCGGAGTGTTGATTATACAGCAGGCAGGAGGATTTGTATCAGATTTTAAAGGGGGAAATAATTACTTCATGAATGGTTCAGTCTTGGCTTCTAATGCCGGAATTTTTGAAGAACTGAAAGCGAAAACAGGAGAAATTTTTAAATAAAAAAACAGGGAAATTGCTTGCGCTTTTCCCTGATTTTTTGAATAAGTTTTCGATAGAAATTGACGATATGTTCTCTTGTAATTTTAAAAAATAGGACTTGTAACCCGTAACTAATCTCTTGTAACTATTTATCAGTACATCATGCCCAGCAACCACATCGGAATTTTATTTCCCCATCCGATTTCGATATCGCCGGCAAGTACATAACTCTCCGGAACATCTTTTATCTGATTGAATTTCTTGTTTTTACCTCCTACTTCCACAACGTATTTTCCGTCGATTAAAAAATCGCCTTTGTCCGAAGTGTTTACTTTGTGTTTCACTTTCAGTTGATTAACAATGTAAGTTTCACGCACATTTCCTTCTTCGGGCTTGGCTGATGACAATGCGAAAATCAAATTGGTATTGTTCAGTAAAATTTTTTCGGGCTTGGCAAGCAGACTCATTCCTTTGTTCGATGCCGTCAGCGAATTTATTAAACCCGCTTTTGTCAGATAGTGCAGATATTTCAGTGTGGTAGCTCTGTTAAGTTGCATATCTGCGCTAAGTCGCTCAATATTTGGCGTGTATGGCACCAAAGTAGAAACCGTCATCAGCATTTTTTTCAAAGCGTACATTCCCGCAAAATCAATTTTTTCAACTGCCGGAATATCTTTATCAATAACGGTATTGACAACATTCTGAAGTTTTGACGGATAATTCCGCGTTCCTTCCTTGTATATCGGATAATAACCGGAACAAATATAATTTCTGAAATACATCAGTATTTTGTGTCTTGATACAATTTCCGATGCAATATTTACGTGATTCGCGAGAATATCTTCCAATGTAAGCACCGGAAAATCTTCAACGCCTTCAAACATTAGATATTCCCTGAAAGACAATCCGTTAAGTTCGTATGTTACCGCCCTGCGACTTAAATCCGCATTGGAATTGTAGATTTCGAGCATTGACGAGCCGGTAAAAACGATGTGTAATTCCGGATAATTGTCGTAAATATTTTTCAATTCTATCGCCCAGTTCGGATAGCGGTGAATTTCATCAATAAAAACGTGTGTACCTCCGTATTTGCTGAAATCTTCCATAAATTCGGTAAGCGTGTGATTGGTAAACCACAAATTATCCAGACTCAGGTAAACAACTTTGCTTTTGTCCTGAAAACTTTCCTTGGCGTGCAACAACAGTAAGGTAGTTTTTCCTGTGCCCCGCGCTCCTACTATGCCTATTAATCTTTCGTTCCAGTCAATCATGTCGTGTAAATAACGCCTGATAACGCTTCTTTCAAACGATATTAATTTTGACGAATAATTGTACAGTGTTTCCATTTTATTGATAATTAGCGACTACAAAGATATAAATAGTTATTCAAATAATCAAATAATATTATAAAATAGTTATTATATTAATTATTTATAATTATATTATGGTTATTATACTAATCAAATATATATATTATTTAGTTATTGTAATAACTAATATAATGTATTTTTAGTTATTGTAATAACTATTTATTTTTTTAAATAATCACTGTATCAGCAAATTGTAATTTTGCTTTGTCAAAATCAGAAAATCAAAAAAGCGCACAACTATCTACTGCTTTCAGTACAAAATCACTATTTTTACGTCTTAACTACGGATTTTACAATAAAAATCAATGACAAAATGATGCGTACAAAAGTTTATATCCTGACAGCTATTTTTATGCTGTCTTCCTTTGTTTTATCTGCCGAAAAAACTGTCCCTGCCACTCAACGGGTTTATCTTTCCGGACACGGTTGCGACGACATGGTTCAATGGGATTTTTTCTGTACCGATGGGATGAATTCCGGAAAATGGACTAAGATTGGCGTGCCATCCTGTTGGGAATTGCAGGGTTTCGGTCAATATCAGTACGGTATTAAATTTTATGGAAAAGCCACAGCGGATGGTATTGCCAACGAAACCGGAATGTATAAATACGAATTTGAAGTTCCTGCTGCTTGGCGTGGAAAACAGATTAATATCGTTTTTGAGGCTTCGATGACTGATACGCAGGTGAAAATCAACGGACAAAAAGCCGGATCCATGCATCAGGGCGCGTTTTATCGGTTTTCGTATAATATTACCGACAGAGTAAAGTACGGTAAAAAGAATCTGCTTGAAGTGACTGTGAATAAAGAAAGTGCTGATCCGAATGTAAATCTGGCTGAGCGTCGTGCCGATTACTGGAATTTTGGCGGTATTTTCCGTCCGGTATTTCTTGAGATTTTGCCGGTTATAAATATTCAGCAGTTTACAATTGATGCAAAAGCCGATGGAACTTTTAAAGCCAATTGTTATCTCAATAAAGCCGTTGAAAAAGCGGATGTCAAAACCGTTATTTTTGATGATAAAAACAGGAAAATAGCTGAAAATACAACTTCGGTAAGGTCCGGAAGCGATCAGGCAACCGTTGAATTGTCGGTCGGGAATCCGAAATTATGGACTGCCGAAACGCCAAACCGCTATACAGCTCAGGTTTCGTTAGTAGATGCAAACGGCAATGTATTGCATCAGATTTCTGATAAATTCGGTTTCCGCACTATCGAGGTTCGTCCTTCTGATGGGCTGTATATCAATGGTGTAAAAGTAAATATACGTGGTGTAAATCGTCATAGTTTCCGCCCCGAAAGCGGACGTACATTGTCCAAAGCTAAAAATATTGAGGATGTTCTGCTCATTAAAAGTATGAATATGAACTCAGTCCGGCTGTCGCACTATCCGCCCGATCCGGAATTTCTGGATGCCTGCGATTCGCTCGGATTGTACGTGATGGACGAACTGGGTGGCTGGCACGGACATTACGATACTCCGGTCGGGGTGAAATTAGTAAAGGAAATGGTGGAAAGGGATGTGAATCACCCGTCGGTTATCTGGTGGAGCAATGGTAACGAAGGTGGCTGGAACGACGAACTGAACGGTGAATTTCATAAATACGATTTACAATTGCGACCGGTTCTGCATCCGCAGGGAAATTTCGGCGGATTCGAAACCATGCATTACCGCTCTTATGGAGAGTCGCAGGAATACATGCGCAAGCCGGAAATTTTTATGCCTACCGAATTTTTACACGGACTGTACGATGGCGGACTGGGTGCCGGATTGTACGATTATTGGGAAATGATGCGCAAACATCCGAGATGTGCGGGCGGCTTCCTGTGGGCTTTGGTGGATGAAGGAGTAAAGCGTGTGGATATGAACGGAATGATTGATAATCAGGGAAATTATGCCTGCGATGGAATTGTGGGACCGCATCACGAAAAGGAAGGAAGTTATTACGCTATAAAGGAAATCTGGAATCCGGTGCAGGTAATGGAAAAAAGTATCGATCGCAACTTCAACGGAATTTTTACTATCGAAAACCGTTACGATTTTCTGAATACCAATACCTGTCGTTTTGTTTGGAAGCAGGTGAAATTCCCGGAGTCGACGGATGAAAAGGGTACTGTAAAAGTGCTGAAACAGGGCGAAGTTAACGGGCAGGACATCGCGGCGCATTCTACCGGAAAATTAAATCTGAATACCACTATTGATCCGCAAACTGAAGCATTGTTCCTGACAGCAATTGATTACCGGGGCGAAGAACTCTGGCGGTGGTCATTCCCGCTTAAAGCACAAGAATCTCCTGAAGCTATAAATATTTCAAATAAGGCTGTGGAATATTCCGAATCAGATGATTTTCTGAAAGTGAAAGCTGCGGACATAGAATTTCTGTTTAGCAAAAAAGATGGTGAATTGAAATCTGTGCAGTTAAATGGTAAAACAATCAGTTTTGGTAATGGTCCCCGCTTTTTTGCAGCGCGTCGTGCCGATCGTTCACTCGATCAGTTTTATAACCATGACGATCCGGATGCAAAAGCTAAAGACAGAACATATACCGAATTTAAAGATGCAACTGTTTTTACCGGTTTCACTACAAATTCCGAAGGAAAAAATTTAATTGTAACAGCTAATTATAAACTTGGAAATATTGACAAAGCGCAATGGACGATTACTCCTGACGGCACAATGACATTGGATTATACATTCAATTTCAGCGCGGTGGTCGACATGATGGGCATTAAATTTGATTATCCCGAAGAAAAAGTTCAAAGCAAACGCTGGTTGGGTGATGGTCCGTATCGCGTATGGCAAAACCGTACTCAGGGGCTTGTTTACGATTTGTGGGAAAATAACTACAACGATCCGATTCCGGGTGAGTCATTCGATTATCCCGAATTTAAAGGATATTTTGCTCATGTGAGTTGGATGAATATGAAAACTTCGGAAGGTGAAATCAGCATAACCAATGAAACCCCTGATACTTATGTCGGGGTGTATGAACCGCGTGATGGGCGTGATAATTTGCTGTATACTTTGCCCAAAAGCGGCATTTCAATATTAAACGTTATTCCTCCAGTCCGCAACAAAGTGAATGCGACTGATTTAATCGGGCCTTCCTCTCAACCCAAATGGGTGAATGGTGAATATAAAGGACGAATAATTCTGAAATTCAAATAGAACTACCCCTAACTCCTAAAGGGAAAAAGATAACCACAGACCTCCGAAAGGATTAGTAATGATTATTATAAATAGATTTTTATGTACCAAAAAAGTAGTAATATGTCAGACGGAAGTAGCTTCAATTCCCCTTTAGGGGTTAGGGGTTCTTTTTTGCTGTTCATTTTTCTTTTCTTTTTTTCTTTTTTAGGATTTGCTCAATTTTCTTTATCCAATCAGTTTGCAAATCCTCCTGCTGAAGCCAAACCGTGGACATTCTGGTACTGGATGCATGGTGCTGTTTCAAAGGAAGGAATTAAAGCAGATCTGGAAGCAATGAAGCAAATCGGACTGGGAGGTGCTTATCTTATGCCGATTAAAGGTGTTGAAGGATCTGATTATCCTCATCCGGTATCGCAACTTTCACCGGAATGGTGGAAAATGGTGGGATATAGTCTGCACATAGCAGATAGTATCGGACTAAAACTGGGAATGCATATTTCCGATGGATTTGCACTTGCCGGCGGACCGTGGATTAAGCCGGAAGAATCCATGCAGAAAGTGGTTTTTACGGATACCATTGTCAACGGCGGAAAGATTAAAAACCTTCAACTTACTCAGCCCGAAGTTGTTCAAAATTATTATGAAGATATTCAAATACTTGCAATTCCTGTTCCCCTCTCACTCGGGAGAGAGGTTAGGAGTGAGGTCATTTCTTCAAAGGCAGAGGGATTTAGGGTGAGGTCAGTAAGCTCAAATAATCCCGATGACCCAATTCCGTTTTCCGGTGATAAAAATTTTCGGTCCGAAACCCCCTGCTACATTCAATACTCTTACGAAAAACCTTTTACGCTTCGTTCAATCGAAATAGAACCGGCGGGCAATAATTTTCAGTCGCAACGATTGCTCGTGTCAGCCAGCGATGACGGAATTCATTTCAAAACGATAAAACAACTTGTTCCGGCACGGCAGGGATGGCAAAATACCGGTTTCAACAGCACATTCAGCATTCCGGAAACTACTGCAAAATATTTCCGTCTGAACTGGACTCCCGAAGGAACCGAACCGGGAAGCGAAGAACTTGATGCAGCAAAATGGAAGCCCACGCTTAAAATTAAATCTATCACCTTAAGTTCCGAACCAAGAATTGATCAGTGGGAAGGAAAAGCGGGTTTGGTGTGGAGAATAGATGCGGATAAAAAGCCGAATACAATTCCGGCAACCGAATGTATCCCGCTAAATAAAATTATCAATCTGACTTCGTCATTTAAAAACGGAAAGTTAAACTGTAAATTACCGAAAGGTGAATGGCGGATTTTACGTCTCGGACATACTTCTACCGGTTCGACAAATGCAACCGGAGGAGGTGGAGAGGGACTGGAATGTGATAAATTTTCGGAAAAAGCTGTTCAAAAGCAGTTTGACAACTGGTTTGGTGCGGTTTTTACACAAACCGATCCTGTAGTGGCACATCGGGTGCTGAAATTTATGCACATCGATAGCTGGGAATGTGGCAGCCAGAACTGGAGCGATAATTTTGCATTTGAATTCAGTAAACGCAGGGGCTACGACCTGATGCCTTATCTGCCTCTTTTGGCCGGATTCCCTGTTGAAAGCACACAGAAATCGGAACAGGTATTGCATGATGTGCGAACAACCATCGCCGAACTGGTGGCGGATGTGTTTTTCAAAGTAATGCAGAAAAATGCCGAAGCGTATGGTTGCGAAACGTCTGCAGAATGCGTGGCGCCTACAATGGTAAGCGATGGTATGCTGCATTTCAAAGAAGTTGACCGCCCAATGGGAGAATTCTGGCTTCGAAGCCCTACACACGATAAACCCAACGATATGCTCGATGCCATCAGCGGAGCGCATATTTACGGTAAAAATATTATTCAGTCCGAGAGCTTTACCGAGTTGCGCACTAATTGGGACGAAGATCCGGCCATGCTTAAACCTCTTCTCGACCGGAATTTTGCATTGGGTATCAACAAAGTGTTCTTTCACGTTTTTGTGCACAATCCGTACATGGACAAAGTTCCCGGAGAAACGCTCGATGGCATTGGCACTTATTTTCAACGCGATCAGACATGGTGGAAACAGGGCAAAGCTTTTGTCGATTATGTGGCGCGCTGTCAGGCATTGTTGCAATACGGTAAGCCTGTGGCTGATATTGCCGTATTTACTGGAGAAGAAATTCCCCGTCGCGCGCTTACTCCCGATAAATTAGTGCCATATTTTCCGGGAATTATGGGAGAAAAACGGGTGGAAAGCGAGAAACTGAGACTTGAAAACAAAGGTCAGCCAATGGCCGAAATGCCAGCCGGTGTTTTTCATTCTGCCAATATTCTGAAGGCCGAAAACTGGATTAACCCGCTGAACGGATATGCATACGATTCGTTTAACCGTGATGCGTTGTTGCGTTTGGCAAAGGCCGAAAACGGGAAAATGGTTTTGCCCGGAGGAGCGGCTTACAGCGTGGTTGTTTTTCCCGAATTGAAAAATTATTCCAAAGAAACTCTTGCAAAAGTTGAAGAATTGAAAAATGCAGGCGTAAATTGTCCGGCGTTACCCGTTCGTTCAGAGTTTTCTTTGACACCGGATGTAATAGCCCCCGAAAATATCGCATGGACTCACCGATCAGGGAAAGAGGCGGAAATTTATTTTGTTTCTAATCAGGAAAAAACCGACAGGAAAATTGAAATTTCTTTTCGTATCAATGGACTAAATCCGCAATTGTGGAATCCTGTGAATGGAGAAATCACCTCGCCTGAAAAATGGAAAAAAGAAAATAACAGAACATGTGTTGAGCTTGATTTGCCTGCATCGGGATCGGTTTTCGTGGTGTTTGGAAATAGTCAGGAGGAAGCTTCCGTAAACCAATCGGCCGAGGTTTCGCAACCTCTTGTCTTGTCATCGGACTGGAATGTGACTTTTTTGAAAAACAACCAGACAGTTAATTCGAAAACGCTTTTCGATTGGAGTAAGAATGATAATCCTTTGATTCGTTATTATTCCGGGACAGCATTATACAAAAACAGTTTTACAGTAAAAGATGCGAATGGAAAAGTATGGCTGAATCTCGGAAAAGTTTGTAATCTTGCCACAGTTCGGATTAACGGAACAGATTGCGGAACGGCATGGACAGAGCCTTATCAGGTTGACATCACCAAAGCCATTAAAAATGGCACGAACACACTTGAAATTGAAGTTACCAATACCTGGGCAAATGCGATTAATGGTGCTGATAAAGGCACGCCGCCATTTTCGGGAATATGGACAAACGGAAAATACCGAATGAAAGAAAATCGTTTACTGGAATCAGGATTAATTGGGCCGGTAATGGTTATTCAGAAATAGAACTATTTTTAGTGAGAGGGTGACTTTAAGTCACCCTCTCACTAAGTTGTCAAGTCAATTTCTGATATTAAATATGTAAATGAATAAATTGAAAAATATGAATCGAATTAAATTAATTTTGTTTTTTTTGATCTTAGTGTTTTTTACTAGCGCTGAAATCAAACTTCCGGCTATTTTTTCCGACAATATGCTAATGCAGCAAAATACGCGGGTAAATATATGGGGAAAAGCCGATGCAAATAAAATGGTTACTATTACTGCCTCTTGGTCAAAAACTCCTGTTAAAATAATTGCAGATGCAAATGGCAACTGGAAAACAACTTTCAAAACTCCGGTGGCAGATGGTAAAAAATATAACATTACTGTCAGCGATGGGAAAGTGTTGACATTAGGCAATATCATTTTTGGTGAACTTTGGCTCTGCTCCGGACAAAGCAACATGGAAATGCCCA
>MTLE01004599.1_pt1 | contig 11153 bp, 6 predicted proteins | sample 1982461 | NCBI WGS metagenome assembly MTLE01 (sample SAMN05712605, study PRJNA340218) | biofilm metagenome | isolation source: sample SPL anode biofilm adapted to -200 mV | place: USA | collected 2012-02-03
CTGCCGTTATAGCAGTAGCCTGTATTGCCCGTGTAGGCGCAGGAGTTGGTTGTACCGCCGTTACCCGTATAAGTTGTGTTGGCGGGTTTGTTGGTACAAGCCGTGCAAGTTTCTCCGCTTCTGTATTGGCCCGTGGGTGTTGCTACATAAGAAGTACCGTTATAGCAATATCCCGCATTACCGCTGTAAGCGCAGTTGCTGCTGGTTGTGCCGGGGCCTGTATAATATGTATTTGCGGGTTTGTTGGTACAAGCCGTACAATCTTCTCCGCTTCTCCAGTAGCCCGTGGCTATGGATACATAAGAACTTCCGTTAAAGCAGTATCCCGTATTACCCGTATAAGAGCAAGAGTTGGTTGTACCGCCATTACCTGTATATGTGGTATTGGCAGGTTTATTGGTACAAGCCGTGCAGTTTTCGCCCGTTCTATATTGACCTACGGGTATTGCAACATAAGAGGTTGTATTAAAACAGTAACCTTCATCGCCGCTGTATTCGCAGGTATTGCTTACGCCACCATTGCTTGTATAGTGAGTGTTAGCAGGTTTATTGCTGCAAACAGCGCAATTATTGCCATCTCTGTACTGACCTTCGGGCGTAGTTACGCAGTCGCTGCCGTTATAGCAGTTACCGTCGTTACATTCCCAAGTACAAGCATTTGCGGTGCCGCCGGGGCCTGTATAAGAAGAATTGTTTGCGGCTTTGTTTGTACAATTTTCGCAATTACCGCTTGCATTTCTCCATTGTCCCGTTATTGTAGCGGCACAACTTGAGGTGGCTGAAGTCCAGCAGTTCGTACCAGAGCAGGTTACGCACACGCCGCTTGTGTTTCTAAAGTTTGTTGCGCTTGTCGCCGTGCAAGAGCTGCCGTTCCAGCAATTTGCGCCAGAGCAGGTTACGCACACGCCGCTTGAGTTTCTAAAGTTAGTGGTGGTTGTAGCCGTGCAGGAGGTGCCGTTCCAGCAATTTGCGCCCGAGCAAGCCACGCACACGCCGCTGGAATTTCTAAAGTTGGTCGTGCTTGTTGCCGCGCAGGAGCTGCCGTTCCAGCAGTTTGCGCCCGAGCAGCTTACGCACACGCCGCTTGAGTTTCTAAAGTTAGTCGTGCTTGTCGCCACGCAGGAGCTGCCATTCCAGCAGTTGGAACCCGAGCAGCTTACGCAGTCGCCCGAGGTCGGGTTTCTAAAGTTGGTTGTAGAAAGACTTAAGCAGCTTTCAGAAGCCGCGCTCCAGCAGCTTGTGGAAGCATTACAACCCAAGCAAACACCGCTTGTTTTTCTAAATATTGTGTTAGAGGTTGCAACGCAAGCGCTGCTGCTTGCATCCCAACAGTTTGCGCCGGAGCAGCTTACGCATAAACCGGTGTCGGGTTTCCTAAATAATATAGTACTTGTGGAAGAGCAGGTTGTGCCGTTCCAACAATTCGCGCCCGCGCAAGCAACGCAGTTGCCTGAGGCGTTTCTAAAGTTTTCGGATGTATTTAAATCGCAATAAGAACCGTTCCAGCAGTAAACGCTGTTACATGTCCACGGGCAGCTGTTAACGCCCGATGTATCACCGGGGCCTGTAAACATAGAGTTGCCTGGCTTGCTGCAGTCGGCGCAGTTTTTGCCTTCTCTCCATTTACCCGTAACAATAGTGGTGCAGGTGGAACCGTCATAGCATGTGCCTGTCGTACAATCCCAAGCGCAAGAATCTGATGTTCCGCCGTTGCCTGTATATGTAGAACTACCGCCTGGTTTATTGCTGCAAGCTTGGCAGTTATTCCCGTTTCTCCATTGGCCCGTAGGTATGGAGATACAGTTATCTGAACTTAAACAATAAGAAGCATTACATTCCCAAGCGCAGGTTGTGGGCAGGGTTGTACCAGCGCCCGTCCAGCGTGCATTGGTCTTTAAGCCCGTGCAGGCGGCGCACTTTTCGTCGCTGCCTCTGTATTGGCCTATGGGGATTGCAACGCAAGCGCCTGATGAGTTTTTGCAATAGCCTGTATTACAGCTGTAATTGCATTGATTGTCAGTCCATTTAAAATTAACTTCGGCACCGCAACTGTCGCAGTTGCCTGTGGCGGCATTAAATTTGAAACCAGTAGAGCAGATACAGTTACAAGAAGATGTTCCGCTTCCCGAGAATACGCCGTTTGTGCAAGAACCTAAGCAGCAGTAGCCGTTTCTTAAGGTAGGGTTGGTTCCCGTGCATGCTGCGCATAAGCCGCTGTTGCAATCTATCTTACCTGTGGCCGCGCTGCCCGTAATACCGCCGCCGCAAGCAGTGCCTGCGGTAGAAGTTTTGCAGCAACCTAAAGTTGTGTTTACAAAGTTAGGATAAGAATCAGAGCAACAATATCCCGACTTAAGCGAGCTGCCCGCGGGGCAGGCGCAAGTGCTTTCCGTACAAGGCATAGCGCCAGTTAAGCTGTTTGTTACCGAGCCGCCGCAGCTTTCGCCCTGCGTATTTAAACAGCAGGAATTGCTGGCGGAAACATATTTCGGTTTAGCGCTGGGGCAGATACATTGTGTGCCGTCCCAATATGTTTTGGGGTCGGTACAGGGAGGATTGCAAGTGCTGTTGTTTGCGTTCCAGTTAGGATTAATTAAAGGACATTCGCAGTTTGTTCCCGTCCAGTAGCTTCTGGGCGCGGCGCAATAACATTCTCCCGTGGAAGAATTTAATACTCTGGGCGCGGCGCAAGAGCAGGTACAAGTTGTATCGCTCCAAAAACCGCCGCTTGAAGTGCAGGGAGATTTTTTAACCGCAGCCGCCGCGGAACATTCGCATTGTAATGTAGAAAAGTTCCATTCTGTCGGGGTGGAGCAGTCGCCTATACAAGTGCCGCTGGCCGTATGGAATACGGGTCTGTCGACGGGGCATTCGCAGCTGCTGCCTGTAAATCTGGTTCTGGGTGAAGGGCATACGCAGCTTGTGCCGCTCATCTGCGTTCTGGGGTTAGCGCAAGAGCAAGCGCAGGTAGAATCATTCCAAGCGCCGCCTGTGGCTATACAATTAATTCTGGCTGTAACTGAGTTTTCGGGACATACGCAAGCGGTACCGTTCCATTCTTTGGGCGATACGCAAGCCGCTATACAACTGTTTGTACCTGAAACATAAATAGGTGCGCTTAAGGGGCATTCGCAGGTTGTGCCTGTCCATCTGATTTTGGGGGAAGAACATTCGCCTACGCAGTTTGTGCCGTTCCAGTTAGGAAGGCTGGCGGGACATTCGCATTTACAATCTGCCGTCATTACTTTTCCGCCGCTGCAAGTTCCGTTACAAGAACAAACGCAGGTGTTCGGGTCCGGCGTGCCGCCTGCGCAAGTATTACCGCACTGACAAGCTTTTAAAGAACTGTTCCAAACTTTTGGGGAGGTACAACTGATACAAGAACTTCCGTTCCAATTTGTTCCTGCAGGACAACATGCTGAAGGGTCAATATCACATATATTCCCGCCTGTGCCGGGGTCTTCTGTTTCGGGGTTAGTCACTACCATATCACAACCTACGGTGCCTTGGTTCACAAGGCCTTTAAGTATAGTACAACCTCCGCCCGTACAACCTGTTTCCTGTGTGATGTAGTTTTTATAAAGTGTGTAATCGCCTTTATTTGCGGTCGCGCACGCATTGGTAATGCCGTAGGTAAAATCTCCTATCGTTGCATTGCCCGCTGTGTTTAAACCTTTAACGGGTGCGCCTAAAGTAGCAAAGTTATTGGCATAACTTCCCGTCTCAACCCACATAACTTCCTGCTTAGCGGCAACAGTATCAAGAACGTGAATGGCATCACTAGCGTGACTGCGTTCCACTGTGCGTTTATATATAGGCACAGCGACGGCGGCGAGTATGGCAATAACCAATACTACCACCAAAAGTTCCGTAAGTGTGAACCCCTTGCCAGATTTGGTTTTCATATTAATCCTTTAAAATAAAATAATAAAATTATAGAAACACGCCCAGAGGCGCTTATGTATAATATATACTAACATTACCAAATTGTCAATGGGAAAATGGCATAAAACAACAGGTAATTTTATTGCATTTTTATTTGATTTTTAAAGCAAGGGATAAAATATCTTCCGTTTCGGTTAAATCGGAGGATTTTTTTATTTCTTTTGAGGTACTTACAGGCAGGTAAATCTTATCAAAACCAAGACGGCGGGCTTCTTCAACTCTTCTGTCCAAGGCAGACACGGGGGCCGTCTGGCCCAAAATGCCGACTTCTCCCAAAAATACGCTTCCGCCGCTTATAGGAGTTTCCCTTACGGAACTTATTACAGCGGCGCAAACGGCAAGGTCTAAAGCGGGGTCATTTATTTTAACGCCGCCCGCTAAACTTACGTAAACATCTTTCGCGTCTAAATTAAGATTAACGTGCTTTTCCAAAGCGGCAAGCAACATTTGGCAGCGGTTTAAATCCATACCCGTAGCAATCCTGCGCGGAAAGGGATAATGTGTTGGGCTGGCTAAAGCCTGCACTTCGGTAAGTATCGGGCGGGAGCCTTCCGCAGAAATACTAAAAGCCCTTCCCACAAGTTTTTTGGAGCGCGATGTCTGCGCAAAAAACGCGCTTGCGTCCTGCACGTCTTCCAAACCTGCGGAAGTCATTTTAAATAAACCTATTTCTGAAGTGGAACCAAAGCGGTTTTTATGCGGTCTTAAAAGCCTTAAAGCATTATCTTTTTCCGTGTCAAAATAAAGCACGGTGTCTACCATGTGTTCCAAAACTTTCGGGCCTGCCAGTGCGCCTTCTTTTGTAACGTGGCCCAAGATAAAAACAATTATTCCTTTTGGTTTACACAGGCGCAAAATTTCGCCAGCGCTTTCCCTAACCTGGCTGATGCTGCCCGACGTGGAAGAGAATTGCGGATGATAAACGGTTTGTATGGAATCTACTATAAGCACGTCGGGGGAAACTTTTTCCACCGCTTCTATAATGCGCTCTATATTAGTTTCGGAAAGTAAAAAAATGGAATTATTTTTAACGCCCAAACGCGCGGCGCGCGCTGCTATCTGCGGCACGCTTTCCTCGCCTGAGATATAAAGAATTTTTTTACCCTTGGAAAGGCTGCTTGCTATCTGCAGCATAAGCGTACTTTTGCCTATGCCCGGCGCGCCCGCAAGCAAAATAAGCTGGCCCTTTACAAGCCCGCCCGCGCTTAAGCGGTCAAATTCTTTTATGCCCGTGGGTATGCGCTGTTCGGTATGTTCCGCAGCTTTATCTAAAGGGGTAATTTCGGAAGTAAAATCGGTAAAAGATTTTTGCTGTTTTTTAGCGTCCGCCTTACTTTCTTGCGCAATAACTTCTTCCGTCATGGAATTCCATTCCCCGCAGTCGGGGCATTGGCCCAGCCACTTGGTAGAATTAAATCCGCATTTTTGGCAGGTAAAAACAGTTTTAAATTTCATAATAAAATAACCGCTAAAATCTTAAAAAATTATTTAATTTGCCAGTTTGGCAATACCCAAAAGCGCGGCAAGTTCTTTATCTTCAAAAGAGATACTGCCCGTCATCTGGAGGGTTTTTGTTTCCAACATATCGTCGTAGCGTACGCCTACGCCGACATTTTTGGTAAGGTTAACTTTTGCGCCGACGGAAACATCTGCCTTATCAAACAGTCTGTTGTTTATAACGCGGTTGCGGCCAAAGTCAGTCGCCTCGCCGTAAACTGCAAAATTTTTAACTATGTAATTATCCGCGCGGAAGAAAGGCTTTACGGCAAGCACGCCGCCGCCAGCGCCGCGGATAAGACCAAGGCTTAAGTCCGCCCAGTCGTTATACAAACCTAAGCGCGCGTCAATTTGATTGGGTTTATTTCTAAAATCATCTTCATTTTTGGGCAAATTATCTCTGTTGCCCATGTCGGAAATACCTACCCTGTAATAAGAAAATCCGTTAGCAGGCAAAAACTTTATACCAAGGTCAGATTCCGTTATACCGCCCTTCCCCTGATACCTTGCGTCGTATTCCCAGAACATTCTAAACTTTGCCATATTGCCTATAAACTTTTTGGCATCTTCGCTTACCTGTTTGATATTAGATAAAGTCATTTTAGCGTCGTCTTTCATAGCTGGGTCGTCCATCAAGGCGGAAAGCAAACCGTCTTCATTATCAACCTTGGCTATAAGATTTTTAGAGGCTTTTGTAAGCTCGCTAACATCACTCATAGAAGAAGAAATATAAGGCTTTAAAGATACAACCAAATCGTTTAAATTGCCCGAAAGGCGTCTTAAATTATCTAAAGTTTCGCCCAAATCGCGCCCAAACTGCCCGTTGCCGTTTATGCTGGAGGTAAGGTTATTTACCGTCGTCATTGTTTGGGTTATCATATCGCTTACGGAAGGCAAACTTAAACCCATAACAACATCACCTTGCTGCAATATGCCGCTTTCTGGCGTGCCTTGGTCTATCTGCAAATAATTTGTGCCGATAAGGCTGGTGGCGGCAATGGTAAAGCGGGAATCTTTATAAACAATAACATCTTTATTTATTCTTACAACCGCAAGCACTTTATCGCCGTTAATTTTAAGCTTTTTTACCTTACCCACTTCCACGCCGTTAAGCCTTACGGCAGATTTTGCGGGCAGGCCCGAAACATTCTTAAAATAAACATCAATATCGTACCCGCTTGAAACTGTAAAATTGCCAAGCAGATAAATGGAAAAGCCCAAAAGGGCTAAACCTAAAAATGTAAACAGACCTACTTTTGTTTCTGCAGTCATATTTTTATTATACCTTTTACCTTTAAAATTTTTACTAAACGGCTGCTGCCCCTGTTAAGAAAGTATATTCATTTGTATGGGGCCTTTACTGCTGCCTTCTATAAATTGTTTGGCACACGGGTTGGCGGTTTTTTTAAATTCCGCAACGGGCGCGGCAAGTTCCACTTTACCTTCGTAAAGCATAACAAGATTGTCGGAAATTGCAAAGGCGGACTTCATATCGTGCGTAATAACCATAGAGGTTACGCCCAGTTTATTTTTTAAATCCAAAATAAGTTCGTTAATTATCTGGGACATTATAGGGTCCAGCCCGCTGGTTGGCTCGTCGTACAAAATAACTTTGGGGTCTGTTGCAAGCACGCGCGCTAAGGAAACGCGCTTCTTCATCCCGCCCGAAAGTTCTGAAGGTCTTAAATTTTCCACGTCTTTAAGGCCCACTAAAGCAAGTTTTTCTTTTGCTATTTTGGGGTAATCCGCCTTTGGCGTATCGGTTAAATATTTAAGGCCGAAGGTAACGTTTTCCCCCACGGTAAGGGAGTCAAACAAAGCGCCCTCTTGGAATAAATATCCAAAGTTCCTTCTTAATTTTGCCAAAGCAAACTGGCTTTTGATATGCGTAATATCTTCCCCATTAACAATAATCTTGCCGCCTTCGGGTTCAATCAAACGAATAATACATTTAATAAGCGTGCTTTTGCCCGTGCCGCTGCCGCCGATAACGGTGGTAACTTCCCCGTCTTTAACATTAAGGTTAACGCCGCGCAAAACTTTTTTGGGGCCGAAGGATTTTTGTAAATTTATAATTTCTATCATAATTAAATCCCCACCGCGTTAAGTATGGCTGTTAAAAAGTAATCCAGCACTAAAATAAGCACCATGCTTGTTACCACGGCCTGCGTTGTGGCTTTACCCACGCCTTCGGCGCCGCCGCGCGTGTTTAAACCTTTATAGCAGCAAACCACGCCAACCATAAAAGCAAAACAAACGGACTTTATAAAACCGTGCATAACATCGTCCACGCTGATAAAGGTTGTTATATCCTGTACATAAACATTGGAGGATACGGAAAGCCCGTTAACGCTAACCAAAAATCCGCCGAACATACCCGAAAAGTTGGCGCAAAGCGTAAGCACGGGAATGGCAATTAAAAAGCCTATCATTCTGGGTAGGACGAGGTATCTTACCGGGTCTGTACCAAGCGTATAAAGCGCGTCAATCTGCTCGGTAACCTTCATTGTGCCGATTTCCGCCGTAACGGCCGCGCCCGCACGGCCAGCCACCACAAAAGCGGTAAGCACGGGGCCAAGTTCGCGCACTAAAGAAAAGCCTACAATAGTACCTATATAAAGCGGCTCGCTTAAAATACTTTGCATTGTGGTACCCGCCTGTAAGGCAAGCACCATACCCGTAAATAAACTGGTAAGCGTGGCGACGGTAAGGGAATCAACGCCTATCTTAACCGTCTGCTGCATTGTTTGCGCAAATTCAAGCGGGGCTTTAAAAAGCCAGAACAGGCAGGAGTAAACCATAGAGGCCGCTTGGCCCAGCTGGTCTAAAAAGGTAAGTATAAATCTGCCTGTTTCTTTAAACATTTTAAAGTTCCTGTGTTGGTATTCTGGGTACGCGCGCGGTAAGCGATGTTAAAATTTCGTAATCAATAGTTCCCGCAAGTTTTGCCAGTTCCGCGGCGGATATTGTTTCTTTGCCCTGCGTACCTATTAAAACCACATCACTGCCTACGGGTATATCGCCCAAGGCGGTAATATCCGCCATAAGCATATCCATTGTTATATTGCCGACAGCGGGGCAGCGCACGCCGTTAATTAACACCTGCGCTTTGTTGGACAAAGTTCTGTGATATCCGTCCCCGTAACCTATAGGTATTGTAGCTATTTTTGCGGGCGTTTTAGGCGCAAATGTATGCCCGTAACTTATCCCCGCGCCTGCCCTTACGTCTTTTATAAACACTACTTTTGAGCGTAAAGATAAAACAGGTTTAAACCCCTCTTCCAAGCCATAAGCCAAGTGGCCCAAGCGCACCATATCAAACCACGCCTGCGGATAGTTTAAAAACCCCGGCGTTGCGGAAATATGCGCAAGCCCCGTATCAAGCCCTTCGGCGGCGGCGCAGGCAAGTAAATCTTTAAAATAACCAAGTTGCGTGTTGGTGTATTGGCTGTCATTTTCCGCGCTGGAAAAATGGCTGAAAGTGCCTTCAATTTTTACATATTCGCTTTTGTTTAAAATTCTTAAAATTTCCAAGACGGCGGGCTTTCTGCTGCCGATGCGGCCCATGCCCGTTTCCTGCTTAACGTGGCAGAGCGCTTTTATCTTCAACTTTTCCGCAAGCTGCGTTATGTATGCGGCCGCGCGCACGCTGGCCACCGTTACGGATAAATTATTTTTTAAAGCGTATTCAAAACAATCAAAAGGATAAATACTGCCAAGCACAAGTATGGGCAGCGTTATACCGTTTTGGCGTAAAATTATGCCCTCTTCTATGGAGGCTACGCCAAAAGCGTCGCAAAGGTTTTCTTTTTGAGTGTAGGAAGATATAAGCAAAGCGTCATGCCCGTAGGCATTGGCCTTTACCAGCAACATTATTTTAGGCTGATGCACGGTATAGCGCGTGCTTATAATAAACTTGGCTTTAAGCAGGTTAAACTTTAACGCGGATAAATCCACCGCGCCGTAAGTGGGCCGCAGTAAAGTTAATCCTTGTCCGTTTGTCATAGCGGCACTACCTGTTCGTAGCCTTCAGGCACGTTAATATTTTCCGGCGCGGGGTTGGTGAACAAGGTGTATTCGCTAATCCAGTTAAGGTCAATATCGCCAACGGGGCCGTTACGCTGTTTGGCTATAATTAATGTAGCTTTGCGCTTTAAGGATTCATCGTCGCGCTTGTAGTAGCCTTCTCTGTGGATTAAGGCCACCACGTCGGCGTCCTGTTCGATAGAGCCTGATTCCCTTAAGTCGGAAAGTTGAGGGCGGTTATCGGCTCTGCCCCTGTCTTCCGTCTTTCTGTTAAGCTGGGATAAGGCCACAACAGGCACGTTTAAAGTACGCGCTAGTTCTTTTAACATTCTTGAAATTTCGGAAACTTCCTGCTGCCTGCTTTCCACTTTTTTGCTTCCGCCGCGGATAAGCTGCATATAGTCTATCATTATCATACCCAGCTCTTTACCCTGCTTTTTTAAGTCGTTGGCAAGGCGGCGGGAGCGCACGCGGATATCGGTTATGGAAAGGGCGGGAGTATCATCAATGTAAAGGGGAGCCTCGCCGAGTTTATGTATTTCTCTGGCTAAATCGCGCCAGCGTTCTTTTTTGAACATACCCGTGTTAACAAGGTGCAGTTCCGCTTGCGCGGCGGAGCAGACCATTCTTTGATAAATTGAGTGGCGGCCCATTTCCAAGGAGAATATGGCAACGGGGAAGCCTCTTAAAGCCGCGTGCTGGGCAATATTTAAAGCCATTGCGGTTTTACCTTGGGAAGGACGCGCGGCTAAAATAATTAAGTCGGATTTTCTAAGCCCGCCCGTCTTTAAATCAAATTCCGTAAAACCCGTGGGAACGCCTTTTATAGGGTCTTTGTCTATGATAAGTTTTTCTATCATCTGCATAACTTCGCCCGATAAATCTTTAGACGATACAAAGCCTTTTATGTCCTGTTTTTGGCTTAAGGCAAAAAGTCTTTCCTGCGCTTTATCAATAAGTTCGCTGGGTTCTTCGGGCTGTTTGTAGCATGCTTCTACGGTGGAGGTGGAAACGCGGATAAGTTCGCGTATTAAGGCGGCGTCATAAACCATTTGGGCATAGTGTTCAACGTGGGCCGCGGTGGAAACTTTACCGATAAGTTCGGTTAAATATCTTTCCCCGCCTATTTCGTTTAACGCGCCGCTTTTTTTGAGTTCTTCCGTAACGGTGATAAGGTCAACCGCCTGCCCGCGCCCCGTAAGGGCGTACATAGCCGCAAACACCTTTTGGTGAGCGGTTTTATAAAAGTGTTCGGCCTTTAAAATATCAAAAGCGCGCTCAAGAGCTTCCTGCTCTATAAGCATTGAACCTAAAACGGCCATTTCCGCGTCTAAGGCTTGCGGCGGCAACTTTTCTTCTGCGGGCATACAAAAAACTCCTTAAATCTGATAGTACTTCATTGTACAATTTTAGCGATTGATTTTACAGATGTATTTTATTGCCGCGCGAATGAATACGGAGAGGGAGGGAGTTTATTCTGCGCCAGTAAACCAGACAGCGGTTTTCAAGCCCGTCCGAATTATTAATGCCGTCCGCCGCAGAAGAAATTTAGCATAAGCCACGCGTGGATTTTCAGATTTTGAGGAAATTTTGATTTTATATTAAATGCCGTCCGTAGTGGAACAAATTTAACATAAGCCCCGCGTGATTAGGCGGGGTTGAGCTTATTTTTTATTTTATTGCGA
>MTLE01001314.1_pt1 | contig 11146 bp, 5 predicted proteins | sample 1982461 | NCBI WGS metagenome assembly MTLE01 (sample SAMN05712605, study PRJNA340218) | biofilm metagenome | isolation source: sample SPL anode biofilm adapted to -200 mV | place: USA | collected 2012-02-03
CGCAGGAAAACCGCCGGCTGGCGGAGCAAGCCCGCATCGAGGCCGAGGAGCAGATTGCCATCGCCGAGGAAAACAAGCAGCGCCAGGTGATTGTTGCCCAGCGCCAGAAAGAGCGCACCGATAAGGTCGAAAGCCAGAAAGTCCAGCAGGAAGAAGCTTTGGCCGCCAACGAGCGCGAACGCATTGTGGCCCTGGCCGATATTCAGAAAACCAAGTCGGTGGAAATCGAGCGCAAGAATATTCAAAGCGTCATCCAGGAGCGCGTCGCCCTGGAAAAGACGGTGAAGACCGAAGAGCAGAATATCCAGGACATCGAGCAATTGCGCACGGCGGACCGCGCCAAGAAGGTGGCGATCACCCAGGCCGAACAAGTGGCTGAGCAAAGCTTGGTCAAAGAAATCAAGGCGGCGGAAGCCACCAAGCGGCGGCTGGAATTAGAATCGCAAGCCACGGCGCTGGTGGCGGTCAACGAAGCCGAAGGCGCCAAAAAGGCGGCGGAAGTGCACAGCCAGCAAATCATCATCGAAGCCAACGCTAGAGCCGAGGCGGCCGCGCGCGAGGCGCAGGCCAAGAAGGTGCTGGCCGAGGCGGTCACCGCGGAGTCCGCGGCCGGTGGCTTGGGCGAGGCGGAGGTCATTACCGCCAAGGCCGAGGCCCTGCGCAAACAGGGCGAGATGGAAGCGGGCGTCATGCAGTTGAAACTCAGCGCCGAGGCGGGTGGCATCACCCAAAAGGCCGAAGCCATGCAGAAGTTGCACGAGGCCGGCCGGCAGCACGAGGAATTCAAGCTGCAGTTGGCCAAGGAGCAAGCGGTGGAAATCGCCGCCATCAAAGCGCAGCAAGACATTGCGAGCAGCCAGGCGTCCGTGGTGGGCAAGTCGCTCGAGCACGCGCACATCGACATCGTCGGCGGCGAGACGCAGTTCTTCAACCGCATTGTCAACGCCGTGTCCGGCAGCAAAGCGCTGGAAGCCTTCGTGCGCAAAAGCCCCACGGCGGCGCAGATCAAAGATTCGTTGCTGGGTGGCGACGGCGATTTGATCAGCAATCTCCACGAGCGTTTGCAGCAAATGGGAGTGACCAGCGAGAGTATCAAGAATCTGACCGTGGCCGCCGCGCTGGGCATGCTCATGAGCAAGGCCAGCGGCCAGGAAGCAAGCTTATTGGGCGGCTTGAAGGAAAAAGCCGAACAACTCGGGTTATTAGATAAGCCGTTGAGCCAAGTGGTTAAGGGTTGAAGCGCATGAGCACTCCCAACGAAGTGGCGGGGGTGGGGGAACAGCCTCCCGCTCCCGCGCCCTCCGCGCCGCCCACCGCTTTGGAAGCCGGCACCTATGAGGTGTTGCGCGGCCGGCTGGACAAAGCGGGCGCGGAGTTGCGGCGGCGGCTGGCCGAGCTAAACACCGCCCGGCAGGCGATTTTCGGGGCGATTCCGACAACGCTGCTGGCCACGGCGCGCATCACCACCGCGAATAATTGTGTCCCGCGCGACATGGCCAGCCTGGGGGGCGGCAAGTTCCTCTTCGGTTACAATGTGTTCCTCGGCCTGAAAACCGAGACGGCTTTGGGCGACGTGTTCGCGCTGTACGAACGCCAGGGGAATGAGTTCCGGCAGCTTCCGCTGGAAAGCTTGGCCGGGTTTGACGATTCCAATTTTCTCACCGATTTTCGCAGCCTATACCGGTATTATCGAGACGCTTTTTTCGCGGGCTTTTATGCCAGTGGCATTCACCTTTATTTCGTGTTCCAGACCAGCCCTAAACCCGAGGATATCAAATCCTTTAAATGGGAGCTGGCGGCGGATCGCTTGATTTATTTGGGCAATCGCAGCGACCACGAAATCAAGTTCCCGCCGCAGCATGAGTTTGAATGGACTCGTGCCAACCGCAATATGCACCGCGCGGGGCCGCATCCGCACATTTCCATTCTTGATCGCGTTTTCGTGGAAACCGTTGGCGGCGACCTGACTGTTAAGATCGAGGATAACACTCGCTCTGGCGCGGGGATTTATAGCGAACCCGTGGAGCATTCCGACCAGACCCTCGATGACGCGGAAATTTTCTACGCGGCGGTTGGCTCGCTGATTCTCCTGAAAATCCGGCCCTATCAGGAAAAACAGTTCCGCTACCTGGCGTTCAATGAGAAAATGCGCGAAGTGCGGCGCATCGACGCCATGGAAGACGCCTGCGTGCTGTTGCCGGAAGATCACGGCATTGTTTTCTCCAATGGTTATTACTTGCAACTGGGCACGTTCAAAGAATTCCCGAATTTGATCCGGGGCATGCGGTTTGAATCCCGCCGCAGCGCGCCCAACGGCGAAGACCACTTGTTCGTTTTCTACAGCCGCGCCGATGGGGATTATTTGCTGCTCGCCTATAACGTCATCACGCAACAAGTGGCCATGCCGGTCCACTGCAATGGTTACTGCTTTTTTGAGAACGGCGAACTCGCCTTTTTCCAAAGCGACAGCTCGCCGCAGAAGCATCATGCCATTCAATTGTGGCAGACGCCGTTTCTCCACCAAAACGCTCCGCCGCCGGTGCAGACCGACGCTTATTTGTTCAAAGTCGGCAACCAAGCCATTGTGCGTGCCATGGCCGAGTGCAGCGAATTGCTGAGCTTGCTCGGCAAAGAGGACAGCTACGTGGGGTTATTCGTGGACGTCATCAAGGTGGCGAGTGATTTGCTGGACAGCTATTTCTGGCTCGGCCACGCCGAAGCCCACAACCTGCGCGAGACGATCACCGAAATCCGCGCCACGGCGGCGGCGGCCGTCGAGGAATTCGATAAAGTCGTTCGCATCCGCCAGGCGACCGCCCAGTCTACCGAGGCTTGCGCCCAGAAATGCCAGGAATTGCTGGAGCGTCTCAAACAGCGCAAATGGGCCCAAATTAGTGATTTTACGGAAGAACTGTCAGCCTTGCGCACGGCTCGCGGGGAAGTCATTTCTCTTAAAGAATTGCGTTACGCCGATCAGTCGCGCATCGAGGCACTGGACATAGAGTTGGCGGGCCATGCGGAGGAAATCTCGCGCCAATGCGTGCGTTTCCTGCTGGATCCCGCCGCCCTGGCGCCGTATTTGGAGGAAATCCGCGCCCAAGGTGGCGCGATTCCTGGTTTGACCAAAGCGGTCGCCGCCAAGGAACTCGAAGCCGCGGTGGAAAAAACGGGGCAAAGCTTGGTGTTGCTGACCGAAACGGTCAACGCCTTGCCCAGCGAGGACGCCACGGAAACCAGCCGCATTCTCGAATCCATTTCGGGCGTCTATTCCGAGGTCAATCAGGTCAAAGCCCAGTTGCGCCGCCGCCGGCAAGAGCTGCAGAAGACGGAGGGCGCGCAATTATTCGCGGCCCAAACGAGGCTGCTGGATCAATCGCTGGTGAGCCTGTTAGACTCCGCCACCACGCCTGTCCTCTGTGATGAATACTTGAATCGCCTCACCGCGCAGTTTCAGGAGGCCGAGGCCAAGTTTGGCGACACGGAAGAATTCGTGGAGCAACTCGCCGTCAAGCGCGAGGAATTCGCGGCGGCGTTCGCGGGGCGCAAAGCGGAGTTGCTGCAAGCGCGCAACACGCGGGCGGAAACGCTGCGCCGCACGGGGGAGCGCATCGTGCGCAGTTTGGCGCAACGGTTGCAGGCGCAAACGGGTGTGGCCGCGCTGGAGGCGTTGTTCGCCAGCGACCCCATGGTGCAGCGCGTGCGCGAGTTGGTGACCCAGCTTACTCAGCTGGAAGATCCCGTGAAAGCGGGGGATTTGCAGACTCAACTTCAGACCGCCCGCCAGGAGGCCTTGCACCAACTGCGCGACCGGTTGGAGTTGTTCGCCGAGGGCGACCGCGTGATCCGCCTGGGCACGCACCGGTTCCGGGTGCAATCGCAGGAGTTGGAGGCCACGATCATTCCGCGCGAGGGCCAGTTGTTTTATCATCTCACCGGCACTGGGTTTTACGAACCGGTGACCGATGCGGTCATCGAAGACAGCCGTGCCGTGTGGGGCATGGAAGTGCTTTCCGAGAACGAGGATCTTTACCGGGGCGAATATTTGGCCTATCAGCAATATGCGGCTTGGCGCGCGAGTGGGGAATTGGCCGGCCTGGCGGGCACGGCGGCGGCGGATTTGGCGCCGCGAGTACGCGAGTTCATGCTGCCGCGATTCGCCGAAGGGTATGCCAAAGGCGTGCACGAGCAAGACGCGGCGCTGATTTTGGAAGCGTTACTGGCGCGCTCCCAACGCGGGCTCTCGGCGTATCCCAGCCCCGCCAAAGCCCTGGCCGGTTTGTACTGGCTGGCGGCGGGCGCGCAACAAGCGAAACTGGCGGCCGAATTGAAGGGGTTGCAACCCTTGGGCGCCGAGGGGCGCAAACGGGCGCGGAACTTGTACGCCTGCGGATTGGAGCGCGCCCTGGCGGCGTGGGTAGAAGCCAATCCGGTGTTTCCCGCAACTTGCGTTCCGGCAGCCGCCCAATTCCTGATCGACGCCTTGTCGGGGGATGACGCGCCCGCGGGTTCGCCCGAGGCCCAGGCGGCGGTGGACGCTTTCCAACGCCACTTAGTGCAATCCGGGAGGCAACTGGCTTTTCAAGCCATGCTGCGGGATCTGGCGGCGGACCCAGTCGCGGCTTTCCGCGTGGCGCGCCAATGGCTAGAGCATTGCCCCGAGGTGGCGGCTTTGCCGGAGGCGGCCTTTTATTTGGGTGAAGCGAGCCTGCGTTTATTACCGGGGACCAAATTGCCCCAGCTGGAATTGACAGCGGCGGGCCTGCCGGACGCGGCCAGCATTCCCGGCCTGCGCGGCAACCATCCGCGATTGCCTGGAGGCAATTACGAGTTCAACATCCACTCGTTTTTTGAGCGCTTGGAGCGATTTAGCCGGGAAATTGCCCCGCAATTCCAGCGTTTCCACACGCGCCGCACAGAGTTGTGCGCCCGGTTGCGCGAGCAATTGCGGCTCGAAGGGCTCAAGTCGAAAGTGCTCACTTCCTTCGTGCGCAATCAGCTCATCGACCAATGTTATTTGCCGATGATCGGCGCGAACCTGGCCAAGCAAATCGGCACGGCCGACCAAGAATCACGCACCGACCGCATGGGCATGCTGCTGCTGATCTCGCCGCCCGGTTACGGCAAAACCACGCTCATGGAGTACGTGGCCAACCGCCTGGGACTGGTGTTCCTCAAGGTCAACGGCCCCACGCTGGGCGCGAAGGTGCTTTCGCTCGATCCCGCCGAGGCGCCCAACGCCGCCGCGCGCGAAGAAATCATCAAGCTGAACTTGGGGCTCGAAATGGGCGACAATGTGATGCTGTACGTGGACGATATCCAGCATTGCAATCCGGAGTTTTTGCAAAAGTTCATTTCGTTGTGCGACGGCCAGCGGCGCATCGAGGGCGTGTGGCAGGGCAAGCCGCGCGCGCACGATTTCCGGGGCAAGCGCGTGGCGGTGGTGATGGCGGGCAACCCCTATACCGAAAGCGGCACGCGGTTCCAAATCCCGGACATGCTGGCGAACCGCGCGGACACGTACAACTTGGGCGAGATTATTGCGGGCAAATCCGACGTCTTCCAATTGAGCTATTTGGAAAACGCCCTGACCTCGTGCCCGGGCTTGGCCAAGTTGCGGCGCAGCCCCAAGGATTTTGTGGCGCTGATCCGGCAGGTGGAAACCAGCACCCCCGCCAGCGATTTGGAAGGCACTTACACGCCAGAGGAATTGGGCGAATTCAGCCAAATCATTCACAAACTCCTCCTGATTCGCGCTGTGCTTTTGCGGGTGAATGAAGAGTACATCCGGTCCGCCGCCCAGGCGGATGAGCACCGCACGGAACCGCCATTCCGGCTCCAGGGTTCATACCGCAATATGAATCGCCTGGCCGAGCGGGTGGTGCCGGTGATGAACGACACCGAGCTGGAAACGTTGATTTGGGATCACTACCAACGCGAGGCGCAGACGCTCGCCAGCCAGGCCGAGGCCAGTTTGCTCAAGTTGCGTGAAATCACCGGCCGTCTCTCGCCGGAGCAAGCCCAACGCTGGGAGCACATCAAGCACACGTTCCAGCGCAATTTGCTGCTGCGCTCCAGCGACGGCCAGGACCCCGCCAGCCGCGTTTTGGCGCAGTTGAACGTGCTGTCCGAGAACTTGGCGGGCATTGAAAAAACTCTGGCCCAAGGGCTGTCCAGCAAACCCGCCAGCGGCCAGGTCGAGGAATTGAAGGCGATGGCCGGCCAGATTGAGGCGTTGAAGCTGGCGATGAAAGACGGTGACAAGGTCGAATCCACGCCGCCGGTGCTGGCTGCGGTGGCGGACAAATTGGCGGCGGCCCAAACCTCGCTGGCCGCGTGCTTGAGCGCGCTCAACCAGCAAGTGACCCTGCGATTGATAGATCCCGTTTTGCCCGCCGATTACACGGTGACCAATGTGGACCAAGCCACGCTTAAGCAGATTTGGGAATTAGTCGAGGCCCAGCGCAAAGCGAAGGCTTGACTCAAGATCGCTCCCTTTAACTTACTTCAGTGTAGGTTGCGCGGGCAGCAATGCCTGGCGCAGCGCCGCGAGCATTTCCTCAGGATCGATGGGCTTGTTTAGCTGGCACGTTAAACCAGGCAAATACGGCGCCCGGTGCAGGCTTGGGGATGCGGTCAGCCCAATGACGGGGATCTGCGGCACAATAGTGCGCATGGCACGGAGCAAGCGGGAGCCATCCATGGAGGGCAATTGCATGTCTGCCACCACCACCCGGATCTCCGCTTGCAAACGCGAAAACATGGCCAAGGCTTCCGCTCCATCCGAGGAAGCCGCCGTACGGTACCCGTTTTTTTCCAGAATTTGACACAGTTTTTCCAATTCGGAGTGGTTGCTCAGGGCGGCCAATATCCATTCGCCTTGCCCGGCTAAAGTGGGGCGCGCATTCGCGTAATTGGCAAGGACTCCATTGGCCGGGGGATTGGCCGGAAAATAGACTTCGAAGATGGTGCCGCGGCCGATATGGCTTTCCACGTGCACAAAACCGCCATGGCCGCGAACAATGCCCAGCACCGTAGGCAATCCTAGCCCTGTGCCTTTACCTGGATCTTTGGTCGAGAAGAAGGGATCGAAAATGCGATTCATATGCTCGGGAGCGATGCCCGTGCCCGTATCCGCCACGGTGACGCGCACGTATTGGCCAGGTTGAGCTCCCGGCAGAGTGGCCGCTTGGGTGGTGTCTATCCGCACATTGCGAGCGCCGACGTTTAAGGTGCCTCCGCCAGGCATGGCATCGCGTGAATTGATGCACAGATTCATCAACACTTGTTGAATCTGGGTGCCGTCGCCGATCATGGGCCAAAGGTCTTCCGGCGAGTCCAGCCGGAGGCAAATATCGCGCGGGAAAGTTTCGTAAACGATCTTCTCGATATCTCGCAGCAACGTCCCGGTGGGCAGGGGAATGCGAGTGCTGGGTTTGCCCCGGGCAAAGGCTAGTAATAGACGAATAATTTCGGCTCCACGCCGGGCGCTGTTCTCGATGATTTCGAGCATGGATTGGCCGTCGGCATCTTGGATCGATCCCCGCAACATGGGTGTGATCGAGAGCAAGGGGGAGAGAATGTTGTTTAAATCATGCGCGATGCCACTGGCGAGAGAGCCAATGCCTTCCAAGCGCTGCACTCGGTAAAAGTTGGCTTCGAGCAGTTTTTTCTCGGTGATGTCGGTGTCGATGGCGAGCAGCTTCCGCGGCTGGCCGTGGGAATCGCGCAATAAGGTCCACCGGCACAATACGGCCAGGATTTTGCCGGATTTGGCGGTGTATTCGCGTTCGCCCGCCCAGCACCCTTGGGTGACGAGCGAAGCGACGGCGGTTTGAGCTGAAGGGGCATCCATGCGCAACAATTCATGAAAATTTCGCCCCAAGACTTGGCTGTTGTTGTAGCCATACATCCGCTCCGCCGCCCCATTCCAGTAAAGCACCTTGCTTTCCAGGTCACTCACATAGATGGCGTCATTGGCCGCGTCCAACAAGGCGGCTTGCTCGTGGATGCGCTCTTCGGAGAGTTGGTGCGCGGCGCGTTGCCGCAAAGTTAAGACCCCGTAGGCCAGGTCCAAGGCCAATTCTCCCAGCAGCCGGATTTCCTCCGCGTCAAAAGCGTCCGGGATATTGGCGTAGATGCACAAAGCGCCCAGCGGGCGGTTTTTATCCATGAGTGGCAGGAAAATGGCCGAGGCGAACCCGCATTTTAGGGCGGCTTCCCGCTGGTGCGCATACAACGGATCCACCGTAATATTCCGAACCAGGCAAGGCTGCCCATTGCGGATGGCTTGGCCTATGGGGGTATGTCCCAGCTGATTGGGATTTTGCCAGGCTTTGATTTTTTCGAGGTAGCCCGCTTCGTGGCCCGCTTGGGCGGCGGGTAATATGCTGGCAAACGCCTCATCTTGGGAAAGCCCCACCCACGCGAAACGATGGCCGCCTTGCTCGACGACGACCTCGCAAATTTGGCGCAGTAGCGACGTTTCGTCAGCGGCGTGAAATAAAATTTGGTTGCACGCGCTGATGGCGCGCCGGGCGCGATCCACCCGCCGCAGTTCGGCCTCCACCTTTTGGCGGGCGGCAATGTCCTGCTCGAGTTTGCGGTTGGATTGTTCCAGCTGGGCCATTTTGTTTTCCAGCCGGCGGACGAGGGCTTCATTGTATTGCTTCAGCAACACATTGTCCTCTTTGGCCGTCGGAGATTTGCGCGGCGGCTGCCCTTGAGCGCACGCGGCGAGCACTTCTTGCAGGCGAGCCAGGATAACTTCCGGCTCGGCGGGTTTAATCATGAACGCGTCGGCGCCTAAATCTAGCGCCAGTTGTTCATCCTTGGGTTCGGTGTAGGTGGCGGTATAAACGACGAAGGGAATGCGCTCCAGCATGCTGTCGGCGCGCCACTGGCGCAACAAGGTGTAGCCGTCCATGACGGGCATGAGCAGATCGGAGACTATCATGGCGGGTGGATGCTGGCGGGCTTTGTCCAGGGCTTCCGCGCCATGCCGGGCTTCCTCCACGGCATACCCATGTCCTTGCAGCAAGGCACGCAGCAAGTAAGCGTTTTCCATTTTATCGTCGACGATCAGGATCCGTGTCATGGTGATCTTCTTTCTGGGGCGCGCGCAGAACGCGTTCTGTTCCGCCGGGAGCAATGGATCGGCGGCAGGCTAGCAGGCGGTGGGCAAGGCAAATTCATGGCTTAGCTGGGGCGGCGGGCGGCAGGAAGCTTTCCACGTCCGCCACAAAAGTTTCTGGGTTGATGGGTTTTTCCAAATAGCCGTTGCAGCCGGCGGCGATGGCTTTTTCGCGGTCGCCAGCCATCGCATAAGAGGTGACGGCGACGATAGGGATGTGTTTCACCACTTCGCTATTTCGCAAGATGCGCGCCACGGTATAGCCATCCATGGTGGGCAGCTGGATATCGAGCAGGATGAGGTGCGGCGGGTTTTCTTCCGCCAGCCGGATGCCTAGCGGGCCGGATTCGGCGGCGATAATCTCATGGCCGCGCGCTTGCAACAGGAACGTGGCTAGGTAGCGGTTTTGCTCGTTATCTTCGATCAAGAGGATTTTCATGCGGTGGAATCCTTCGTCGCTAATTCGTTGACCGGGCAGGGCAGGGTAAAGCTGAAGGTGCTGCCTTCACCAAATTGGCTTTCGACCCGGATTTGGCCGCCCATTAATTCAACCAAACGACGGCAAATGGCCAAGCCGAGGCCGGTGCCTTCGTGCTGCCGGGAAAGGCCGGTGTCGATTTGATGAAACGGCTGGAACAAGCTGGCGAGGTTTTCCGGTTTCAGCCCAATGCCGGTATCGCGCACCCGCACTTCGATTTTTTCGGGGTTGAGCCGGATGGTTTCCAGGGTGATCGCGCCGCGGTCGGTGAATTTTATGGCATTGTTGAGCAGATTGATCAGCACTTGCTCAAAACGCCGCCGGTCGCTCGTGATGGAGCCGAGATCGTTGGCCAGATTGAGCCGCATGGCCAGGCCCTTCTTATCCGCCAGCGGTTGCACGATTTGCGCGGCGCGTTCCACGGAGGCATGCAGGTCGAATTGCTCGCGCGTGATTTCCAGCTGGCCGGCTTCGATTTTGGAAATGTCCAGCACATCATTGATCAACGCCAGCAGATGGCGGGCGCTGTTGCGCACCATTTCCAGCTGTTTGCTCTGTTCCGGATTTAGCGGCCCCGCCAGCTGCTGCAATAAGATGCCAGTGAAACCGATGATGGAATTGAGGGGGGTGCGGAGTTCGTGCGACATGGTGGCCAGGAAGGCGGATTTCAAACGGTCCGCCTCCTCGGCGCGATCCCGCGCCACCGCCAGCTCGGCGGTGCGTTCCGCCACCCGGCGCTCGAGGCTGGCGTTCAATTCGCGGATCGCCGCTTCGGCCCGGCGCTGCTCGGTGATGTCCGTGCCCACGCTAAGGATTTCGACGACTTGCCCTTGGCGGTCGCGCTCAATGCGGTTGGCCCAGGTGACCCAAGCGCGCTCCCCGTTGCGCTTCACGTTTTCATTGATGTTTTGCTCGTAAGCTTCGGGACGATTTACAATTTGTTGAACCAGCTGTGATAAGTCACGGCCGCCACTTTCGGAGTAAGGCACGATCGTTCCCACCAGATTACGGCCAAATATTTCCTCCGCCGAATACCCAAAGAACCGCAAGCCAAACTCGTTTAAGAAAGTAATCTGGCCTTCGGAATTCCAGCGCAAAATGATGCTATTGGCGTGTTCGACGAGATCGCGGTACTTGCGCTCTTTCTCCACCAAGGCCCGTTCGGTGCGCTTTTGCTCGGTCACATCACGGATGACTTCAATAGCGCCGCAACGGATGCCTTGTTCATCGAAAAGTGGCGCGGCTACGCTCCAGAGGTGCGCTCCCAGGCCTTGGCGCAACCGGGCCACGTGGGATTCAGCGCAGACCAGGTTGCCATCCCGGCGCAGCAGTTGGTAGTCCTTTTCGACCGTGTTATTGGGTTCATCGAGCAAGTCGATTAAAATGGGGCGGCGGAAACCATAAATCGGTTCCGCATAGGCATAATTACCCTGGCCCAGCAGGACTTCCTTTTTAACTCCTGTCATCGTTTCGCAAGCGTGGTTCCAGGCGATAACTTTTTTATCGGAGTCGATGACAAAAGTGGCGTCCGGCAGGAA
>MTLE01000777.1_pt1 | contig 11145 bp, 8 predicted proteins | sample 1982461 | NCBI WGS metagenome assembly MTLE01 (sample SAMN05712605, study PRJNA340218) | biofilm metagenome | isolation source: sample SPL anode biofilm adapted to -200 mV | place: USA | collected 2012-02-03
CCCTGGCAGTTCAACCAATTTTGTACAGCGCCTTATTTGTTGAAGTTGCCGTGCTGTTGAGCATCCCATTGTTAGCGCCGCCGGGCAAGCCGCTGAAAGTATCGGTGCAGCGATTTCTCATTTTTCAAACACTGGCGATGCCTTTTATCCTTTTTTCTGGCTGGCTGATCGGCCAGGGTGAAATTAATCCATCTGCTCAAGAAACCTTGCTGCGCGCTTCGGCGTTCTTGGCGCTTGGGTTTGCCTTTATGCTGGCGGTCTTCCCATTCTATTCCTGGATGCCGCAGCTTTCTGAAGAAACACACCCCTATCCGGCCGGTTTTATCCTGACGCTTCTGCCCGTATCTGTTCTTTTAATTGGGTTGAACTTTCTAAATTCAATTGGCTGGCTGCGCAGTTCAGCAGATGCCTTTACGGTATTACGGCTGGTGGGCGTGATCATGGTATTTACCGGGGGAATTTGGGCGGCTTTCCAAAAGAACCTGGCACGTTTGCTGGGGTATGCGGTTATTCTCGAAACCGGATTCGCCCTGATTACATTGGGGCTGCATAGCAATGCCGGGTTTGAATTGTTTGTCGCCGGACTCTTCCCGCGGGTATTGGGACTTTTCGTTTTCTCGATGGCTTTGGGAACGATGTATAACCGCGGCGTTGATTTTCGATTTACTGCAATCCGCGCGATCGGCTCTCAAATGCCGTTTGCGACTACGGCGATATTGCTCAGTCTGTTTTCGATGGGCGGGCTTCCGCTATTAGCCAGTTTTCCGATCCGGCTGGATATCTTCGAACAGCTTTCAGGCATCGATATTCTGCAAACAGTTTTTGTATTACTGGGCAGTGCGGGATTTCTTTTTGCTGCCGTGCGTGTATTGGCTGTGATGGTTATCCCGAAAGCTGAAACACAGCAAATTGGCGGCGAAACCCGTGTTCAGCGAATATCACTTTCAATTGCCATCGCTGCGCTGACGCTGCTGGGATTGTTCCCAGGACAAGTACTGCCGCTGATCAGCGGTGTTTTGAAAATGATCCCTTTAATTTATCCGCTGCGTTAGCGTTCGGTGAATTTTCGATGATTACGAGAAACGCGTATTTAGATCGTATTCGGACCTGACGCTTTGCATTATCACTGGAAAATTCAAACTGGAATGGCTAGACTGCGTTTATAATACTCAAGATCAACTTATGCCGAAATTTTGGATAATTGACCCTATAGAATAGGAAACCATTTTCATGGATCTAGAGCAACTTGAGAAACGACTGGAATGGCTGGACGACGAACGCCGCAAAGATAAATTGTTGGTAACAACCATGCAGGACCGCGTTGCGGACCTGGAGGAACGCTGGCAGCCATTTGACGACCGAATTAAACAATTGGAAGGGGANNACGCCCGGCTGGCAAGCTCGCTGGCGCGTTTTGAGCAAATTGAAACATCGATTGCATTGCTGCGGCAGGAGTTAAGCCGCAATATCCAGGATGTTGAAAAACAACGTCTGGATCATGACCGGGAAATGGAAAAAGTGCGCCTGGCTGATAATGAATCGACTGCGAAATCAATTGGCGAAATCCGCAAGACACTGGATGTCCTCCCTGAAATTCGCAAGAATCTGACGGCGCGCAGTGAAGGTGAAAACCGCCTGGGCAAAGAAATTGATGAACTTGAGCAGAAAATCTTATTAGTGCGCCGCTCGGATGAAGAATACCGCCGCCAGATTAAACTGCTTGAGGAAGGTCAGCGGCAGGACGCAAAACGGCTGGCTGATCTGCAAGGCGAGGTCGGCGCTCTGCGCAAACGCCAGGAAGAACAGCGCGGAAAATTAGATTTAAATTCTGATTTACTGCGAAAATACGAGCTGCGCATCAGCGAACTGCAAGCTGCTGAAAGTGAACGACGCCAGAATCAAGTGGCGTTCATTGAAAAGCAAAATATGGCAGCGATTGAGCGAGATCGCGTGTGGAAGGAATGGGAAGCTCGTTTCAATCAGATTGAAGACCAATCCGCCACACTGGATACGCAGATTCAAATGCTGGATGCTACACAGCGGGCCGTCAAACGTTCGCAAGCGACTTTCGATGAGGTCACCGCCCGCTTTGAGCGGCGTATCAACGAAATTACGGAAATGCAGCGGTTGGTTGAGGATCGTTTCCGGCAGGAATGGGTTTCGTTCAAAGCCGACGATCAGAAACGTTGGACAAACTATAGCCTTGCTCAGGAAGAAATTCAGCGCGAGAGCGGGCGTTCATTGACCAAGGTGCAGGAACGTCTGGTATTTTTGGAAGATATCGTCCAGGAATTGCAGGACTTCAATCACAAAATCAGTGAGGAAACGACAGCGCGTCTGCAAGGGCTGTTAGCGCTGGCGCGCAACTGGGCAGAAAATCAGGACTCTACACCGGGCAGCCCGCGGTAATGTGGCTGTATTCAATCAATTAGCCGTTACGAAAGGATACGCAAAACGTTTGCGTATCCTTTTGCGTATTTAAACTGTTGATGGTTCAATATATTTTTTCCTGCGATGCAGGTTCTTGCCTGAAAAATGATTTAACAAGAACTGAAGCGTATTCTTCTGAGAAGCTATGAAAGGCATGACAATGGTTACGACCGGTACTTTTGCAGCCATGATTTTTACACTGATCATTTGTTTTGCGGTCCCAATTGGCCTTGTGATTTATTTATATGTTAAAAAGAGGATTTCTATTCTTGCGGTAGCCATTGGCGCGTTGACTTTCTTTTTGATGCAAATCATGATCCGAATTCCAGCGCTGCAAATTTTTTCGGAAACGGCTATTTATTTTCGTTTGACGGCTTACCCGTTTTGGTTTGCGCTCTTTTTGGGCTTTACCGCTGCTTTGTTTGAAGAAGGCGGGCGCTGGCTGGCCTTCCGCTTTTTAATGAAGGGGCGTTTAGAACATAAAAATGCACTTGCTATGGGCATTGGGCATGGCGGTATCGAGGCGATGGCGCTGGTCGGAATGATCTATCTTAATTACGTTGTCATCGCTTTTATGATTAATAACGGCAGTTTTCAGTCATCGATTGTGCCGGTGGTTGGCGAAAGCGCCGCTAATCAGATTTTAGCGGTGCTGACTGGAGCAAACAGCACAGCCTTCCTGCTGGCCGGGGTAGAGCGTGGTTTGACGTTAATCATTCAAATCGCTTTCTCTATGATGGTATATTTTAGCGTTCGCTACCATCGGGCGGTTTACTTTTGGGGCGCGATGCTTGCTCACACGGTGCTGGATCTTCTGGCGGTTTATCTCAACCAGATGGGTGTCAGCCTGTATGCAATTGAATCTGTGGTGGTGGTTTTTGCCGGCGTTGGATTGTGGTTCCTGATTCGTTCTGAACGGCTGGATGCTCATTATACGCAACCGCAAAGCCAGAATGTTATCGAGGTAATTTCTGGAACTGAGCAAGATTCCATTTTGTGACCTGCTTGCTGCTGGCATACAGGCGGAATTGGAGCATTCTACCCAATCTATTTGATTTGTGGTATAAAAAAAGAGCCCTACTGTGCACGTGATGCAGCACACTCGGTTTTGAGCCAACACTCTTTAAATGGGATCTGGAATTTTCGATGCAACGCGATAGGCCTTGGCCAAGGCGAAGCTAGATGCGATGACCCCAAACCTGCGATTGCAGGTTCAAAACTTCGCTGCACACGACATGGTGGGAAGTTTTTATTAACCAGGACTAGCCGATATACGCCTGCGCGTTGACACAATTCTTCATTCTGACTAAACTATGAATGTAACCAGTCAGCTCAGGAGAGACAATACATGAACACTTCTTACCGCCTTGTGCTAAAATCTGGACCCGCTACTGGGCAGACTTTTCCGCTCGAAGGACCAGAATTGATTATTGGGCGGGAGCCTTCCTGTCAAATTAGTATTAATGACCCTGAGGTTTCACGCCGTCATGCCCGTTTATATTTGCAGGGAGTCAACTACGTCCTGGAAGATTTGGGTTCTACCAATGGCACTTCGGTAAATGGACAGCGCCTGGTCGGCCCGTATATACTGCGTTCTGGTGAGATGGTGACTTTGGGGGAGAACACCCATTTATTGTTTGAACAGGTTGTTGTAGATCCGGATGCTACTGTCGTTTCTGTACGCCAGACAGCCCAACCAATTGGACAAGATGTTTACTCGCCCGCTCAGCCGGTCAGCCCTCATCTTGAACAGCCCAATCAGGCGCCGGTGAATGACGTTCTGTATGCGGGTCAGATGCCCGCGGAAACGCCAAAAGATGTGAAAAAACGCAAGATTACCCCGGTGGTCATCATCCTCATTGTTCTGGTGGTGATTCTTCTTTGCGGGTGCATCGCATTCGGTATTTTTGACGCGCTCAACCTTTACTGCAATTTCCCAGGAATTACCAATTTCTTTATTCCTGGCGCGTGTGCACCTTAAACCGCAACCAGGTTCATTTGATTCAGGCTGAGAATGTGGCTTCATTCCCAGCCTGTTTTCTTTATGGCAACTTCTGCATCTTAATTCCGTATATGAAATACACCCAGGTCTTCAGACTTTAATACTATAAATATAATTAACAGGTAAAATGGCGGTGTAATGAGCAATCCCTCAAATGACGAAATCATCTCCCGGGTGAACCGGTCTCCGCGCTGGAGCAGTACAACCAAACTGGTCGTTGGGCTTACTTTGGTTGCTGTCTCAGCAGCTATGATTATTCGATTCAAAGAATTGATTGGACCGATTGTCTTTGCAATTGCGCTGGCTTACCTGCTTTACCCGCTGGCCAGTTTTTTGCATACCCGCCTGCGTGTTTCGTGGAAACTCGCGTCTGTATTAATGTTTGTGATTGTTCTGGTGGCTTTGCTGGGCACGGCCACTTTGAGCGGGATCGCCGTGGTGGACCAGGTATCCAGCCTGGTGAAATTCCTGCAGGTGCAGATCGAAAATCTGCCAACCTATATTGACAATTTGACCAAGACCCCGATCAATTTAGGCTTTTACACGCTTGATTTTTCGACGCTGGACCTTCCCTCCATTGTGGACCAATTGTTAGGGGCTGTTCAGCCGCTGCTGACCAACCTGGGCAATCTGGTGACGAGTTTCGCCACCGGTGCAGCGACGACTGTCGGATATGTCTTTTTTACTGTTTTGGTCGCATATTTCATTCTTTCGGAATCTGGCGGCGTCCGCGGTCAATTAATCAATTTGGATGTGCCTGGCTATACCGATGATCTGGCGCGTATGCGGACTGAGTTATCGCGGATTTGGAACGCTTTTTTGCGCGGCCAGTTGATTATCGTTACGATCACGGTTTTAATTTATACGCCGATCCTCGGCGCATTGCATGTCAACTATTATTTTGGGCTGGCTCTTTTAGCCGGCTTTGCCCGGTTTGTTCCCTATGTGGGTACCTGGGTAGCGTGGATTACCTATGCTCTGGTAACGTATTTTCAGGGCTATACAATTTTTGGCCTGGAGCCGATTTTTTACTCAATACTCATTCTTGGGATTGCGATGGTCCTGGATTTCTTCCTGGATAATTTTGTCGTTCCTAGTTTAATGGGCAATGCCTTGAATATTCATCCGGCCGCGGTAATGGTGGCCGCCCTGGTATTTGCCGGTTTATTTGGTCTGGTGGGGGTGCTGTTAGCGGCTCCCGTTATGGCAACTTTAAAGTTGGTATTAAATTACGTCTTCAAGAAATTGTTGGACCAGGATCCCTGGGACAATCTTGAAACTGAAAGCACGCGCGAGCCATCGCGTTTGGCAAAAGACCTATCCAATCGGATCAAGAGAATGCTAAAATGGTTCGATGCTAAGGTTAAGCGGCGCTGGCCTGAAGATCCGGCTCTGATTCGCTGGATTAAAGGTGCTGCTTTTTACATCACTCGTGGAAAAACCGGAAGTCCCTGGAAATCTGGTGAAACGAAATAAGTTCAGCCTATTACTCAAACAAAAAAAGGAAACCAAGCGATGAGCAGCCCGATGGAACCCAAAACCGAAACGATTGCAGAAACTGAGAATTATATGGCCTGGCAGGCGGATGAACCGGATGGTGAGACCACCTATCATCTTGAGCTGAACAATGTCACCATGCATTTCTTCACGGAAGAATGGGAAGAGTTTTTAGCTCTGGCGCGCGCGATCATCAAAGACGCTGACGGGAAATAGTTTTGTTATTTTCTTAAACCATAGGCTCCCTTGAATTGGCCGGGGAGCATTTTGGTTTAATAATTGTTTTTCGGAGTTGATCCTGAGGTAGTACAACGGGAAACTTTAATGATTGATATTGCAAATGAAGCCCGGCGATCTTTGAGTGTGGTCGTCCAGGCAGGCGGACAGTCTCGCTGCATGGGCAGTAATNNGGCGTTAATGGTATTTCAAGGGCAGCCGTTGATTGAGCGGGTGGTCCAGCGCGTTGCGCCAATCAGCGCGGAAACCTTGCTGACCGCCAATTCCGCTGAATTATTCGCTTTTTTGAATAAACGGATAGAGCAGGATATTTTACCTGGGTTAGGCGCTTTGGGCGGGCTGTATACCGCTTTACAGGGCGTGCAAACCCCGTATGCCGCAGTGGTTGCCTGTGATATGCCTTTCATTCGCACTGACGTATTGCTGCGGCAATTTCAGTTGCTGGTTGAAAGTGGTTCAGACTGTGTCATACCGGAAACTGAGCACGGATTGGAACCCATGCATGGGGTTTATCGCGTTTCCACTTGTGCATCTTTAGTGAAGGCTGCCCTAAAACGCGGAGAAATGCAAATGCGCTCCTGGTACAAAGACGCGCATATGCTGATTATCCCTTTAGCCGACTTGCGCCAAATTGATCCAAAACTCGAATCATTTATTAATGTCAATACACTTGAGGAATTTCACCAGGCCGAACAGCACCAGAAATAATCCGCATAACGTTTTGGCAGGGTTTCACACGAAGTGTCTGGATCTTGGATTGAGAGAAACGCGGTAAAATTGCATTATATGGTCAATAATAAATTATTCGCTAACCGAGTTTCCTTGCTGGTCAGCGTTTTTTGGTTTACTTTTCTGGCTGGGTGTGATGTTTCTTCATCTTTGATAACCAACGCAACCCTGAATTCTTCAGCAGTAGATGCGACGGAACGAGAAACCGAAACCGTTGTGCCTGGATTTGTTGAAACAGTGCAAGAAAGTACCGTTAAACCAGCGCTATTTGCAGAAGCCACTTCTGAACCGCTTGAGGTTTTTGAGGAAAGTTCGCCCACAGCGCCTTGTGATCTGGCGGCAGCTGGCGTGCCGCTGGACCTGACCTATCCCGATGACAGCCGGCTGGCGCCAGGCGAGCAATTTGAAAAGACCTGGCGGATCAAGAATATCGGTTCCTGTCCCTGGGATGCCAATTATCGCATTGAATGGTTTTCCGGCGATTTCTATCCGGCTGAACCAGTCCAGATATTAGAGAATACGGTAGCGCCAGGTGATTCGGTTGATATCAGTGTTCAGATGGTCTCTCCGCAGGAACCTGGCGTATATACCAGCTATTGGATTTTGCGGAATCCAGATGGTGAGTTGTTTGGCATCGGTCCAGAAGGGCGTTCACCATTTTGGGTTCGAATTCAGGTGGTTGCCAACGCGACTGCGACATTTTCTCCGAGCATTACCCCAACCCTGGTACAGGCGTCGCTTTCTAGCGGCACATTGATTGTTATGGATGGGACTTTTGTTGACCTTGGGTTGGGCCGGATTGGTGGCGAAGGTGATGCGGATGTGCAAATCACCCTGGCGGCCGATCTGTCCTGGTGGTTGGTGCCGCTGGATGAAAATCGCCTGTTAATCATAAGCGGGGGTGATGCACAAAATTGCCAAACTGGGCTAACCTATACTCAAGATCCGGTCAATCTTTCGTCTTTGACCGAAGATGCCCATATTTGTTATCTTTCCAGCGCGGGGTATGCGGGCATACTATCCGTGACCCCGAACCAGGCGGATTCCGGCCAGACATTGCTGCTGGTTTATGATACCTGGACCGATCAGTAAGTTAATTTCGCCACTGTATTTCCGATCAAACGGATGAACATCGATAAAAGGTTATTCCGGCAAATTCGCTCAATGCCGGGTGCGCTTGGTCTGACGGCTTTATTCGGCTGGCTTGGCGGCATCCTGGTTATTCTTCAGGCGCGCACCCTGACAACGATAGTCGCAGGCGCGTTCTTGCAGCATTTATCTCGAGAAGTGTTGCGGTCTGTATTTATCACCCTGCTAGTTGTCATGATTTTCCGTGGACTGGCTTTGTTCCTGGCTGAATATTGGGCGGGTTGGCTGGCGATTGAAGCCAAACAACGCATACGCAAACAGTTTATTACGCATATCTCGGCGCTGGGGCCGGCTTTTACTCAAAATCAGCAATCCGCGGAGCTGGTCAATCAGGCGATCAATGGCATTGAGGCACTGGATGCATATTTTGCGCAATATATTCCTCAATTGTTCCTGGCCGCTTTGATACCGATCAGCATCCTGGTTGTTGTTTTTCCGGCAGACTGGCTGTCGGGTCTGGTTCTGCTGCTGACGGCCCCTCTGGTTCCGATTTTTATGATTTTATTAGGCAAAGGCTCTGAGATCATAACGCGCCGCCAATGGACGGCGATGAATCGCCTTTCGAACTATTTTTTGGATTCGATTCAGGGCTTGCGTGAATTGAAGCAATTGGGCCGCAGTTCTGATCGGGCCAGGCGGGTGGATGAAGCCGCTGAACAGTACCGGAAAGTCACCATGCAGGTGCTGCGGATCACCTTCCTTTCAGCGTTTGTACTGGAATTTCTCTCTACGATCAGTACAGCGGTGATCGCGGTGGAAATTGGTCTGCGTTTGCTGTATGGGCAGATGCATTTTTACCAGGCTTTCTTCATTCTGCTGCTGGCCCCAGAGTTCTACCAGCCGCTGCGAATGTTGGGTCAGCGGTTCCATGCGGGGATGAATGGCATCACTGCCGCGAAAGATATTTATCGGGTGCTTGAAATTCCGGTAGCGGATCAAGCCGCAGCGCAGACGGTATCGTTGAACGCAGATTGGGCTGGACAGGAAATTCGCTTTGAGAATGTGCGCTTTACCTATCCGGCGCGAGAATTACCGGCTGTAGATGGCGTCAGCTTCAGCTTACGGCCGGGCACTGCCACGGCTTTGGTTGGAGACAGCGGCGCCGGAAAAAGCACAATAGCGCAGCTCTTGATGCGCTTCTTTCCTCCAGACAGCGGGGTGATTTGGATTGGGAATGTGCCTTTGTCCGCGATTAAAACGGATGAATGGTACCGTTGGATCACCTGGGTTCCACAGCAGCCGTTCATCTTTCATGACAGTTTGCGCGCTAATCTGCTGCTTGGCAAAGCGGATGCCACACCGGCGGAAATTGAAGCGGCTATTCAAGCTGCGCGGCTGGATCAGGTAATCGCCGGTTTGCCTCAAGGTCTGGATACCAACTTGAGCGAGGGCGGATCCCGTTTGAGCGGCGGGCAAATCCAGCGGTTAGCACTGGCGCGGGCCTTTCTGGCCAATACGCCCATTGTCGTTTTGGACGAACCGACGGCTCACCTGGATGCGGGTTTAGAAAAAGATCTGGAAGAAGCTGTACGGCGTTTGTGCCAGCTGCGGACGGTATTGGTCATTGCACACCGCATGAATACGGTCGTATCTGCGGACCAGATCCTGGTTATGCAGGCCGGCAAAATTATTGAGAGCGGTGATCACGGCAGTTTAATGCAGCAGTCTGGCGTCTATCGCGCGCTGACAGCGGCCTATCTGGATGGTGTGCAATGAAAACCACGCGTCGTTTGCTGGCTTTTCTTCAGCCTTTTTCCGGTTGGGTTGTCCTCTCGGTGCTGGTCGCGGCTGGCACAATTGCTGCCAGTATTGGGCTGCTGGGCACATCCGCATTTCTAATCGCCTCTGCGGCGCTGCATCCTTCGGTGGGCGACCTGCAAGTTGCCATTGTTGGCGTTCGCTTTTTCGGGATTGCCCGGGCTGTTTTGCGCTATTTTGAACGGCTTATCAGTCATTCGGTAAATTTCCGCTTGCTGGCTCAGTTGCGCGGATGGTTTTACCGGGCATTGGAGCCATTGGCGCCTGCGCGGTTAATGCAAATCCGGTCCGGGGATATTTTGCAGCGCGCCATTGGCGATATTGAAACGCTGGAGAATTTTTACGTGCGCGTGGTGGCTCCGCCAGTGACCGCCTTGATGGTTACCATTGGAATCAGTTTATTTGTCGGCCGTTACGCTGCTATATTGGGCTGGATTCTGCTCGCCGGGCTGCTGTTTGGGATGCTATTTATTCCGCTGGTGGCTTTCGTTCAGGGTAAACAGGCTGGCGGGCGATTTATTGAAGCGCGGGCGCAGATGAACGCAATGATGCTTGAGACCGTTCAAGGGCAGCCTGACTTATTAGTGTTTAATCGTTTATCTGCGGCAGCCGCCAGAATCGATCAATTCGGGAATCAATTTGTTCAGGCGCAGCGGCGTTTGAATCTTGGCGCTGCCGGATTGAACGCAATAAACCTGCTGACCGCGAATGTTACCCTATGGCTGGTGCTCTGGCATGGTGTGCCGTTGGTGAGCAGCGGCAGTCTGGATGGAGTCAGTCTGGCAGTTGTAGCCTTGCTGACCATGGCCAGCTTTGAGGCGGTAACCCCTCTGGCCCAGGCTGCACAACTGTTTCAGGGTTCGCTGCAGGCTGCGAACCGCCTGTTTAGCCTGGCTGAACAGCAGCCGACCGTAAATGAACCTGAATTGCCGCAGGAATTAGTGCTCCCGGTTTCTAAGTTCGAATTATACGGTATCGATTTCCGTTATGAAGACAGGCTGGAAGAGGCGCTGCATGACATTCATTTGGAATTGCGCTGCGGGAAGAAAATTGCAGTGGTTGGCGCTTCCGGGGCGGGAAAATCCAGCCTGATTAACGTATTGCTGCGCTTTTGGGATTTTCAAACTGGCGAATACTTGCTTGGTGATCAGAATGTGCGTAGGCTGACCAGCGCCGCCGTGCGCTCTTGTTTCAGTGTGGTCGGGCAATCCGCTTACTTGTTTGCAACAACTTTGCGCGGCAATCTGCACCTGGGAAACCCCCAGGCTGATGACAGCAAGATGATGGCTGCGCTTGAATCCTCGGGCCTGGCCGAATGGGCTGCTGAATTGCCGCAAGGGCTT
>MTLE01000467.1_pt1 | contig 11130 bp, 11 predicted proteins | sample 1982461 | NCBI WGS metagenome assembly MTLE01 (sample SAMN05712605, study PRJNA340218) | biofilm metagenome | isolation source: sample SPL anode biofilm adapted to -200 mV | place: USA | collected 2012-02-03
CGGCGCCGTCATCAGCATGGCCGAGGGGCTCAATTTGAAGGTGGTGGCCGAGGGTGTTGAAACCGTTGAGCAGATGGAGGTGCTCAGGGCCTTGAACTGCCGCTATATGCAGGGATTCCTGTTCAGCGAGCCTGCTCCTGCCGAAACGTTCATCCCGCTGCTGGGCAAAGAGGCGCACTCGTACCTTAACTTCACTAAATGGTGCTGATAACAACCTGAATTGTCAGCAGGATTATTCATGTCACCCCTTATGCTTTTTGCCATATTTTCTTTTCTCCTGGGCGCTGCGGTCGGCTCGTTCCTCAACGTCTGCATCTACCGGCTGCCGGCGGGAGAATCGGTGGTTTCCCCTCCCTCCCGTTGCCCCGCCTGCGGTGCCGGAATTCGCCCGTGGCACAATATTCCGATCCTGAGCTGGCTCATCCTGCGGGGGAAATGCCGCGATTGCGGCGCTCCCATCTCGCCCCGCTATCTTTTCGTTGAACTTCTGAATGGCCTTCTGACCCTGGCCCTGTTCCTTAAGTTCGGGCCGTCCCCCACCTTCCTGGTTCTCTTCGTCTTCTGTTCTGCGCTGGTGGCCATCACCTTCATCGACCTTGACCACCAGATCATCCCGGATGTCATCAGCCTGCCGGGGATCGTGATCGGGTTTGCCTGCTCTTTCGTGCTACCGTGGCTCGGCTGGAAGAGTTCCCTCATAGGGATCGTGNCGGGGGGAGGGAGCCTCCTGGCGGTGGCCTGGCTCTATGAGCTCTTCACCAAGAAGGAAGGGATGGGAGGGGGCGATATCAAGCTCTTGGCCATGATGGGGGCGTTCCTGGGCTGGCGGGCGGTGCCGTTCATAATTTTCACATCATCCCTCATCGGGTCGGTGATCGGCGTCACCCTGATCCTTGTTCAGAAGAAAGACGGCAAGTTGGCGATCCCCTTCGGTCCCTTCCTGGCGGCGGGCGCTGTGCTCTATATCTTCTTCGGCCGGGCCATCATTACCTGGTACCTGACCCTCGGCGCCCGTTAGGGAGGCCACCGTGAAGCAGTTTCGCTTCAGCCTCAGCTTCCTTATACTCTCGTCGCTCTCCTTCATCCTGGTGCTCACCTGGATTCTGCTTAGTCTAATCTCCTTCAAAACCGCCGAGAATGATCTTCTCCAGCAGAAAAACGACAAGGCGCGGCTACTTCTGGCATCTTTTGCAGCGCTTGCGCCGGCAGACCTTTCCTCTCTGGCGTCATCACCGGCCGGCACCCTGGCGCGCCGGTTCGCTGCTGAAGGGGAGTTCGTGGGGCTCACGGTGATTGGCCCCGATGGGGCGCGGCTCTATGTTCTTGGAAAAGAAGAGCCCGATGATGGGATGCTTGCCAAAACACTCGCTGCCGGCATCGAGTCTTTCCGCTTTCCCGAGGGGAGGGGGACCCTTTGCCGCTATGCTCCCATTGTTCATGGGGGGAAAATTGCCGGGGCTGCCGGTCTCGAACTTTCGCTTCGAGGTGAGAAGATGCTCCTGGCCCAGTCAAGGCACCTGTTCCTGGCTTACTGTGTTCTCGATTTCCTCCTTTTGCTGGCGGCCGGTTCGTTGCTTCTCTCCCGTTTCATTGTCGTGCCGGTGCGTAAACTCCTTTTCGCCACCGAGAAAATCTGCCGGGGCGACTTCAGCCACCGGGCGACGGTGCCGGGGGGGCGGGAGATCGCTGAGCTGGCCGAATCGTTCAATCTCATGGTTGATGCCCTGCGCGCCAAGCAGGAAGAGGCGGAGCGCCACGTACAGTCGCTGGAGCGATCTAATCGTGAACTCCAGAAGGCGCGGGAAGAGACGCTCCGTTCCGAGAAGCTGGCCTCGGTCGGGCTTCTGGCTGCGGGGACGGCCCATGAAATCGGCACTCCGCTGACGGCAATCATGGGGTATGCGGGACTCCTGCTGGACGAACTGGCCGATGATGCCGAAAAATCGGATTACCTGCGCCGCATACAGGGCGATGCGGAGCGGATTGACCGGATTGTGCGCGACCTCCTCGATTTTGCCCGGCCGTCCCCCGGGAACCTGGAACCCTTCAATGCTGCCGCTCTTGTTGTGGCAACGGTGGAGATGCTTGAGCGGCAGGGGGCCTTGAAGGGGGTAACCTGTGCCGTGCAGGCCGATGATGGGCTTCCTTTCATCGAGGCGGACAGGAGCCAACTCCAGCAGGTAATCATAAACCTCCTCCTTAATGCGCGTGATGCCATGCCCGACGGCGGCGTGCTCGATGTGACCGCCCGTGCCGGCAGGTTTTTCCCCCCCGCTTCGCCCGAAGATTCGCCCTGCCGCGTCTTTGGCCGCCGTAAAGATGATTTCAATGGGGCGTTCCATACTCCATTTGCCATGGAAGAAGATTCGGTTCCCTGTGTCCTCATAGAGGTGGCCGACACCGGTTGCGGCATACCGCCGGAGAGTCTCGGCCGGATATTCGATCCCTTCTTTACTTCAAAAGAACCCGGCAAGGGGACTGGGCTCGGTCTTGCCATATCGGCCCGCATTGTCGATTCATTCGGCGGGAGGATTACGGTCTCCAGCACGGTCGGGCAGGGGACGCGGTTCGTGCTCTGGCTGCCGCTGGAAGCCTCCAGTCATCAAGGGTAATGGGATGAAAACGCGCGTGTTGGTCATCGACGATGAGCAAAATCTGCGGCATATGCTGCGGACGATGTTGCATAAAAACGGTTACGATGTGGACGAGGCCCCGGATGGCGAGGCCGGCTTTGCCGCGGCGGCGGGGGAGAGCTACGACTTTATCTTCTGTGATATCCGCATGCCGGTTCTGGATGGTATCGGCTTTCTCCGCAAGGCCAGGGAGGCGGATCTCTCCGCTACCATCATCATGATGTCGGCCTACGGTACCATCGATACGGCCATAGAGTGCATGAAAAATGGCGCCTACGATTATGTTTCCAAGCCCTTCAAGAACGACGAGATACTGCTCGTGCTCAGAAAAGCCGAGGAGCGGGAGCTGCTAAAAAAGGAAAATCTCCGCCTGCGGCAGTCCATGGAGCGGGAGTACTCCTTTGGCGCCATTGTAAGCCGCAATGCCCGGATGCGTGAGATATTCGAACTTGTCCGCAAGGTCTGCGACGTGAAAGTTTCCGTCCTCATCCTTGGCGAATCAGGGACCGGCAAGGAGCTGGTGGCACGGGCCATCCACCACAACGGCAATCGGCGAGGCGGCCCCTTTGTTGCGGTCAACTGTGGCGCCATTCCGGAAAATCTCCTGGAATCCGAGCTCTTCGGCCACGTGCGTGGCGCTTTTACCGATGCCGCTTCGGATCGTGTCGGGCTCTTTGAAGAGGCCCATGGGGGAACTCTCTTCCTTGATGAGATTGGAGAGATGCCTGCTTCGCTCCAGGTCAAGCTCCTGCGGGTTCTCCAGGAGGGGGAGGTGCGGCGGCTCGGCGCCACCCGGACCACGAAGGTTGATGTGCGGGTTATCTCCGCCACATCGCGGGATCTGGAACGGGATGTGGCCGAGGGGCGTTTTCGCGAGGACCTTTTTTTCCGCCTCAACGTATTCAGCATTGCCCTCCCGCCGTTGCGGGAGCGGTTGGAGGATGTCCCGCTTCTGGTGGAACACTTTCTTCGAAAGCATTCCGCAGCCATCGGCAAATCGGGGTGCCGGGTTTCCCCCGAAGCGATGCGGCTTCTGGCGGGGTATGGCTGGCCCGGCAACGTGCGGGAATTGGAGAACTGCATTGAGAGGGCTCTTATCCTGTGCGATGGCGAGGTCCTCGGGCCTGAATCCCTTCCGGAGTCGCTGCAGGGTGGTTCCCGGGACAAGGAAGAATCATCGCTATCCATCAAAAAGGCGGAAGAGCGGCTCGAACGGGAGCTCATCCGCCGTGCGCTGGATAAAACCGGCGGCAACCGGACCCATGCGGCCCGCCTTCTGGAGATCAGCCACAGGGCACTGCTTTACAAATTGAAGGAGTATGGCATGGAATAAGATTTGATAAATTTAATAAAACAATTGCAATCTGTTGGGGGCTGTGCAAATATTGCGCGGCTTTTTTTATGTTTGGGTACAGGGAGGTGCCGGAAATGCGTCGGATGCCCGTTTCATGTCCGGGGAGGGCAGAGGGGTTCACCCTTCTCGAACTTATCCTGGTCATTGCAATAATAAGCGTCATGAGCGCCATAGCGGTGCCGGCCTTCAGCAGCCTTTACGGGGATATCTGTCTCAAGAGGGCAGTGCTTGAGATTAAGGGCATGTTCAAGGATGCGAAGCTGTTAAGCATCCAGGACAAGTCGTGCGCCATTTTCTTTAACCCCGCTGAGGGGCGGGCAACGCTCTATTCCGGCAGGGGCCCCGACGGCAAGTGGGATACGGGAGATGAAACCCTTGTCAGTGAGCTTGACCTTTCAGAAATGGGGGGAGCCCTCAGTTTTGGCTACGGAACCCGCGGGCCAGCAAGCGAACTGGCAAAGGCAGATGATGGCGTAGCATTTCAGAATAATCGTTTCTTCAGCGATGCAGGAGTTGTAGGTAGAGGGGGAAGCGTGTACATCCAGTCCGCTTCCTCGGGGGGAGCGGCCGCTCTTGTCTTCAATACGGCGGATTTCAGCTGTTCCATTTACAAATGGGACGGCAAGGACTGGATTAAGATGTGACGGAATTGCTCCGCGTTTACGGAAAGGCTATGCAAATTTTGCATAGCCTTTTGCGTTACAGGCGGGTATGTTTATATAAGAGTTCCGTTTCTTTTGCCTGAGATTAAGGACTTAGGTGTGATGGCGGTCGTTACAACGTCTGGCACCATGCTTGCTTGCAAGATTTGGTGACTCCATAACAGGCAGGGTGGCCATGTTTCCTAAAGCAGACAACAAGCGGGGATTCACCCTCATCGAGCTGATTATCTCCATTGCGATTCTCGGTGTCCTTGCGTCGATAGGTACACTCATGTTTTTGCAGCAGCTGCCCCTGTACCGGCTCAGGGACGCAACACGCATGCTGTTCAGCGATATCCAGAGCACCCGCATCTATGCGCTGCGTAATGGCGCCGCGTGCATACTGGAGCAGTTCCCGGCCAATTCCAACAGCTACCGGATTCGCCAGAACGGGACGGTTATCAAAACCGTTGACCTGAGCGGTTTCAAGGGGGTTGACTTTGGTAGCCTTGATGCGACGGCGCCCGCTCCCGATTCGGGTACTTTTACCGATAACAGGCTGATTATTCAGGCCGGCGGGATCGCATCGACCGGGAGTTTCTATCTTAAAAACAACAGGTCCCCCGCAGACGGCAGGCGGATTGCGGTAAGCGCCTCCGGCAAGCCGGTGATCACCGCCTGGGACAGTGCAACCTCCACGTATAAGTGAGGGTATTATGAAGGCATCCGCGGGAAATACGTCGTTTTTTAGAAATAACGCGGGATTTTCGCTTGTCGAGGCTCTGGTTGCCATTGCCATACTTTCCGTGGTCATGCTGGGGACGGCTACCATGCTGTTCACGGGATTGGCGGGGAGCGCGGGAAGCAACAACCGCTATCTTGCCACCACTACGGCCCAATCCCGTATCGAAATTCTTATGAATGCCCCCTTTGCCAGCCTGGTAAGCCAGTTGACACCCATCACGACCACCTCCAGCGGTGTCAGCTACAATACAAAGTGGCGGGTGACCAATCCCACCGCCAACCTGGCGTTCATCAATATGTCAACCACCTGGACCGACAAGTATGGCTATCACGGCATGAACTTTTCGATCGTCAGGTCCCGGTGAGGAGGGTGGCCATGGGTCAGTCGTCTCTCTATACTTCCCGGGGATTTACCCTGGTTGAGCTCCTTGTTTCCATGTTTGTCGCCGCGCTTGTGATTATGGCTGCTTCAACCACGTTCGTCGTCCAGAACAAATTGGCCGCAGTCCAGTCCGCCACGAGCGATGTGCAGATCAGCGGGCAGATGGTCGTGGACCTTCTGGAGCGGGATATCAGAATGGCCGGTTATGGCGTTGATAAGCCCACGGGGTTGGTGGCCCAGGGGAATGCCCCTTCCTCTGATGCCGTGAGAAGTTTGGGGACCGATGCAGTGCAGGTTCGCTATTCCACAGCCATTTCTCCTGGGATGCCCAGGGGGTCCCGATCTTATGACTACTTTGTGAGTAAAGATCCGGCCAATCCGGGGCTCATGAGGCAAGACCTTCTGTCGGGCGGGGCCGTTGAGCCCATTGCGTCCAATGTGGAAGATCTGCAAATCTCCGGGGTTTATGCTGATGACGGCACCGCGGCGGATTTGGGAAGCATCAACCCGGCCCGCCCCCTGAGAGTCACGATGCAGGTGCTTTTGAAGTCGGCGTCGCGGGATCTGAATTACACTGCAGCGCCCCCGACGATCGGTGACAACACCACTGCCCGCCCTGCCGACGGCTACCGGCGGCGTGTCTATTCGGTAACCGTGAGCCCCAGGAATTTCGGGCTCTGATAACGGGAGACAGTTAAATGACAATACGCGAACATCGTCATTATCGGTTCAGGCCGCCCATGGGTAACCAGTCCGGCATGGCATTGGTTACGGTTCTGATGTTTGCCGCGGTTCTCATGGCCATGATGACCATGATGCTCAATACCACCATGGTTGAAACGCTGCTGTCGGGTGCCAGCACCGTAAGCAAGCGGACTCTGGCCGCCGCCGACGCCGGCATCGAGTATGTTCGCGGTACCTTTGTCTATATGGGAAGCACCGGTTTTCCTTCTTCATCTTCAACGGGGAACATGACCGCAGAGGGGCAGGCGGAACTCCCCGGTCCCCTCAACCAGCGGGTGACTTTTCTTAATCTGACGGGCATGGGGGTTGATCCTCAACTCTTAGTCGGTAGCGGGTACAGTGGCACTTATACCTCCCCTACTGCCGGAGGAGCAAAGGTGAAGATGCAACCTTACCGCAGCAGGATCGTTTCCCGGGCCGAAAGCGGCATTTCGCGCAAGACCCTGGAGTTTGAGGGCTACAGCCTGGCACCATAGCCGACCCCGGCACTTCCGCATTGAACGCGGGGAGGTAACATCCATGTTGACGAGCAGGTTCTTCAGAAAAATCATGCGGATTCTTTCCGTTCCGGTAACCCTTGCCCAGATTGTCGCGGCTCCCGGCATCGCCTCGGCCGATGACACTGAAATCTACTCGGCCGGCGCCACCATGAAGCCCATGGTCATGATCATCATGGACAACTCCGGCAGCATGGATGATGGGCTTCCCTACGACAATGCCACAACCTATGCCGGGACATACGCCAATGCCACGCGCTATGAGTACCTGTGCGTGGCAAGAAAGAAGAATGGTGTGTGCAGTCAAACCGTATGGCAGGAATATACCGGTGCCTTCACCGATGAGATCAACCGGGACGGCGGCGTCGATGTGGCGGGCCAGGACGGCATCGATGACAGCAATTACAGCCTCAAGACCGGCAATCGACTCAACTACGAGGCAACCCCCTCCGTGAGCAAAATCAGTACCGCAAAAGGGGTGATGAATAACTTGGTGGACCTGATGTACGACAATGTGGACTTCGGTTTCATGAAGTTCAACATGGATGACGGTGGCAACATCATATCCAAGATCGGCGCCACAATCACCGCCATGCATGGGCAGATCAGCGCCATCAATGCTGAAACCTGGACTCCCCTGGCCGAAACCCTGACCGATGCCGGTAAATATTTTGAAGACACCTATACCGGCCAGTACAGTCCCTGGACCAGCGACAACTGGTGCCAAAAGGCTTTTATAATTATCGTGACCGACGGAGAGCCAACCTACGACACCGATGCGAGCATTATCGGCCATTTTCTGGACCGGGGGCAGACGGGGATAACAAATGATAACCGGGGTGAAAAGTGGGACCAGAACGGAGATTACAACCGGCATAGTTCCAGTGTCAACGATTCGCTCAATAACGACGTATGGGTTGCTGACGACACCTATAGCGATACAGTTCCCCAGACTTTCCTGGACGATGTCTCCAAATATCTATACAGTCATGACCTCCGCAGCGACCTGCAGGGAACCCAGAACGTAACCACCTATACCATAGGGTTTTCCCACGACAGCTCGCTCCTGCAGAAAACGGCACAGGAAGGAGGCGGCCTTTATTATACTGCCAATAATGCCGTCGAGTTGGAGCGCAGCCTGCTGATGGCCCTTGACGACATTGCCAAGAAGCTCCAGACCTATACCGCACCGGTTGTTCCCATTACCCGGACTTCCAGCGGCGACAAGATGTATCTGGCGTTTTTCAAGCCGTTGGCATACTCCAAGTTCTGGGTTGGCGACCTCCACAAATACGGACTCTCCAGCACAAACCAGATAATTGACAGCGCCGGCAACTCCGCTACTGATACGTCGGGGGCAATGCTCGACACCGCACTTCCCTACTGGAGCGTCGCAGCGCAGTTGAAGAGCCGGACGGCGCCCCGAAATATCTATACGTACCTGGGGACCGATGCCAATTTGACGAATGAATCCAATGCCTTTAAGACCGGCAATGGGGGGCTCACGGCAGCCGTTCTCGGCAATCCTGCCAAGAGCAATTCCGCCAATGCTACAACCACGGCGCGGGATGACCTGATTCAATTCATCCACGGCATGGATACCTACGATGAAGATGGCGATTACAACTGGGCGGAGAAGCGTGATTTCATTCTTGGCGACATTCTCCACTCGGTTCCGCTGGTGGTGGACTATAACGGCCCGACTGCAACTGACCCGAACCGTCATATCTTCTTCGGTTCCAATGACGGAATGCTTCACTGCATCGATGATGTGGACGGCAGCGAGAAGTGGGCCTTTGTTCCGCCTGACGCGCTGCCGCGCCTGAAACTCTTTGAGGAGGGAAATGCGCATCCCTACTTTGTTGACGGTTCCGTCAAGCTCTATCAGGAGCGGAACTCGTCCGGCGTAATCACCAGGGCAATTATCATCTTCGGCCAACGGGCCGGCGGCGACAATTATTATGCCATCGATGTGACCAGTCCCGCGGCTCCGCAACTGCTCTGGCGAATCAACAGTTCATCCTCGGGATTCTCGGAACTGGGCCAGACCTGGTCCGATCCGCTGATAGTGAAGGTCAAAAAGAATGATGGCGCTGGGGTCGCCGTCACCCATGACGCCCTCTTGTTCGGGGCTGGCTTCGATCCCGCCCAGGCCAATAACGAGGCGGTTGCCGCTGCCGTCAAAGGACGTGGGGTATTCATCGTCGATCTCATGACCGGCGCATTGATAAGCAGTTTTCAGCATACGGTCGGCAACGGGATGAACTATGCTATTCCCAGCACCGTAGCAGCGTTGGACAGGGATTCCGATGGCATAGTGGACCGCATATACGTGGGTGACTTGGGGGGGAACCTGTGGCGCATCGCGAAATCGCCGAACAGCGCCGTTGTCGGAGATGCTGCGAAAGATGTCAATCTCATAGACAACTGGGATATCCGCAAGTTGTTCGCATCGAATCCCGGAGCTGACGGCAGTTCGGGACGTAAAATATTCTACCAGCCTGAGATCGCTTTGCAGTCAGGGTACGATTATATCTACTTCGGTACGGGAGACCGGGACAACCCGCGCGCCGACACAGTCGTGGACAGGCTGTATGGCGTGAAGGATGCCAATCCCGACGTCAGCGCCTTTTTTACCATGACGGAGGCGAACCTTACGGACCAGACCGGTGTTATCAGCACCTCCACTACTCCTATTACGACCAACGGCTGGTATATCCGGCTCATCGCGTCCGATGGTGAAAAATCGCTGGCGGCTCCGGTACTCTTCAATAAATACGTGCTGTTCGGCTCGTTCCTCCCCAACAATGCCATGTGCGACATTGGCGGCGGTGCAAAACTTTATGCCGTAAATTATCTGACCGGCCTCTACACCCGGTACAATTTAGGAAACGGCATCCCAACCGAGGCCGTACTGGTTGTCCGTCCCACGGGAACTACGGCCTTTGTCGGGGCTGGCGGGGGGGTCGTGAACCTGTCGAACCTCACGCCCGACACTGGCGGTTCGGGAAGTGCCAATGAAACGCCCATTGAGGAAGTCTTCAATTTCATGACCGGAATAATACCCATTTCGTGGCGGGAGGTCTTCTGATGCGTTACCTCATGGTCATGGTCGCCGGCATCGTTTTCTTTGCCCATTATGCCTTGGCAGCACAGGAAATGCGCAACGTGTTCCCCCCGCTTTCTTCTCTGGGTGCTACAACCGCTCAACTCTTGAACCCGGAGGTTCTCGAAGGGGAGATTATGGCGGTAAGGGGGGCTGGAACCTTTGTCATGCGAGAGAAGCTCTATAGAATCTGTCGGGAGACTGAAGTGAACGGCACGCCGGCACCCCAGGCCAAATTCACCCTGAAAAAGGGGACACGGATCAAGGCAACGGTTTACAGGCTCCGCAACAAGACTTATTTCGTATCCGAACTGGAAATAAGATAAACAAAGGGTTCGTTGTATCAGTATGATCAAACCCCAGAAAAAGACACTGCAGGTCGTAGCCGCAGTTATAGTCGTCATGTTTGGAGTTGCGTCGATTTACACCGTGTCGACATGGCCCTACAATGTCGTTGGCTGGATAACGTATCGAGTTATGGGGAAACCATTCCCCTCGCGCGCGACAGAGCTTCAGCATATGAAGCAGTTCCTCGCCGCAAAGCGGAAATTGAACAAAAAACAGTACGATTCGGCGTATCAGGATTTGGAATACTTACGGCAGAACGTGACGGTTGCCTTTCCCTTCTTCAAGGAAATCTACCTTTATCTCGGTTATATTTACGACATACGCGGCGATTTCCGGTCAGAAGAGGCCCTGCACCGGGAACTTGAAGAAAAAGATAAGGTTTTTGCGGGCTTCCTCAGGGGATTGTATGCTATTCATCACGGCCGGACTGAAGAAGGGAAAAAATATCTGTCCGAAGCGGTAAAACTGGATAATCAGCTTAACAAACTCGGTAAGTACCGAGGTGTAGCCCTGAAAGCACTCGGGTCGGCGGCGCCCGGGCAGAAAAAAAACGACCGATGAATATTTTCCCTAAAGAATAAGCTGTGCCGGCCGATTAGTTATCTCAGGAACGCCAAGCAGGCGGGTGTTCCCGGACAAAAACTGAATATCCCAGATATCGACAATACTAAACCATCCGCG
>MTLE01006494.1_pt2 | contig 11114 bp, 8 predicted proteins | sample 1982461 | NCBI WGS metagenome assembly MTLE01 (sample SAMN05712605, study PRJNA340218) | biofilm metagenome | isolation source: sample SPL anode biofilm adapted to -200 mV | place: USA | collected 2012-02-03
GGGCGGCTTAACCTCCGCCGGCACGAAAAATTTCGGGCTGATTTTGGAACAACAAATCAACGCCCGCTATCCGGTCCTCATTAACTTGCCTTTTAATGGCACGGGCCACACGGCCGTGGGCGATGGGCTGGCCAAAGACGGCGCCACCAAGTACGTGCATTTGAACTACGGATTCGGCGGCATGAGCGACGGCTGGATCGTTTACGGGGACGCCAACGAAACTAACACCTTCACGGCGGTCGTCGACACCCTCCGCCCCTCGGCGGGCGGAATTTTCGTGTCCTGCGCCCCCAATTTCATGGAGGTGATCGCCACCAACGGCGTGGCGGCGGAGCAAACCCTGCGTGTCATCGGCAGCGGCGGCCCGCTCATTGCCTATGCCGTCACCTGCACGAATTCCTGGGTCCAAATTGTCTCCGCCAACAATTCCCCCAGCAGCCAGGAAATGACGCACACCGTCAAATTCAACGTGACCGGCTTGGGCGCGGGCGCACACGATGCCTATATCGTTCTCACCGGCGCCGCCGCCAACCTCCCCCGCACCGTGCGGGTGCGCCTATATATTCCCCAACCGCCGCAGATCGCCGTCCAGCCCGAAGATAAGTATACCACGGCGCCCACGAACATTTTGCTCACCGTCACGGCTCAAGGCGGCGAAACGGGCAGCCCCTGCTTGGCGGACGCCACTTTAGCCTATCAATGGTACCGCGACGGCCAGCCCCTCGACGGGGCGGTGAATTACTGGTGCCAACCCACGGGTTACGGCAAGTACCAGTGCGCGGTGACCGGCCTGGGCGGCACCCAGTTGACCCGCGAGGCCACGGTTGCGATCCCCAACCAAGGCAGCAAACTGTCGGTCACCGGATTTGCCAGCGGCAAAATGACGGTGCGCATTGAAAATATCCAAAACGCCACCGCCACGCTCCAATCCTCCAGTGATCTTAAATCGTGGCAGGATTTAAAGACGTTTTCGGTGACGCCCGGCGCCATCGTGCAATTTCAAATCGGGGTGTCCGCTGCCGATTCCACCCGGTACTACCGGATCAAGGAATAAGCGATTCGCCGCCGGGCTACTGGCTGGATGGCCCGTGAGGAGCCTGAAAAACCGTTTGGAAAAATGGCCGCGTGGGGTATATTCACCTCATGCGTTTTTCCCCTATTTTTACCCGTTGGCTGGCCTTTGCCTGGCTGGCCCTGCATACTGCATCCTCCCTGGCAGCGGAGACTGCGAATACCCAACCCTCCTTTACCCGCACCGAAGATGTGGTCTACGGCCGCAAATTCGGCACGGCGCTAACGCTGGACGTGTTCAAACCGGCCGCCCCCAATGGCGCGGGCTTGATCTTTATGGTGAGCGGCGGCTTTTTCTCGAGCCACGAGGCGATCAACCCCGGCTATTTCGCCGAATTCCTGCAACGCGGCTACACGGTATTCACCGTGGTGCACGGCTCGCAGCCCCGGTTCATCATCCCGGAAATCGTCCAAGACATTCATCGCTCGGTCCGGTTTATCCGCTACCACGCCAAGGATTACGGCGTGAACCCCCAGCGTCTAGGCATTTTTGGGGCCAGTGCGGGCGGGCATCTGAGCCTGACGATGGCCACCCAAGGCAAGCCCGGCCCGGCGGAGGCCAAAGATCCCATTGACCGCGAGAGCAGCGCTGTCCAGGCCGTGGCCTGCCTGTTCCCACCGACGGATGTGCTTAACTACGGCGCGCCTGGGGTGGACGCCGTGGGGGTCGGCATCCTCGCCCAGTTCAAGCCCGCCTTCGGCCCGCGCAGTGACACCGCCGAGAGCCGCCAAATCTACGGTAAAGAAATTTCTCCCATCTATTTCATTAATAGCAATCTGCCCCCCATTCTCATCATCCATGGCGACGCCGATAAATTGGTGCCCGTGCAACAAGCCCGCACCTTTATTGAGCAAGCGAAAAAAGTCTGCGCCGCCGAACTGAAGCTAGTGGAGCGTCCGGGTAAAGACCACGGCTGGCCGGACATGAAACCGGATTTGCAGCTGATGGCCGAGTGGTTCGACGCTCATTTAAAATAAACGACAACGAAAGGAACCCTATGCCTAAGCCTGCCTCGCGTTCGCGTAAAGCGGAACCCAAGCTTCCCGTGGAACTTCATCAGTTGGACGCCCGTCCCGATACGGTGGATTTCCGCGATAAAATGTACGTCCCCACCCTCGTCGAAGTGCCCGTCCGGATAACCCTCGACGATTACCGCCAAGGGTTTATCGGCGGCAAACCCTTGATTTTAGACCAAGGCAAAGAAGGCGCCTGCACCGGCTTCGGCCTGGCGGCGGTGGCCAATTACCTGCTGCATAAACGCAAAGTCATGCCAGATGCCGAGCCGGTCAGCCCCCGCATGTTTTATGAAATGGCCCGGCGTTACGACGAATGGCCGGGAGAAAATTACTCCGGCTCCAGCGCGCGGGGAGCGATGAAAGGCTGGCACAAACACGGGGTGTGCGCGTTGAAAGCCTGGCCCTACAACTCCCAGAATGCCGGTGGCACCCTCACGAATGAGCGCGCCGAAGACGCCGCGGGCCGCCCCTTGGGCGCGTATTTCCGGGTGAACCATCAGGACTTGGTGGCCATGCACAGCGCGCTGGCCGAGGTCGGCATCCTGTACGCCACCAGCGATGTGACGCGCAACTGGGGCAACGTGGGCCAAGACGGCGTGATTCCACCCGGGGGCGAAGTGTGCGGCGGCCACGCCTTCGCCATTGTGGGCTTCGATGAACGCGGTTTCTGGATTCAAAACTCTTGGGGCGATGACTGGGGCTTGAACGGGTTTGCCTTGGTCACGTATGACGATTGGCTGACTTGCGGTTCGGACGTCTGGGTGGCCCGGCTCGGCGCGCCGGTCAAACGCACCGAAACGGACACTGCCAACTTCGTCACGCTCAACGCCCGCGCGAGTTTCGCGTTCAACGAATTGCGCCCGCATGTCATCAGTATCGGCAACGACGGCGCGCTCCGCCCCTCGGGCACTTTCGGCAATCAAAAAGCCGATGTGGACGGAATTTTCACCAACGACATCCCGCGGCTTACCCAGGGCTGGAAAAATAAACGCCTATTGCTCTACGCCCATGGCGGTTTGGTCAGCGAGGATAACGCCCTGCAACGAGTGGAAGATTACCGCCAGGCCTTGCTCGACGCTGAGGTTTACCCATTGGCCTTCATCTGGAAAACCAACTTCTGGGCCACCATCGGCAACATCCTCGATGACGCCATGAGCCAGCGCAAACCGGAAGGTTTCCTCGATAGCGCCAAGGATTTCATGCTGGACCGGCTGGACGATACCCTCGAGCCGCTGGCCCGGTTCGCCGGCAAGCCATTGTGGGATGAGATGAAGGAGAACGGCTTGGCCGCCACCCAATCCAAGACCGGCGGCGCGCGCTATGTGTTGGAACAAGTGCGGGCCCTCCTCAAGGCGGACCCGAGCTGGGAAATCCACCTGGCGGGCCATAGCGCGGGCAGCATTTTCATGGCCCCGGTGGTGAGCTGGCTGGCGGCGGCTAAATTGAAAATCGCCACCACCACGCTATGGGCACCGGCGTGCACCCTCAAGCTCTTCAAGGAACACTACTTGCCCGCTGTCCAAGCCGGAAATATCGCCAAGTTCGCAGTGTTCACTTTGAAGGACGCGGCGGAGCGGGACGATAATTGCGCCAAAGTCTACCATAAATCCCTGCTTTACCTGGTGTCCAACGCCTTGGAAACCAAGGCGGGGTTGTTTGGCATGGGGGGCGAACCGTTGCTAGGCATGGAGAAATTCATAATCCGCGATCCGGTTTTCAAAACCCCGGCGGAAGCGGAACTCAAGAAAACCAATCCCCCTATGGTGAAACTCTTTGGCCTGCCTCAAGCCCAATGGGTCCGCAGCCCAAACCCCTTGGCTGAAGGCACTTCGCCGAATGCCTCGCATGCCCGCCATCACGGGGATTTTGACGACGACCAGGCCACGGTCTTAGCAACTTTGGCGCGCATCCTGGATGCCGGCTCCGTCGACGCCGCAATCGAGTTTGCCAGCTCGGCGTCCGCCTTGAGCGATCGCCGCCGCGCCTTATAGCCGGAGATTTCCATGCGAGCGAAACCGGGTTTGCGGTGAGTAATAGCCACCGCAAACCTTTTGGATGATTCTGGCGAAGCTGAACGAACCATGGGTAAATAATACAAATTACATTGCGGTGGGCGAAAAACCCACTATCCTGGACTGCAATCCATTTAGGGGTTTGACCTGACCTTGGATGGGTACTGCGCGAGCGGGATTGTGGGCTGCCGCTGCCTGGGCTTCAAGCATGTGCAAGGTGAAAAGCCTTGCGTGTCTTGCCCTTTGGCCTCCCCTTCCGAGAGTCATGGAGTGTCAATGACACTGGCCAGTGTTTATACTGGCGAAAATGCTCGCCTGGCTTGGCCAATCGCCGTTTTTGCGGCGCTTGCACTCCAAACCCGGGATCCAGCCCTTACTGGATTTGGCAGCCAGTGATCAGGTTGTAGAAGAGAGTTTTGTGATTGCTAGTGAACAGAGTTTGCAGGAGTTATTGCCTCGTTTAGAGGCTGCGGAATGGATCGCGATGGATACGGAGGCGGATAGCTTGCACTCCTATCCCGAACGTCTGTGCTTGGTTCAATTAAGCTTTCCCGGGGGGGACGAACTGATTGATCCCCTGGCCGGCTTCAGCCTCCAGCCTTTGTGGGATTGCCTGCGCCAGCGCGAGTTGATCATGCACGGCGCGGATTACGACCTGCGGCTGCTGCATCGTTGCGGAGGTTTCATACCCCACGCCATTTTCGATACCATGCTGGCGGAGCGATTCCTCGGCGGTACCGAGTTCGGCCTGTATGACCTCGCCTTGCGCTGCCTGAATGTGACGCTTGAAAAAGGTCCCCAAAAAGCGAATTGGGCCCGCCGCCCCCTCACCGAGCGCATGGCGGTTTACGCGCAAAACGACACCCGCTACCTGCATCCCATCGCCTCCCAGCTGCGCGCGCGTTTGGAGGAAAAAAACCGCCTCGCCTGGCACCGCGAAACTTGCGACCAGCTGATCGCCATTTGCACCGCGCCCCGCACGCAGGCGCGCGACGATTGGCGCCTCAAGGGCAGTGAGCGCCTGGACCGGCGCGGCCTGGCCGTGCTGCGTGAATTGTGGCAATGGCGCGAAAGCGAAGCCATCGAAGCGCACAAGCCCCCCTATTTTATCCTCAGCCACGAAGTGGTGGCCGATATCGCCGCCCATAGCGTCAATTCCGTGGAGCAACTCATTCCCGCTTATGTCCCCGCCCGGCGGCGCGCGGGCCTCTTGGAAGCGGTGAACCGTGGTTTGGCCGTGCCCGAAGCCGAATGGCCCGAAAAACCAAAGCACATTCGCAAAAAAATCTCCGAAGCTGCCCACCGCCGCCTCGATCAATTGAAGAATCACCGCGATGAACAGGCAGCCCGCCTGGGCTTGGACCCTTCGTTCATCGCCAGCCGCGCCACTTTGATCAACCTGGCGGACAATTGGGATTTGCACTCCAAAGAGCTGATGAACTGGCAGCGGGAATTGCTGCGCCTGGGCGCCAAATCCCAGCCCGCCGGCGCATTGCCCGTTTGACCCCGCCTCGTTTCTCGGCCATGATAAGCCCATGGCAAGCAGTTTTGGCCACTTATTTAGAATCACCACCTGGGGCGAATCCCACGGGGGCGGCGTGGGCGTTGTCGTGGACGGCTGCCCGCCGCGCTTGGAATTGACCGAAGCGGACATCCAGCCGGACCTCGACCGCCGGCGGCCCGGGCAATCCGCCATCGTCACCCCCCGCAAAGAGAGTGACACCGTCAAAATCCTTTCCGGCACCTTCGAGGGCAAAACCCTGGGCACGCCCATTTGCCTGATGGTCCACAACGAGGATGCCCGGCCCGAAGCGTACTCGGAAATGGCCGAGAAATTCCGGCCCTCGCACGCGGATTTCACCTACAACGCCAAGTACGGCCTGCGCAATTGGCAAGGCGGGGGCCGGTCCAGCGCGCGCGAAACCATCGGCCGCGTGGCCGCCGGCGCCATCGCCAAGAAAATCCTGCGCGAGCATTTTGGGGTCGAAACCCTGGCTTACGTGCAGCAAACCGGCAAAATCAAGGCGGAGATCGATCCCGAAACGGTGACCCCGCGCGAGATCGAGTCGAACATCGTGCGCTGCCCGAACGTGGCGGCCGCGCAACGGATGCTGCGGTTGATCGAGAAAGTGCGCCGCGAGGGCGATAGCATCGGCGGCCTCGTCGCCGGTGTGGCGCGCGGCGTGCCTCCCGGCTGGGGCGAACCGGTGTTCGACAAGTTGAGCGCGGACCTCGCCAAGGCCATGATGAGTTTGCCTGCCAGCCGGGGCTTTGAACTGGGGCTGGGCTTCGATAGCGTGCTCTTGACGGGCACGCAGCACAACGACGCGTTCCGCGCGCGCAAGGGCAAGGTCTTCACTCCCACCAATCGCTCGGGCGGCATCCAGGGCGGCATTTCCAACGGCGCCACCATTTATTTCCGCGTCGCCTTCAAGCCCACCGCCACCGTGATGGTGGAACAGGAAACGGTGGACGTGAAGTTTCACAACACCACGCTCAAAGGCCGGGGCCGCCACGACCCTTGCGTGCTGCCGCGCGCGGTGCCCATTGTGGAGGCGATGACCGCCCTCGTGCTGGTCGATCACGCCCTGCGCCAGCGCGCCCAGTGCGGCTCGGAAGTTTTGTAAATTTCGCGCGCTGATGGGGACTCTGGGGACGGCCTAATGGCTTGATTGCGCCAGCGTCTCCACCAGTTCGCGGGCGCGGGCCAGGACGATTTCCGCCAAGCCCATATGATTGCCCACCGCCGGCGTCAGCCAAATCCGTTTGCCGTGGCGTTCGGTGGGGTTGGCCCAGCCGGGTTGCCCGGCGGCCAGGCGGCGCAAGACGCGTTCACGCGACTCCCCCAGGCCAATGGGCAAGTCCTCCCGCACGTGCGGCCCATCCCCGATGAACAACGGCACCACCACCAAGCTCTTCAAAGCGGTCAATTGGTGGCACTCCGGTAAAAAGGGCGGCTCTTCCAAAAACGCCGCGTGCACTTCGCCAAATTCACCCGTGGCCCGCAACGCGGCGACGTGGATTTCCATCGCCTGGCGGGATTGCGCGTTTTTGGGAGTGCCATGCCCGGCGACGATGAGCGCCGTTTCCGCCGCCAGCGGCGCTCGCGGAAAGGGCCGGCTGGCCAGCGTTTCCCGAGCCAGTTGCGCGAGCAAACCCGCCATGCCCGGATGCGTGCCCACGGGACGCGCATAGGCGAGGATTTTACCCGGGGCCGCCAGAACGCGCGCGCCGTGCGGCCCGGAAGGTACCGGCAAACCCAAGGCTTGGGGAATGATTTGGTTCGCGAAATAGCCGTCGCTAGCCATCAAAGGCACGATGAAAATCCGCGGCTGGGTGCAGGTTGCCAGCACCTCGGGCAAACGCGGGGTTTGCTTCCAATAGGCCGGCACGACATTGGCAAAATCCCCACGCTGCCGCAGGGGTTCCAGGCACGGACTGGCTTCCGCGCCAGCGGATTCGCTTGCACCGTGCGCCAAAAGAATCAAAACCGTGGGTTCACCATTAACTGGCTGATTTAAATTCATGTCAAAGGCCTGCGCCCGGGCCAGCTTACTCCATAATCCACCGGAGGGCGCGGACAAAATTCTTCCACGGCTCGAAGAATTATTATCGTGCGCTCGATACCCGGCCAGGCAATTCGGCGCGGGTCCAGGACATGATGCCATCGAGGCCACAGTTAGCGCGTAAACGCCTCAATTCCTTGCCAGAATCCACAACGCTGAAAGCGTTACTTAGCCCCTTCGAGGCAAGCAATCCAGGCCCAGAAACCAGCGAAGGATTCGGTATGCCATGGGTGTCATTGTAATCGGCCACGGTCAGGCCATTCGCCCAGGCTCCCGATATCCATGGCGCAATGGGGCAAAGCGTGTTATGAAATATTGAGTGAAACGCGGCTTCTATAGCTACACGTTGCTGGCGGCGGCGCTCCTCTGCTTGGTGGGCTGGTGGACCCGGCATACGGTCCGCCAGAAAATGCAGAAGGATTTGGAAGAAGATTTGCGCTCCATCCTGATGGCGGACGTGACCGCGTTGGAGGTGTGGATGGAGGCGCGGTTGCAGACGGCCAGTTTCGTGGCCAGCGATCCGCGCCTGCGCGCCTGGGTCACCGAGTTGCGCCACGTCGCTTTGCAACCCGATACCACCCGGGAAACCCTGGTGACGAATAGTGTGCAGACCGAGTTGCGCCACCATTTATCCGATGTCGAGCAGCGCATCGGTTTTTTGGGTTATAACGTTTTCGATAAAGACGGCCTGATCCTCGCCGCGCGCCAGCCGTTCCTGGTGGGGCGCAAACTGCGCGGGCCGCGCGTGTCCAACTTGTCGCAACTCTTTCGTTCCGGCGAACCGCAACTGCTCATCCCCTTGCGCGATGAGTTCAGCAATCCCTTTGGCCGCGGCGGAGCCGGTTTCCGCCGGGGCAACCCCGAACCGGGCCGGCGCGAGTTTAACTCCGGCGGGCCGCCTCCCGGACGAGGGCCTCCGGATCAACCCGGCAATCTAGGACCCGACCGCCGGCCGCCGATTCCCGGGGGCAAATCCGGTGCCGAGGCGCAAGTTCCCGAGCCGCCCGCCAAACCTGGTTCCGAGCCGCGCGCGCCGCCCGAAAATGAGCCGGTGCCCAAATTGATGGTGATGTTGAGCAGCCCGATCAAAAACGCCCAAGGCGAGGTGATCGCGGCCATCGGCTTTTATCTGCCCACCGGGGAAGAATTCACGCGGATGCTCTCGGCGGCGCGTTTCGGCGCGAGCGGCGAAACTTACGCGTTCAACCGGGAAGCCATCATGATCACCCGCAGCCGGTTTGATGAACAACTCAAGCAACTGGGACTGCTGTCCAAAGACGCCGCCGCCAGTTCGGTGCTGACCCTCGAATTGCTGGATCCGGGCGGCGACTTGACCCAAGGTTTTAAAACCACCGTGCCACGCTCGCAATGGGCCCTCACCACCAGCGCCGCCAACGCCCTGGCCAACAGCCCCGGGTTCGACGTGGAGGGCCATCGCGATTTTCGCGGCGTGCTGGTGGCCGAGGCGTGGACGTGGCTGCCGCGCTACCAGATCGGCATCGCCACCAAGGTGGACATCGCCGAGGCCTACCAGCCGTTGCAGGCGTTGCGCAACATTTTCCTGGTGCTCATTTTGCTTTTGGCCCTGTGCACCGCCGGGTTCCTCTTCTACTCGTTCCTCGTCACCAAGCTCCGCCGCAAAGTCGAGGAAGCCGAGCTGGCCATGCGCGAACTGGGCCAGTACCGGCTGGAGGAAAAGATCGGCGAAGGCGGCATGGGTGTGGTGTACCGGGCCAAGCACGCGCTCCTGCGCCGGCCCACGGCGATCAAACTCTTGCTGCCGCAAAGGGCCAGCCAGGCGACCATCGGCCAGTTTGAAAAAGAAGTGCGCCTCACCAGCCGGTTGACGCATCCCAATACCATTCAAATCTACGATTTCGGGCACACCACCGACGGGATTTTTTACTACGCCATGGAATATTTGGAGGGCATCGACCTGCGCCGTTTGGTGGGCCAGGCGGGCGCGCTGCCCAGCGGCCGGGTGATCCACATCTTGCTGCAGATCTGCGGCGCGTTGGAGGAAGCGCATCGCAGCGGCCTGGTGCATCGCGACATCAAGCCTTCCAATATTTTCCTCACCCAGCGCGGCGGCCAGGCCGATTGGGTGAAAGTGCTCGACTTCGGCCTCGTGGCCCGTTCGCATGGCGCGGACGACCGCGAGGAAGGCGGGTTCACGGACGCGTGGATCGCCGGCACCCCCGGCTACATGGCGCCCGAATCCCTCCGTTCCCAAGCCCCCGCTGACGCGCGCGCCGATATTTATTCCGTCGGCGCCCTGGGCTATTTCCTCCTCAGCGGACGCGGCCCCTACGATGGCCTCTCCACTACCGCCGTGCGCGAGCAATATTTGAAAACCGATCCCGCCGCGCAGTTCAACTTCGCCGGCTGGGCCGATGGCCCGCTGCAACGGTTGATCCGCGCCTGCCTCGAGACCGCGCCCGAGAAACGCCCGGCCAGCATGGCCGGCCTGGCGGAACAATTGCGCGCCTGCCCCGAGGCCAACACCTGGACGCAAGCCATGTCCGCCGAGTGGTGGAGCCATTTCACCGCCGCCCAAGGCGGCTTCGCCGACAAGACCCGGCTGGTCGATCCCGCCGCCGTCGAGCGCACCATTAAAATCGAATTCGGCCAGCGCCTGCCGCGCTCGCAAGGGTAAGGGAGTTATGGCCGGCCATGGCTTTGCTTCACCCCAATGCCCTGTAACCCAAACCATCATCGCACCCCATGAGCCCGCCGAAAAAACACCGGATATACACCACCAGCTTCGCCAGCGTCTATCCCCTCTATGTGGCCAAGGCCGAAAAAAAGGGGCGGAAGAAAGCCGAAGTCGACGCCATCATTTGCTGGCTCACCGGTTACAGCCAGCCAGAATTGGAGAGCCAAATAAAGAAGCAAACCGACTTCGAAACCTTCTTCAACGCCGCCCCGCAGCTAAACCCGGCGCGCTCGTTGATCAAAGGCGTGGTCTGCGGCGTGCGCGTGGAAGAAATCCAAGAACCCATCATGCGCGAAATCCGCTACCTCGACAAACTGATCGACGAATTGGCTAAAGGCAAACCGATGGAAAAGATTATTCGGAAGTAGTGAAATGGGATTTGGTTCGTTGCGGATATATTTCAAGACGCCAGGGCGCGCACCTATACGCCAATACGGCTAAGCCGCTGGCCAAGCATCCGGCGCGCGCCGGAGGTGCGCGAATAATATAGCCCAGGGTCGCCGAGCGCAGCGAGGCCACCCTGGGTCAGCCGATCAAAAATTCTCCCTTCAACCCCGCATGGGGTTGAACCAACAACATTTTCGTTTTTTCGCGGCGCAATAAAAAATCGGTGCCGAATCATGCGCGGATTTATTGGTTGTTTGATTTCGTCGCGGAATATCAACATCCCCATTACGCCGACCCGTTCTGCATGGCGGAATATCCAACCCCGGGGTAGGGCCGAAAGCAGAA
>MTLE01000146.1_pt1 | contig 11100 bp, 10 predicted proteins | sample 1982461 | NCBI WGS metagenome assembly MTLE01 (sample SAMN05712605, study PRJNA340218) | biofilm metagenome | isolation source: sample SPL anode biofilm adapted to -200 mV | place: USA | collected 2012-02-03
GCCATTGAAATAAGCAGTTACGGGAAGTTACAATGTAAATATATTATACAGTTTATGTTGGTGTTACAGATCAATTCAGTTTGCGGATACGGAAGTACCGGCTCAATAGCGGTAGATCTGGCCAGTGTATTGAATAAGGAGGGACATTCATGCCACATTGCCTATGGTCAGTCGTCCACAACCTATTCCCCAAGTTATAAAATAGGGGGACGTATGGAAAATCACCTTCATAACCTGTGTTCGCGTCTGTTCGGGAATCAGGGATACTACACCCATAACGGCACCTTGCGTCTGCTTGGTTACATCCGGAAAATTGCTCCGGATGTGATACATCTCCATAATCTACATGGAAACTATCTTCATATCGGCTTATTGTTTGAATTACTGAGTGAATTGGAGGTACCTGTAGTATGGACCCTGCATGATTGCTGGGCATTTACAGGAAAATGTACACATTACACAACCGTTGGATGCACAAAATGGAAGACAGGGTGTTATCAGTGCCCACTTTATAGAGCATACCCTCCCAGTCTGTTTTTTGACAGGTCTCAACAATTGTACGAAGATAAAAAGAGATGGTTTACCTCACTCCCTAAAATGACAATAGTCGCAGTATCCGACTGGCTATCCAAAGAGGTTTCCATGTCATTTTTGAATAAGTATCCGCAAGAACAGATCTACAATTGGATAGATCATACCATCTATTACCCGCACCCCTCTAACCGGTGGCCGCATGCCGTCATTCCAACAGATAAGTTTGTCGTGTTAAGTGTAAGCGGCGCGTGGACAGCCGGAAGTTCCAGATACGAGGATGCTGTCCAGTTAGCCGGAATGTTACCAGACGATATGCAATTGGTATTGGTCGGTAACAGAACGGCCGGGACTCATTTCCCTCCGGGAGTCATTCATATACCCTATGTGAATTCAGGAGAGCAGTTGGCCCAACTTTATTCAATGGCCGATGTATTTGTCCATTTTTCGACCGAGGATACCTTTGGAAAGGTGATTGCCGAATCCATGGCTTGTGGAACCCCAGTAGTTGTTTATAACTCGACGGCTTGTCCGGAGCTTCTTGCTCCCGGTTGCGGCTATGTGGTTCAGCCACGCAGAGTAGACGATCTCTTCCTTTCCATACAGAAAATCAGAGAATCGGGTAAACCGCAGTTTACAATACCATGTATCGAAAATGTGAGAAGCCGTTTCGGATACCATACAAACACTCATCAATATCTTGATCTTTACCAGCAGGTTGCCATGCTATGATCATACAATATGTCGTTATATTCATTACGTTGGTTGCAGTCTTTTTTTTCAGTAACACCCGATGCGACAGCGAATCCGGACAACAACAGATGCGTAAGTGGTTTGTTTGGATTCTTAGTGGTCTGTGTGTGCTTCAATCAGGCCTCCGGCACATCGGTGTTGGAGCAGATACCTATAGCTATTTGCTGCTTTTTGAAGAGGCTCATGAGTCTTCCTGGCAGCAAATATTTCACAATTTTCATGAAGTGTATGTCGAGGGTACCGGAAAGGATGCCGGGTATACTTTGCTTGTCAAGATCTTTCAGATTTTCTCAACCGATTACAGAATGTATCTACTTTTTGTTGCCATTTTCTTCTTTACGGCTTTTGCCGTTTTTATCTACAGAAATACAGAAAATTACAGAGATATCGTTTTTGCTTTTATTCTTTATGAAGCGCTATTCTATGCCTTCTTTTCCATCACAGGCATACGTCAGACTTTGGCAACCGGTTTTGCCTTGTGGGGATTCGAGTGCATCAAGTCTCGAAGATGGATTGTGTTTACCTGCCTGATCTTATTCGCTGCATTTATACATAAATCTATCTTGCTATTTCTTCCCTACTATTTTATAGGGAACATCCGTCGGAGTCGTACAATATTTATTATAGCAATTCTTGGCTTTCCGGCTCTGATGGTGTTCAGAAGAGCTTTTGCCATATGGCTTGCGTCGCTTTCGTTCAGCGATCTGTATATGATGTATGCTGAGTCGACCTACAAGTCGGGAACCTATACCTTTACTGCTTTGATTTTACTAATTGCTTTTTTCGGATGGATATTCATGAAACCTGTCCTTGAATCCAATCCCGGATCTTTCCGGTATTTTAACGCGATGGCTATTGCTATTGTACTAACCCCGCTTACCTGGGTAGATCCTTCGTTAATGCGTGTAGTGCAGTATTTCTCTGTTTTTATGCTCGTACTGATTCCCGCAATAGTAAATGCCGTTATAACTTATCCTGTTGCGTTACGCACCTGGACATATGCCATAATGATAGCGGCATTGATCTATCTGATAGCAAAAGTGGGACTGGATTATAAGTTTATGTGGCAGCCTATGAAGGTGGAAGGAATATCCTATTAAACTAAAAATAATATGAAACACAAATCATTAATCGATGTGGCCGTATTGTTTATCTTTTTTGTACGGCCTCTCCAAACGGCTAAAGTTTTTGAACAAATCAAAAAAGCCCGTCCGGCCCGTCTCTACCTTTATCAGGACGGACCCCGCGAGAATCGGCCGGACGATTTGAAATCTGTTCAGGAATGCAGACAAATTGTGGAAGATATTGATTGGGAGTGTGATGTGCACCGCTATTATCAGGAGAAGAATGTAGGTTGCGATCCCTCCGAATTCATTGCACAAAAATGGATGTTTGTCAGCGAAGAAAAAGGAATTATACTGGAAGACGATGATGTTCCTTCGCAAAGCTTCTTCCCTTATTGTAAAGAACTGCTCGATACCTATGCAGACGACCTTCGGATCAACATTATCTGTGGTATGAATAATCTTGGAACAACAGCTTCTCCTTACAGCTATTTTTTTACCAGAAGAGGTTCGATCTGGGGATGGGCTACCTGGAAACGAATTGTTGACAAATGGGATGGCCAGATGAATTTTATGGACGATCCCTATACAATGATGCAGTTGAGGAATCAATTTCCCCGCCGCGAATTCAGGGATATGCTTATCCGTTTCACCAATCACCGCAACAGTGGTAAAGCATGCTACGAATCGATTTCGGAAGCACATCAGTATTTAAACCATCAGTTGAATATTGTGCCTTCGCTTAATATGATCACAAATATCGGATTAGGATCCGAAACCACCCATGCGGTCGATTCGATAAACAAACTGTGCAGGTCGATCCGCAGGGTATTTTATATGAAACGCTATGAAATCAGTCTACCGCTTACGCATCCTCCTTATGTACTCGAAGACAGGGAGTATTTGAAAGCATACGATTGGCTGATGCGGCCCGGAATTGTCCGTTCCAGCTTCAGAAGGGCAGAAAGTCTTTTGTACCGACTATTTCCTTTCTTGGGAAAGTAATCTATATGAATCAGGTAAATCAGATAAAGGCAGGAGCCATCCTCTCTTATGCAACTATTTTGCTGAGTGTGGTAGCCGGACTGTTGTACACTCCCTGGATGGTACGACAGATCGGTATATCAGATTATGGACTTTATGCACTTACCGGTGCATTCTTATCCTACTTTCTGATGGACTTTGGTTTGGGATCTGCTATTGCACGTTTTCTTGCCGTTGCAAGGGCTGAAGGCGACACAACGCAAACGTCCCATTTATTAGGTATTACGCTGAGTCTTTCCATTATATTGGACGGTGTTATATTTTTGTCAATCGCTGTTTGCTATCTTTTTCTGGAAGATATTTTTGGCGAGCTAACTGCAGCTGAACTGGTTAAGTTTAAAACTATATACCTGATAGCCGGTCTTTTCAGTATTATCACGTTTCCATTCACCCCATTAAGCGGAGCGCTTATCGCTTACGAACAGTTCGTTCCGTTGAAGTTGCTTGATTTGATACAGAGGGTAGTTACGGTTTTATTGGTGATAATTGTTCTTTTGGCAGGATACCGACTCTATGCCCTGGTCTTTGTAACCGGATTAACCGGCTTTTCCGTCACTCTATGCAAATATATCTATCTGATCAAAAAGATGGGTTTAACGATCAACCTCCATTCATTCAATAGGTTTAAGGCCAGAGAGATGCTTTCTTTTTCTTTTTGGGTGTTCCTTATCGGGATAGCCCAAAGGTTATTGCTTAATATTGTCCCCACTTTGCTTGGTATCCTGTCGGGTACGCGGGAAATAGCTCTTTTTTCAATTGCCATGACCATTGAAGCGTATACCTGGAGTATTGCCAATGCACTGAATGGTCTCTTTATTCCTCAGGTGGCCCGGATGTCAGAGTGTGAGACGGCTAAAGAAGATATCACCAATCTGATGATTCGGGTAGGGCGGTTGCAGCTGCTTGTTTCCGGTTTTATACTTACTGGCTTCATTGTCTTCGGTAAAGCCTTTATTTTACTCTGGATGGGCAGTGCTTTTGAAACTTCCTACTATGTAGCTCTTTTTCTCATACTACCGGGTTTCATTACATTGACCCAGGAAATCGCCTATACCCTTCTGTTTGTAGTGAATGAACTCAAGTACCGGGCGGTTTTATTTATTGGTGCATCGCTGGTTAGTCTTGGTATCGGAATATGGCTGGCTCCCCGCTTTGGGGCCATAGGAGCAGCAACAGGTGTGGGTGTGGCCCTTCTGTTGTGCCATATAATAGGAATGAATGTGGTTTATTCGCGGATACTCGGACTTGGAATCAGACGATTTTTCACCTCCTGTCACCAACCTATGCTGGCTCCCATGCTTATAGCAGGTACAGTGAGTCTACTTATTCAATACCTCTTTCCCATTCAGGGATGGGTGGCATTTATACTTTCCGGAAGTCTTTTTACGGCTCTTTTCTTCCTATTTATGTGGTACGGCCCTATGAATCTTGAAGAGAAAACATTACTTGTTAAGCTGGTTAAACGACTTTCATTGCAGACTGGTCAACAACAATAAACAGAACAGTCATGACCCTATTTAAAGACAAAATACTACTGATTACCGGCGGAACCGGTTCTTTTGGGAATGCGGTTGTGAAGCGGTTTGCCGATTCAGATATCCGCGAGATCAGGATTTTCAGCCGAGATGAAAAGAAACAGGACGATATGCGACATCACATGCAAAATCCAAAGCTTAAGTTTTACATTGGTGATGTACGCGATAGGAAGAGTGTAGACGGAGCAATGATGGGGGTGGATTACGTTTTCCATGCAGCTGCACTTAAACAGGTTCCTTCCTGCGAGTTTTTCCCCATCCAGGCCGTACGAACCAATATATTAGGAACCGAAAACGTGCTTGAATCAGCTGTTTTTTATGGCGTAAAGCGGGTCGTGGTTCTTAGTACGGATAAGGCCTGCTATCCTATCAATGCAATGGGCATAAGCAAAGCGATGATGGAGAAGGTCGCTATTGCTAAAGGCCGCTCCCTGGGAGTGGATGCCCGTACCACCATTTGCTGTACACGTTACGGCAACGTGATGGGAAGCAGAGGGTCGGTCATTCCCCTGTGGATTGATCAACTGAAAGAGGGAGGTGAGCTTACTATTACCGATCCGAATATGACCCGCTTTATGATGACACTCGAAGATGCCGTTGATTTGGTTGTGTACGCCTTCAGGCACGGAGAAAACGGCGATTTATTTGTCCAAAAGGCACCGGCAGCCACGTTGGAGCTGCTTGCAAAGGCCCTGATCGACTTGTATAAATCGGATGCTGTTATCCGGATTATAGGGACACGTCATGGTGAAAAGCTATATGAAACACTTGTTACCAGAGAAGAAATGGCAAAAAGTGAAGATCATGGTAACTACTTTCGCATTCCATGCGACACCCGCGATCTCAACTATGATAAATTCTTTGTGGAAGGGCAACCGCAGGTTTCGCAGTTTCAGGATTACCATTCACACAATACACATCGACTGGATATAACAGAGATGCAAAGTCTGCTGCTTAGGTTAGAAACAATAAAAGAAGATCTCCTATTATGATACGTATCGGTATAACGGGGCAGACCGGTTTTTTAGGAACCCATCTGTTCAATACACTGGGACTTTATCCGGATCGTTTTATCCGGATTCCTTTCTCCGACGAGTGCTTTACGGATCAGGACAAGTTGCGTAGCTTTGTCTGTCAGTGCGACGTGATAGTACATCTGGCAGCTGTAATCCGTCACCCGGATCCGGTCCTTCTCAAAGAGATCAACATACGTTTGGTGTATAAGCTGATTGAGGCTATGGAGGCTGAAGAGGTAGCGCCCTATGTACTTTTTTCTTCATCTACGCAAGAGGCTTTGCCCAATCCTTACGGAGAATCCAAACGTATGGGCCGGCTATTGCTTGAGCATTGGGCTCAGCGAAACGACGCATCCGTCACCTCTCTGATATTGCCGAATCTTTTCGGCCCATTCGGCAGACCCGAATTCAATTCGTTCGTAGCCACTTTCTGTTATCGCTTAACACACGGACAGGCTGCCTGCATTGAATCAGACAACACCGTATTTCTGTTGTATGTGGGTACGCTCTGCCGCTATGTTGTTGATAAGATACCCTTGGTTATACAGTCGGCCGAAAGAATTACGGAGTGTCTTAAAGTGCCTCATGAAATAGAATGCAGCGTTTCGGATATGCTCGAAAAACTAACATATTACAAAGAAACCTACTTTGATAAAGGGATTATTCCCTCCCTGAAAGATTGTAACGATGTGAATCTTTTCAACACATTCAGGAGCTATGTGGACCATCTCCTCCGGTTTCCGGTCAGGTTGACAGCTCATTCGGACAACCGTGGAGTATACGTGGAGACGATCCGTACGGAAACCGGAGGGCAGGTTGCCTCTTCTACCACATTGCCGGGCATCATCCGTGGCAACCATTACCATACCCGGAAAGTAGAGCGTTTTACTGTCCTGCGCGGAAAGGCTCTTATCTGTTTACGGAAAGTGGGTACTTCAGAGGTATTCAGTTTTACACTCGACGGAAACGAACCTTCCTACGTGGATATTCCTGTGTGGTATGTTCACAATATCACCAATATCGGCGACGAAGTTCTGTATACCCAGTTTTGGGTGAATGAATGGTATCAGGCAACCGATAGTGATACCTATGTTGAATCTGTTTAAAAAAGAGTTCTATGAAGAAGCTAAAAGTGATGACCGTAGTGGGTACCCGACCGGAAATCATTCGTCTGGCCTGTGTTTTACAAAAGCTGGATGATTCGGATGCCATCGATCATGTGTTGGTTCATACCGGACAAAATTACGATTACGAACTGAATGAGGTGTTTTTTGAAGATATGGGATTGCGTCGTCCTACCTATCTTCTGCATGCAGCCGGAGCCAGTGCCATCGAGACCATAGGTCAGCTTCTGATCGGAATCGATCCGGTACTGAACAAGGAGAAACCCGATGCACTCCTTATTCTGGGTGATACCAATTCCTGCCTTTGCGCTTTGGCAGCCAAGAAAAGACATATTCCGGTCTTTCATATGGAAGCCGGAAACCGATGTTTCGATCAGCGTGTGCCGGAGGAGATAAACCGGAAGATTGTCGACCATATCAGCGACATCAATATGCCTTACAGCGACATTGCACGAGGGTACTTATTGTCGGAAAATATTCCACCCGACCGAATTATCAAGACCGGTAGTCCGCTTTACGAAGTCATACACCGCCACTTGTCCAAGGTACAAAGATCGGGAGTACTTGAAACCCTCGGATTGCCCACGGGAAGTTATTTCGTAATTTCCTCCCACCGGGAAGAAACCATAGACAATGCCGTTTGTTTTGGGAAACTGGTTGATATAATCAACCTTATTGCCGAGAAGTTCGGATATCCGGTTATTGTTTCCTGCCATCCGCGTACGCGTAAAATGGTTGAAAAGATGCAGGTGCGGTTTCATGAAATGGTAAAGCTTATCAAACCCCTCGGTTTTACCGACTATCTGGCTCTGCAGCTACATGCCAAGGCTGTGTTGTCCGACAGCGGAACTATTTCGGAAGAATCGGCTATTCTTAATTTCCGGGCACTTAATCTGCGGGAAGCACACGAACGTCCCGAAGCCATGGAAGAGGGAGCTGTCATGATGGTGGGACTTAATTCTCAACGGGTGATGCAGGGGTTGGTTCAGCTGTTGCATCAAAAAATTGGTGCCGAACGTAATTTCCGCATTCCATCCGATTACCAGGTCCCCAATGTCTCCGACAAAGTACTCCGAATCATCCTCTCTTATACCGATTATATACAACGGGTTGTATGGAAAAAAAACGAATTCTGATTATCTCCGGTGAGGCCTGGCAAGACAATACCAACGGGGGAAATGTGCTGACCAATCTGTTTGGCAGTATGTCTGATTGTTTCGAATATGCACAAATATACTGCAATCAGAACCTGCCCAACAACGCTGTCTGCAAACACTACTTCCATTTGTCGGAGGCGGAGATACTCAAAGCATTCTTTACCCGTCAGCCATTGGGACACAGGCTGACGGAACAGGAGCTCTTACAGGCAGCAGTCAGCCCCGAGGTACCCGATACTCCTCTGGCTGCATGGGCCCGTAAACTGAGGTTTGATATTTTTTACACCCTGCAGGATTGTATGTTCTACTGTTCTTATTGGAAGACTCCAGCCCTGGCAGATTTTATCAGGCAATTTAATCCCGACATTGTTTTTGCTCCTCTGTACTACCGAATCCATATGCATTTGCTGGACCGCTATGTATCCCGACTAACGGGCAAGAAACTGGTCTCCTATGTGTCGGACGATTATTATAGCTACCGCCAGTTTTCCCTTTCGCCGGTATATTGGTTCAACCGGTGGGTTTTACATAAGAATATCGAAGCTACATCTAAATATATCCAACTACTCTATACCATGACCCGCGAACAGCTTAACGAATACCGCGATGCCTTGCGGGTGCCCATGAAGATTCTCCGCAAGGCCGCCAACTTTGACGATACACCTCCCTTTAAAACAACGCCCAACACACCTCTGAAGCTTCTTTACGGAGGTAATCTTATCTATAACCGGTGGAAAACAATGGCCTATGTGGTTAATGCCCTTCGATCCATCAACCGGAACGAGGTATTGATTCAGCTCTATATCTATAGTCAGACAACTCTTACTAAACAGATGGAGCAGGCATTGCACGATGGACGGAACAGCTTTTTTATGGGGAAAGTAAGTGCACATGATCTTGAACTACAGCAAGCAACCGCAGATATTCTGTTGCATGTAGAATCCTTCGATCTCCGGCAACGACTCGTCACCCGACTTTCTTTCTCAACTAAGTTGGTCGACTTGATGCATAGCGCCCGGTGTATTGTTGCTATATGCTGGAAAGAAAGTTCTCCATACAAATACCTGCATACGCAGGATGCAGCTATCTGTGTTGACCATCCTTCCAGAATAAAGGATGTCTTGCTGAGGCTTTTGTATAATCCGACTTTGCTGAATACCTATGCCAATAAGGCCTGGGCATGCGGGAAACGAAATCACAATAAGAAAGAAATAATTGAAAACCTGAAAAATGAGTTATGCGCAATCCATTAGTCTCAATAATAGTTCCTGTTTACAATACGGCTCCTTTCCTGGTAAACTGTTTAAATAGTCTGGTTGGACAAACATACCGGAACATCGAATTAATTGTTGTAAACGACGGAAGTAAGGATAACAGCCTCGCCATTATCGAACAGTATGCACTGTCCGATATGCGGGTGAAGGTTGTAAACCAGGAAAACAAAGGTATTTCGGGAGCAAGGAATGCCGGAATCGAAAAGGCCTCGGGTGAGTACATCCTGTTTGTGGACAGCGACGACTGGATCGATATTCAAACCTGCGAATACGCTGTGGAAAGGGTTTGCGAAACCAATGCCGATCTTGTATTTTGGTCCTACGTACGCGAATACGGCACAAGTAAAACCCTCAGAAAAGATATTTTCAATACAGATACTTTTTTTACAGGAGAATCATTCGAAACCTTGCTGATCCGGATGGTCGGACTAACAGGCGATCAACTCAGACATCCCGGACATGCCGATTCATTATCGTCGGTATGCAACAAGCTTTTCCGCAGCAGAATAATTAAAGAAAACCGATTGTGTTTTACTGATACAAAAAAGGTTGGAACCGAAGATCTTCTTTTTACCATCCAGTATGCATTTCATTGTAAAACAGCTTCGTACATTCATCATCATTTCTATCATTACAGAAAGAATGTGGTAACCTCCCTGTCGTCCACATACAGACCCAACATGCTCAATCAATGGAAAGCACTTTTTGAAGAGATAAGTCTCACTTGTATGCAACATACAAAAGATCCTCGTTTCGAAAAAGCTTTACGAAGTCGTATAGCTTTAAGTATTATCGGATTGGGACTTAATGAGTGTTGTTCGTCGGCTTCCCGTGCACAAAAAATAACAGCAATAGCATCCATTCTGCGCCAAGATCCCTTCCGCACCGCATTGAAAAGGCTCCCGTTAACCTGGTTCCCGTTGCATTGGAAACTATTTTTTGCCTGTGCCAGGTATCAGAATCCTTCCTGTCTCTATAATTTGCTCTGTATTATCCAACGTATTATCCAGCGATAAGGATGAAAAAGCTTGTATTTGTAACCACCATCCCTATTTCTTTTCATTTCTTCAAAGGACAGTTGCATTACCTCAAAGACTATTTTGATGTTTTTGCCATCTCCTCACAGAAAGCTGAATTAAAGGAAATAGGTGAGCGGGAAGGAGTAGAGGTGATTCCCATCCCCATGGCTCGCCCCATCTCCCTTTGGAAAGATATTAAAAGCCTGATTCTTTTTGTGTATACCTTTCTGAAGCTTAAACCCGATATAGTTCATGGGAGCACCCCAAAAGGTGGTTTTTTGTCCATGATAGCCGCCTGGGTCACCCGTGTACCTGTACGAATTTACATGTGTCACGGTCTGCGTTATCAAGGAACCTCCGGTTTGTTGCGTCAGGTACTGATAACCGCCGAACGGATTACCTGCGCTTGTGCCAGTCACGTGCTTTGTGTCAGTAAAGGCGTATGGGAAACATTGAAAACCGACCGCATCTGTTTAGGCAAACCCACCGTAGTCCTCAACGGAAGTTCCAACGGTATCGATCTTGATTATTACAGACGATCCAGGGTTACCAACCGGGCCCGTCTTATGCGTAAATACCATAT
>MTLE01006937.1_pt1 | contig 11098 bp, 9 predicted proteins | sample 1982461 | NCBI WGS metagenome assembly MTLE01 (sample SAMN05712605, study PRJNA340218) | biofilm metagenome | isolation source: sample SPL anode biofilm adapted to -200 mV | place: USA | collected 2012-02-03
GGGAGCTTTAGAGATGCTGATTATTAGATAGTTGGAGCATGACTATTTGAGGCTGGTAGGAGAGATTCAAAATTCAAAGATTAGCTACTAGCTGCTAGCCACTCGCAGCTAGCTTGTTGGCTAGTCGGCATGTGGACTAAATTCAAGAATTCAAAGATTTGCAAGCACTGACCAGCTACTGACAACTGGCTACTGGCTGACAAATGTTATATCCAATGCGAATGATAAAGGAACAATTGAAAACAACACTATCAAGAAGTGCATAAAAAGAAAATCCCCGGTAAGTCAATTGCTTACCGGGGATTAGATATCGTTAGATACCAGTTTTAACCGATATTACTTCACCTCTTCAAAGTCGGCATCTTCAACAGCACCATCTTTGCCGCCGTTGTTGCCCTGCTGACCACCAGCGTTAGGATCAGTTTGACCACCCTGTTGGTTGGTAGCATTGTACATATCCTGACTTGCAGCCTGCCATGCCTGATTTAGAGCCTCCATTGCAGCATCGATACCAGCAATATCCTGAGCCTTGTGAGCACTCTTTAGAGCCTCTAATGCGCTCTCAATAGCACCCTTCTTATCAGCAGGTAGTTTATCACCATACTCTTTCAACTGCTTTTCGGTCTGGAAGATCATACTATCGGCTGAGTTGAGCTTATCAATTTGCTCTTTAGCCTTCTTGTCGGCATCGGCATTAGCTTCGGCTTCAGCCTTCATTCTCTTGATCTCTTCATCAGTCAAGCCAGAAGAGGCTTCGATACGGATCTGCTGTGACTTGCCAGTTGCTTTATCCTTTGCGCTAACATGTAGAATACCATTAGCATCGATATCAAAAGTTACCTCAATCTGAGGAACACCACGTGGTGCAGGGGGGATACCATCTAAGTGGAAACGACCAAGACTCTTGTTCTGGTTAGCCATAGGACGCTCACCTTGTAGGATATGAATTTCAACTGATGGTTGACTATCACTTGCAGTCGAGAAGGTCTCTGACTTACGGGTAGGAATAGTGGTATTTGATTCGATCAGACGAGTCATTACACCTCCCAAAGTCTCGATACCTAATGACAGAGGAGTTACATCAAGAAGAAGTACATCTTTAACTTCACCTGTTAAAACACCACCCTGAATTGCAGCACCTACGGCAACCACTTCGTCAGGATTAACACCCTTTGAAGGTGATTTACGGAAGAAATCTTCAACTACCTTTTGAATTATAGGAACACGGGTTGATCCACCTACCAGGATAACTTCATCAATATCTGAAGCCTGAAGGTTAGCATCTTGAAGCGCCTTACGACAGGGCTCAATAGTACGCTTAACCAGATCATCAATAAGCATTTCAAACTTAGCACGGGTCAATTTGCGAACCAAGTGTTTAGGCACGCCATCAACAGGCATGATGTAAGGAAGATTGATCTCAGTTTCATTTGAGCTTGACAATTCAATCTTAGCTTTCTCGGCGGCCTCTTTCAAACGTTGTAAAGCCATAGCATCACGGCGAAGATCTATGCCCTCATCATTCTTAAACTCATCGGCCAACCAGTTGATAACCGCCTGATCGAAGTCATCACCACCTAAATGGGTATCCCCATTTGTTGATTTTACTTCAAAGACGCCATCACCTAACTCAAGAATAGATACATCAAATGTACCTCCACCTAAGTCATAAACGGCGATCTTCATATCATGATGCTTCTTATCAAGGCCATAAGCCAAGGCAGCAGCAGTTGGTTCATTTATAATACGTCTAACCTTTAAACCAGCAATCTCACCAGCCTCTTTTGTAGCCTGACGCTGTGAATCGCTAAAATAAGCAGGAACAGTAATAACGGCTTCTGTCACCTCCTGTCCAAGATAATCCTCAGCAGTCTTCTTCATCTTCTGAAGAACCATTGCAGAGATCTCTTGAGGAGTAAATTGACGATCATCAATTACAACACGCGGGGTGTTATTATCTCCTTTTATAACTTTATAAGGAACTCTTGATACTTCTGCATTAACGCGATCAAAGTTCTCTCCCATAAAACGTTTAATAGAATATACGGTCTTATGAGGATTGGTGATAGCTTGACGTTTTGCAGGATCACCTACTTTTCTCTCTCCATTTTCTGTAAATGCTACGATTGAAGGAGTTGTTCTTCTTCCTTCACTGTTGGGAATCACAACAGGCTCGTTACCTTCCATTACGGCAACACATGAGTTGGTGGTTCCTAAGTCGATTCCAATAATTTTACCCATTTCAGTAGATATTATGTCTGTTATTATATTATTATTCGCTGCATCAGGCTTCTCAATCATTATGCCAAAAGCCTCTTCTCACCACCTTAACTAATCCTCAATTAGATCCTACAACAAATGAACAATAGTCAACAACAGATTATCAACAACTTACCTAATCTCCAAAACTGATACCCTCCTTTTACCGCCTCAATAACGCTTTAGTAAAGTGACAAAAACATGACAAAACGACATAGTTTTTCTAATACCATCCAAGTACTTTCCGCCATTTTTGCAAGGAAACAGGCCAATCCATAGTGACATAAAAAAGGCGAATGTAAGTACTAACCTTACAATCGCCTTTCGTATTAAGACTTAACCCACCTAGGGCTTTATAAAACTTCCATCTATACTTTGGAAATAACTCTGAAGTTCATACTGCATTGTAGAAGAAATCTTGAATGTATAATTCAAAGACATCTCAGCAGAGAAAATGCCATATCCATTATCAATATTGGTATACTCAACTTTATCCTCAACCAATCCGCCGGTGTTACTATTAACATCAAGGTAAGTGCTTGCCTCTTCTCCTAAGACATAGAACATAACCGTCATACGATAAGGGAGACGACGAACATCACGATTAAAGGGCACCAGTGATTTAAGTGAGGCATAATAGCTTGAACCAACAACAGAAACACTCATTTGAGTGGTTGACTGAACAGTTTTATCACGTTTAAGTGTTGGGAAGGTGTAATCTACATACTTAATGGTAGTATCAACCGTACCTGGAACATATTCTTTATAAAAGAAACGCATTGTAGTGCTATACCTCTTACCATTATCCCCTGCAGTCCACTTCAAATTAAAGTTGACGTTAGATGCATTAGTCACACTCAATTGCGGATTAGCCGAATTATAAACTGGAGATACGAGTTTTATCCCACTAACAAGAGGTGCTTCTGAGGAAATGATTTTACCGCTCTTCTTGTTGGTAATGATAACTTTAAATGTAGAAGAAGGGTTAAGCCATGTGGTATCTTTACCACTTATGGTATGATAATTATACTTTACAGTCTTATAGACAATAACTTTAGGAAAATCCGGATTGTAGAATGGCCCTACATTAACACTATCTCTATCAACCCACACGGGTTTGAGTTTGATTGTTCTGGTAAGGGCATTATTAACATACTCTTCCAAAACAGCGTTAATGACTGCAGTATCGTAATGGATAGAGTCTACAATCTGAGCATACTCTAATGCGTTGCCACTACCAAGAAAGGCCTTATTTATACGAATCTGCTGAACCGATTTTCCGGGATCGAGGACACCATAAACAATGGTAATATCTTTCCATTCAGCATTAAGATCAAAATCCGTCTTACATGAACTTAACAGAAAAGCCAGTCCGGCCACAAGAAGAAGAAGTCTGTTTCTCATAGACTAAAGCTTAAATTAATCGCTTATTTATATTCAGTACAGGTTATCACAGGTATGGCACAAATGTAAACAATATCTGAAGAACAACCATCTAATAATCTCCCTAAATTGCATTGCAATAGGGTGATTAAGGGCAAAGTTAACAACAAGTTTGATTTTCACCCGTGTCATGAGTAATTTTGCATCACATATAATTAAGACCAATGGTGATTTAATTGGTTTAATAAATTCAAAAACATGAGCATAGCAGTATCTGATCAGGAGCCCTCGGGCGACAAGAGCAGTCCAAAAAAATATCCCCGTATCACAACCCACGTATTGCATGAGATGAAGCTTCGCAAGGAGAAGATCTCGATGCTGACCGCCTATGATTACAGCATGGCAGCCATACTTGATGCGGCTGGCATAGATGTCATCCTGGTTGGTGATAGTGCCTCAAATGTTATGGCAGGGCACAAATCGACCCTTCCTATCACTCTTAATGAGATGATCTATCATGCCTCTTCTGTTGTTAGGGCAGTTGAAAGGGCTCTGGTAGTTGTTGATCTTCCTTTTGGCACCTATCAAGGGAATTCAAAAGAGGCTCTGCACTCTGCCATCCGTATCATGAAAGAGTCGGGTGCAAATGCCATTAAAATTGAAGGAGGAAAAGAGATTCAGGAGTCGATAGAACGCATCTTATCTGCTGGTATTCCGGTCATGGGTCACTTAGGACTTACTCCTCAAAGTATCCATAAATTTGGAACCTACACCGTCAGAGCACGAGAAGAGAAGGAGGCTCAAAAATTAATCGCCGATGCTCATCTATTAGAAGAGTGTGGCTCATTTGCATTAGTCCTTGAGAAAATCCCCGCATCATTAGCGGAACAGGTAAGCACAGGGTTACAGATTCCGACCATAGGAATCGGAGCCGGAAACCATGTCGATGGTCAGGTTTTAGTTCTACACGATATGCTTGGTATTACTCATGGCTTTTCTCCACGTTTCCTTAGGCGCTACCACAATCTCTATGAAGAGATTAAAGGCTCGGTACAATCTTATATCAATGATGTAAAAACGAAAAACTTTCCTAACGAAAGGGAATCATACTAATGACCAATACCTCACCGCTGACAGATCGGATACTTTACGAAGACAACCACCTGATCATTATCAATAAACTCCCCTCTGAAATCGTTCAGGGCGACAAAACCGGCGACACCCCTCTTAGTGACAAAGTTGCTGCATATATTGCCGAGAAATACAATAAACCCGGAAGAGCCTTCATAGGCGTGGTACATCGTCTTGACCGACCAGTCAGCGGAGCGGTGGTCTTTGCCAGAACAAGCAAAGGACTTACTCGCCTCAATGAACAACTTCGAGAGCGACAGTTTGACAAAACCTATTGGGCTGTTGTAAAAAACCAACCTCCTAAAGAGGAGGATCATCTTGTCTCCTGGATGATCCGCAATGAGAAACAAAATAAATCTTATTGCTACGATCACGAAAAGCCGAATGCACTAAAAGCTGAATTAGCGTACAAACTACTGGCCTCCAGTGACAGGTTTCACCTTGTCGAGGTTAAACTATTTACAGGCAGACACCACCAAATCAGAGCACAACTCGCCTCAATAGGCTGCCCCATAAAAGGCGACTTAAAGTATGGATTCCCAAGATCTAACGAAGGTGGATTTATTCATCTTCATGCTCGCTCCGTAACACTCATTCACCCTACCCTTAAAACTCCTGTTTCTGTTACGGCAGATCCCCCTTCCGACAGTCTCTGGGATTACTTCATGTCAACAATCATATAAAACAGAGTCTTACTAATACGGAAACAGGTATTTCCTGATCTCCTATTCTTTATTTCCATATATTGGCATTAGATTTCAATCTAATACTTGCTTTGACGTGCTAACTCATTAACATTTGAGCTCATGAAGAAAGGATGGCTTATCTTTCTCTTTTTACTATTCTCGATACATTCATTTTCACAATTCTACATCAGTGGGACTGATCCATCTTCAATTAGATGGAGAATAATAAAATCAAAAGACTTTTCTTTGGTCTATCCCAGAGCAGACTCTCTTGTTGCTAAAGTGTTCTATAACTCTTTCAGCCGATATGCTGATTCGATGCAGTTTGTAATGCCTGGTCCAAAACTCACCCTCCCCCTACTCCTTCACACCTCTTCCTCGATATCAAATGGAGTAACCTCATGGGCACCTCGAAGAATTGAACTCTTTTCCAGACCTCCTTTTGACATCTATGCACAACCTTGGTCTGATCAACTTGTAGTACACGAATACAGACATGCCCTTCAAATGAATGCCCTTAAGGTAGGTTTGACTGGAACCTTATCTTCAATATTTGGTGAAGTAGTACCGGGTGCAGTCGCAGGACTTCATTTACCAACATGGCTTCTTGAGGGAGATGCAGTCTACTCTGAAACGCTACTCTCAAAAGCAGGACGAGGTCGTGACCCACTTTTTATAAATGTATTTCGTGCTCAACTTCACCGACAGGATAGCTGTACTTATAATAAAAGTGCATTTGGTACTTATAATAAAACGCAGGCAAATAGTTATGAGTTCGGATACCAGATGGTTTTCTATGGTCGCAATTTAAGATCTCAAAACATATGGCCTCAAGCTATCTCCAAATCAGGAGACCAAGCATGGCGACCAGCAGCTCTATCGTATGCCGTAAAACAGAAAACGGGCTTACCATTGACAGCAATCTTTGAGAAAATGGCTGACTCGCTAAAAGCGCTCCCTGTAGCAACCCCAACGGGCAGAACCATTACTCCAAAACTAAGAAAAGAGAGTTCACTGCTCTATCTGAAATCACTTAATGCATCAACCTACACAGCAATACTACGAATACCGGGAGAGAGAGATAGAATAATCATTTGGGACACCACGCAAAAAATCTTAAGAACAATTTCTGTAGGAAGAATAGACCCATCATCACTTACAGCAAATAATGGGGTCATTTATTGGACCGAGATTCGCCAATCGACCCGTTGGAGCCATCTGTCTTGGTCTGAGCTTTGGTATTATGATTCTCTCAAGAAGAGAAAAAAACAATTAAGCAATAAAAGTTACTGGTTTAACCCATCTCTTTCATCAGATGGGTCACTTCTTGCAATAGTCGAATGGGATCAATCAAACAACTCAAAAATTCTAGTCTTTAACACATCCAACCCAAAATCATTTCGCAAAAAGAAAACGATACACCCTTTACAGACCATCCAATTCCCAGCAGGTCAATTGGCAATGAAGCCTGTCTTCTCAACTAACAACTCTTTGATTTCTATTGTACTTGAAGGGAATTCAAAAGCCCTGTATGAGATAAACCTCACCAATAGTCATATTACGCGGTTATCAGATAAGATCCAGTCTCTTCTGGATGACCCTTGTGCTATCTCCCAATCAGAATGCCTCGTAACAACTCAGCTCAATGATGAAGCTATAATTGCACTATATAACAAAACGAAAAACCGGTTCATTCCTGTAGCACGTGGAGCCTTTGGTGCGGCTATGTCATCAATAACCAATACAGGAGAGATCATTTTCAGCACCTATACCCCTTACGGATGGCAGGCCAGAAAGGGAGCTATATCAGACTCATTAATCGTTGCAGGGCAGACTATTCAGATGAAACCTGAAATAAATGCAAAGCTTGATCAATTTTATCAGGAAGATTTCAGACAATTTGAAGCATCAAAGAATCATAACGATGTTGCAGTTAACTCGAATTATTCCAAACTATCTCATCTCTTTAAATTTCATAGTTGGACTCCAGCCTCGATTTCAGTTGATAATGAAGAGGTATATCCCGGGGTCTCCTTTTTCTCCCAAAACCTCTTAGGTACTATGGTCACAACCGCTGGATATGAGTATAAAGATAGCCCTGGGAAACACAAATTTTACACCAACATAAGTTACACAGGGCTCCTCCCTGTCCTGACGCTGGAAGTAAGTGATGAGATAGGAAAAACATCATATTACAATAAGTCAAATAGAAGAATCATTGGAGACTACAATGTTCTATCAACGTCGCTTAAGGCCTCAATACCTATGGTATTTGAAAACGGAAACCGGATTACCCGCTTTACCAGTAGCTTTGAGGCAGGGTTTGATCATGTAAATGTCTATTTCAATGACCCTGACGCTCCAGAAAAGCTAATAAATAATTATCCAACAATAGGATTTACCCTAAATCTGACTCGCTTTAGACGAATGTCGGCACTAGACTTACAACCACGACTAGGCTTTGGACTATACACTGAACTCAAAATCTGTCCAAAAAGTAGAATAGAAGAATATGCCAGTTTCGCAATACAACCAACGGTTTGGGTGCCGGGCTTTACACGGCACTCCAGCTTGCGCCTTTCATTAGGCTTCGAGAGCCGTACACGTGAAGAGGATAATCCGTTCGGACTGATCCTTTCGATGCCCCGGGGAGTCGCTGATATCCCATTTAGAATGGCAGGACATTTCTCGTCAACATATCGATTTCCTATTGCCTATCCGAATGCGGGAAGCATGATGTTTCTATATATAAAACGTATACATGGTGCTCTTTTCTTTGATCAAAGTACCATTAGAATAAATGCGGAGGATTACCAAATTAGTAGCTATGGTACGGAACTTTGGTGTGATTATCATCTTTTCCGAATCCAAGTACCATTTTCAACAGGAATTCGCTATAGCTTTATAAATCCTGACAATACTGGTTTGGCAGAAATCATGTTTGCTGCTAACTTTGATGCTCTTTTCTTCAGACGATAACCTCTTATTTAAATCCATGAGAACAATAATACGATTTTTAGGCTCCGCAATAATCGTGATGCTATTATCCAGAATAATACCGGGAGTTTCAATCTCAGGGTTCTGGAGTGCAATGATTCTAGTGTTTGTATTGGCATTATTAAATACCATTGTCAAACCAATCTTGATTCTCTTTACCATCCCGGTCACCTTTTTTACGTTGGGTCTCTTTCTTTTAGTTATCAACGCTGCAATCATCATGATGGCATCAAAGCTAGTTGATGGCTTTCTGGTTGATGGTTTCTGGCCAGCACTGCTATTTTCACTTCTTAATGCAGCAGCCAATTCAGTGATTAATAAAATGACGGAGGGATCTCAAAGCACCAATGAATAAACAATTGATTGCTTAATTCACGCTTATAATATCAATCTAAATAGACTCCACGAGATCAGATTAGAACAGGGTTCAAGAAATTACTCAATGCATCGATCTGAACTTAGTGAAGTGCTTTAACACCAATAATAAACAGAAATGAAAAATCGGATAGTTGAAAATAGCGATGAGATATTAGAAATCATCGCCAAGTGTGAAGTCTGTTATGTCTCGATGATAGATGTAGAAGGAATGCCCTATGTTGTTCCTTTAAATTTTGGTTATGAAAACGGTACACTGTATCTGCATGGAGCAAAGGAGGGAAAAAAAATAGAAGCTTTAAAAAACAATCCTAAAGTCTGCGTAGCATTCAGTACAGATCATCTTCTCAGATATCAGCACGAACAGGTTGCCTGCTCATGGAGTATGAAATACCGTAGCGTTTTATTATATGGCGAAGTTGAGTTCATCAATGATGATCAAGAGCGTATTGATGCCCTTAATGTCATGATGAGGAAGTATGCTCAACGTGATTTCAAATTCAATATGCCTGCCGTTAGAGAGGTTCTTCCGTTTAAAGTGGTTGCAACAAAAATAGAAGGAAGAGCTTACGGATACTAATCTCTACACCCCCTACTTCCAACATCAGCCCAAACTTTTTGATAGTAACTCAGGCGGAGTTGCGTATTACAGAAAGCACCAATCTCACGATCTAATTCACTTAGCTCTGGTGAATCACTGGTTTGCTGCTCTGGTGCATTGATACCGGTGGTGGGACTATCTTTTGCAGCTTTAATCATTTTACAGTATATCTGTAAGCGTTTCTCAGCTAACTCTTCAATCTTAGTTTTACTTTCTTGATCTAAGGTCTGCTCCTCTGTTGTTATAGCAGAGCTGCCTTCTGCTGTTTTCTCGATCGATTTCTGAGACGATGAAGAACTCTTACAAGAGTAGAGTACGCTTGACACTAAAACCACGACCAAGATTAAAAATAACTTTTTCATTAGCTAAGAATTTAAGATTAAAGCAGGACTTAAAACTAAGTTACAATACCAGATGACTTCAAGGAAGTAAAGTGAATATTTAGGGGCAAATTTAGAAACAATTAGTCACTTTTAAAATGCAAAACCAGATTGCTAGAACCATCTAACTACAAATGATTATAGCAATCTGGTTTTACTCATATTACTCTTATTGTTCAATCCTCATCTCTTTCAAAAGATGTCCTGCTCCGGCAAAACGATCGATGATAAAGAGAGCGTAGCGAATATCTAAAGCGATATTCCGACAGACCTTTGGATCATACATCAAATCACTCATGGTACCTTCCCAACATCTATCAAAATTCACCCCAATCAATCTGCCTTCACCATCAAGGACAGGGCTTCCCGAATTACCACCTGTTGTATGGTTAGTTGCAATAAAACAGGTTCTTAACTCTCCTGTTTTATCAGCAAACTGACCATAATCCTTGTTTTCCCAAAGTTTACGAAGTTTAGGGTCAACAATATAGTCATAGGCACCAGCGTCACCTTTCTCCATGATACCATCAAGAGTGGTGTAATATCTGTAATTTTTGGCATCGGCAGCAGTATACCCTTTTACATTACCATAAGCCACTCGAAGAGTAAAGTTGGCATCGGGATAGAAATTGCGATCAGATTGCATCTCCATTTGGCCAGCCATATATATTCTCATAAGACTATCGTTAGCACGGTTAAATTTCCCGGTTACTGGTTGTAGTTCAGAGATACTAAAATCAACCATTGCCTTAGCAAATTGATAAAATGGATCCTTCTCTATCTTCTTTGCCCTCTTACGTTTATAGTTATCAAGAAACGTGTACGTTTTCTCTTTATAAGGCAAAAATGAAGAATTAAACATCTCAAGTACAACATTACGACTCTCACCTTTCTCTTTGCCTACCAGATTGCTTATATAGACCGGAATTCGAATGGAATTGCCAGCAGCAAAATAGCTATTCAGCATTGCGGTCAGAATATCTCTATCCACAGCCACAGAATAGTCTTTATAAAACTCATCAAGTGAACTCTTCAACTTAAGAGCCTCTCGTTTAACCGCAGCATCGGTACTATCCTTTTGATTACTCATCTGGACCAGTGCTCTAAAGCGAAGCGCTAACCGAATAATCTCTGCAGAAAGACCGGCTTCCTGAAAATAGGTTTCACTCCTCTTCCAATAGTTATAGGGCTCATAGAGCGATTTAAATCCTGACAGAACATCTTTATACTGTGAACCGGCCTGCGAGGCTGCCCATTCATTAAAACGAGCTTCATAAGCCTCTTTT
>MTLE01002126.1_pt1 | contig 11080 bp, 12 predicted proteins | sample 1982461 | NCBI WGS metagenome assembly MTLE01 (sample SAMN05712605, study PRJNA340218) | biofilm metagenome | isolation source: sample SPL anode biofilm adapted to -200 mV | place: USA | collected 2012-02-03
AAAAATAGATGAACAATCCCTTTTCTTGATCTGGGGTGCGGGGCCGCGACTCCGGCGCGGAGCGGCCCGCGGTGGGATATCCTATTTACTGAGGCCCCTATACGTTGCGTGCAAGCCTTCGGCTTGCGTGCCGCCTCAAATGGGCTTTGCCCATTTGGGCTTTCCAGGTAGTTCATCTGGAGTGAAGGATTCAGATAGGAAATATGTGATAATTGTGAGGATACAATTCGGAAAGTATATTGCTGGGTGTGGGAGCATGAGAAAGCCCACCGCGTAAGTCCTATTCAAAGAAGGATTGAAAAATCGTCCGTTAAATAATTTCCAAAAAAAGAAAGACCTCTCAAAAAAATGAGTGGTCTTGAAACCAGAATGTTTACCGGCGTCTTGCAGCCAGTACAACTCCGCAGGCGCCAAGTCCGGCAAGGATCCCGATAAAGGGTGCCGGCGACGAGGTCGGAGTCGGGACAACGGACTGGGACATCACAACCGTTCTCTCAACCGTCTGGCCGGTAGAAACGGTGATCGTCTCTGACCAGTCTTTATATCCGCCGTGCTGAAGAAGCACGGTGTGGGAACCTGTGGCGAGATCGTTCAGCGTGAGCGGCGTATAGCCTCTGAAGACATTATCGACATACACATCCGAGCCTGACGGATCTGAAGTGATATGCAGAGAACCGGTCGTCACGACCGGCGTTACCGGATTCATCGTCACGGAAAACGTTCTGGTCTCGCCTGAGCTCAGAACAAATGACGACGAGTAGGTGGCGTATCCGTCAAGTTTCAGCATAAGCGTGTGGGATGTTCCGGAAGTGAACGGGCCGGCCTGCATGTAATTCGGGTTCGACGGGCTGGAGTACTGGGTGTTTCCCACATACCCGCCGTCAATGTATACAGCAGCTCCGGAAGGATAGGAAGCCACCTGGATGTAGGCGTCCGCACTCTTCTGGAGATTTGCCGAGACCGACGTCGTCGAGCCTGTGTAGACAGAAGACGTGGTCGAGTAGGACGTATAACCTGCTTTCTTCACCATGACCTGATAGGTTCCCGGGTTCAGACCGATCGTAAACGGCGTATCGCCTTTGTAGACACCGTTGATGTACACGTCCGCATTCGACGGGCTGGAGTAGACATACAGATACCCGTAGGTGACCGACGGATTTAAGGACGCAGAGACATACGCGGTCTGACCGGCAGTCACGGAGGTTGAGCCGGTCCATGAATCATACCCGGACTTATCCATACGAACACTGTGCGAACCCGCAGACACCGAAACCGTCACCGGACTCGTTCCCTTGTAGATGCCGTCAACATAGACATTGGCTCCCGAGGGACTCGAAGAGACAGAAAGGTACCCGGTCGTCTGGATCGGAGTCAAAACAGCATTGACCTGGATATAATCATCTTTTGCCGGGATCCCGGCATCATAATAATAATCATAATACCCGTTCTTCGAAACGGTTATGTAATGATGCGTAGGAGTGCCGGTCGTGTAGACGATAAAACTGTCAGGCGTAGTGATCTTGTCTCCCGTTGCCGAATCAGTGGCCGTGGCCCCGGAAGGAGACGACGTTACATAAATGGTCGCCGTATCCGAACCTATCGCTGCCGAGACCGGCAGACAAAGAAGGGAAAGGGCAGCCAAAACCGCAAGTAATGCGAGAATAGATGTTCTCATAGATAATACAACGGATTGATTGCTAAAAAATCTTTGCTCCATGCAGGGATTTCAGGAACAAAAACGCATAAGTGCATCATACCCGCTCATCCCGATCCTGACACCGGCTTTCTCTGCTGACTCTGTCATATCAACGATTTTTCCGGCAAGAAGCTCTTCGAGGGTTGAAACGCCGGTGATCCTCGCGGCCGGTATCCCGAGTTTATCAAATGTCTTCATATCGAAAAATCCGCAGCCGATGAATCCTCCGGCAGTCTTGATAAAAATCAGATTCGACCGCGGGACCGGCAGACAAAAACCCTCGAACTCTTTTCCGTTCACAACGCCCGATGCATGCCCCGGGTGGTCATACGCTAACTCCATACCTATCTATTGGCAATCACAACACTAAAACGATTCCAGAGAGAAAAGAATCATATGATTCGCGAGATACGAAAATACGGAGACCCTGTACTCTTTCAGCAGGCGGAAACGGTCGAAAAGTTCGGGGAAGAAGAGCTCGGCATTCTGACGGATATGTGGGACACCATGATCCAGAACAGATGCGTCGGCCTTTCAGCCCCCCAGATAGGCGTGTCAAAACGTCTGTTCATCGTAAACGTCGGCGGAGTAACAATCAAAGGAGCCAACCCCGAAGTCCTCAAAGAGGGAACGCTGGTTGAAGAGATGGAAGGAAGTCCGTGCATTCCGGGAGTCCAGCGGCCGGTCCGGCGGCCGGGAAAGATCATCTGCAGATATCTCGATATTTCAGGCCAGGTCATCGAAACCGAACTCAAAGGAGTGGCCGCCCGGGCATTTCTGCATGAAAAGGATCATCATGACGGGATCCTCTTTCTCGACCACTTAAAACCGATACAGAAACGCATGATCCAAAAATCCCTGGAACCATAAGTGTGCCGCCTCACTAGCCGCAAACCAAACCCTGATAACTTTTGAGAGGGAATATCTGCTGATGAATCTTATTCCCACCCGCGACGAGATACGCGAAGTCGCCGAGCAGATACGACCGTCGATCGAGAAGGTCGCCGTAAAAAAAGGCTGGGCGCTCAATGATAACAAAGATATCACTAATTCAACGATCGAAGGAATAGCCAGAAACAAACTCGTGTACGGAAAACGGTTCTGTCCCTGCCGTATCCCGACCGGGGACGCCGAGGCCGATAAAATATACCTATGCCCGTGCAGGGACTCCGCAGCAGATATCGAAGCGTTTGGTCACTGTCATTGTTATCTGTACTTCAAAAAAGAATAACATGTAACTACTCTTTCACACACTTTTGAAAATCATTCTGAAATTCCTGCGCCCGGGAAGCAAGTGATTTATAGAAGAAACAGAAATGATTAACAGATGGATAGAAAAGTGTTTTTAGGGGCAATCATAGCCCTTCTTGTGGTGGCTGCTGTTTTAACGGCAGGCTGTGTCGGCACTCAGTCCGAGAAAAAAACCTATATCGTCGGTATCGACGGGGACTACCCGCCGTACTCCTACGTTGATGAAAGCGGCAAATTCGCCGGATTCGATGTTGAATCGATCCGGTGGATCGCAGAGCAGGAAGGCTTCAATGTCGAGATCAAGGCGGTCGCCTGGGACGGAATCATTCCGGCACTCCTTGGAAACAAGATCGATATGGTCTACTCCGGAATGACGATCACTCCGGCCCGTGCAGCTCAGGTAACCTTCTCCAAACCCTACTGGAGCGTTGATCAGGGTGTCGCCGTAAAGAAAGGCTCTGCTGTCACGATGGACCAGTTCAAGGCAGGAGACGTCACGATCGGTGTGCAGAGAAGCTGTTCGGCAGATCAGTACATCCAGAGCGATGACTTCTTTGGCCAGGCAAAGTACGACCAGATGGTAAAAGACGGAAAGATCAAACTCTATGATACCTTCCCCCAGTCGATGGTCGCTCTGGAAAACGGTCTCGTGCAGACGGTCATCTTCGATGATGTAAACATCAAAGACTACATCAAAGCAAAAGATGCGATCATCATTCTCGGAACCATTCCGACCGGTGAAGAGTATGGTGTGGCTATGAGAAACGGTGATACCGAACTCCACACGCTCATCAACAACGGACTCACCAAACTGATGGCTTCCGAGAAATGGAACGAGCTTCTCGCCAAGTACATCATCGAAGCATAAGTGTGAAAACCAGCTGCCAAAAACCGGCAGCCTCTTTTTTATAATCTGACCGACACGAAATCGTCCCGTGTCACTGTGTAAAAATCAGCACCGGCAGAGCCGCCAAAAAAATTAGTTTTTCCCAAGGATCCTTGCCGCGAAATGTCCGGCATTCTCCCCGCCGTCCACCGCCATACAGGCGACCGGGACCCCTTTTGGCATCTGGGCGATCGAAAGAAGAGCGTCCAGCCCGCCGGCGATCTTGCCGGAGACCGGGACCCCGATCACCGGTTTTTTCGTCCTCGCCGCGACAACACCCGGGAGAGCCGCCGACATCCCCGCGATACAGATGAACACCAAAGCATCCGACGACTTCACGTAGGCATCCAGCTTATCGGCATCACGGTGAGCCGAGATCACCTGAACATCGAAGGAAATATTGTATGATTGAAGAACGGTCGTTGCCTTATCAACGATCGTCTGATCCGAAACTGAACCGGCTATAACTGCGACTTCTGGCATCTGATAAAACCTCTATGGAATTAGTATATGTATGTTTATTCTCATATATGTAACAGACTTTCCCATGTATAATGAAACTCTGCTCATGATGCCGGGTCCCGTTCCAATGCCAGAAACGGTCCGGAACGCAATGACGAAACAGGCGATCAACCACAGAAGTAAAGAATTCGGTGATTGCTACGCAGATATTGTCAAATCCTTAAAACCCATCTTCGGAACGAATAACGACATGCTCGTTCTTTCCGGCTCCGGAACTGCAGGTCAGGAAGCCGCGATCGGCTCGTTTGCCAAAGGCAAAAAGATCGTGTCCCTCGTGAATGGAAAGTTCGGTGAGCGTCTTGGTCTGATTTCCAAGATCTACGGCGAGACCACAATGATCGAATCAGAATGGGGACACGCGCTGAATCTCGAAGCCCTCAAACAGGAACTGGAAAACGGAGCCGAAGTAGTTACTCTCGTCCACAACGAAACCTCGGCCGCGATCCTGAACCCGGCCGAAGAAGTTGGAAAACTCGCACGAAAATACGATGCGCTGTTCATCCTCGATGCGATCACCTCGATCGGCGGAGACACCGTTAAGGCCGATGCGTGGGGTGCCGATGTAGCGATCGTCGGAAGCCAGAAATGTCTTGCAGCCCCTGCAGGACTTGCCGCTGTTTCCGTTTCACAAAAAGCCTGGGACAGGCTCTCCGAGAACAGACCATTCTATCTCGACTTAAAGAAGGCAAAGAAATCAGCCGACGGCAACCCGATGGAAACCCCGACCACGCCGGCAGTCCCGCTGTTCCTTGCAATGCGTGAAGCATGCAGACTCATCGACCAGGAAGGACTCGAGAACAGGATCGCACGTCACCACAGAATGTCCGGCGCAGTCCGCGCTGCCGGCGAAGCATGGGGTCTTTCGCTTGTACCTCAGGTCGATGCTCTGCACAAAGCATCGAACACCGTAACCGGATTTTTCTATCCCGAAGGCGTCGAAGATGCAAAGATCCGGGGGGCCTGCAAAAAGATGGGTATCGAGTTTGCCGGCGGGCAGGACCGGTTCAAAGGAAAAATTTTCAGGATCGGCAATATGGGTATCATCGATACACCCGAGATCATCACAACCATTGCAGCCGTTCAGATGTGCTTCAAAAAAGCCGGCTACAAACTCGAAGGCGACGGACTTTCCGCTGCACTCGATTTCTTATCCTAATCTCTTTTTTTCAGGCCACCATCTTTCCTTAAATATCTTGCACAACAGACATAGATGGTATGTTGCCTCTTTCAGAAAACATCGCAGCGGTCCCTCCGTCCGCAACGATGGCGATGAACAACCGTTCAAAAGAGATGATCGCGAACGGCATAGATGTCATCAGCCTCGCGGTCGGCGAGCCTGACTTCGCTACGCCGGCCCACATCACGCAGGCTGCAATAGATGCCTTACACCGGGGCGAGACTCACTACGCACCTTCCCGGGGAATCCCCGCTCTGACCAAAGCGATCGCTGAAAAACTCAATACGGAAAACCATATACCGACCGCCCAGAACCGGATCCTCTGTACAAGCGGTGCAAAAGATGCCATTCGGATCACTATGATGGCATGCCTGAACCCCGGCGATGAAGTGATCATCCTCGACCCGGCATGGGTTTCCTACGACCCCTGCGTCACTATCGCACGAGGAAAACCGATCCACCATTCTCTCAATGAAAACTTCCAGGTCGATGAATCCCTATACGAAAAAATCACCGATAAGACCAAGATGATCATCGTCAACACGCCGTCGAACCCCACCGGTTCGATCCTTGGCCGTTCATCGCTCCGGATCCTTGCGGATGCCTGCATCGATCACGACCTGTATTGTCTCTCGGATGAGATCTACGAAAAACTCGTCTATGGCCAGGAGCATGTGTCGATGGGATCCCTGCCGGATATGGATGAACGCACGATCACCATCAACGGATTTTCCAAAGCCTACGCGATGACCGGATGGAGACTCGGTTATATCTCAGCTCCGGAAACCGTTATCCCATACATGGACAAAGTCATGCAGCATTCGGTTGGAAACGTCAATACCTTTGCCATGTGGGGGGGCGTCGCTGCCCTCACGGGTGACCAGACCTGTGTCGAGTCCATGCGAAAAGAGTTCGAGGCGCGGAAAAAATATGTCATCGGCAGACTTGCCGGCATGGGACTGAAAACTGCACCGGCAGACGGGGCGTTCTATGCATTCATCAACTGCGGAGGAGACGACGGAGCAACGGCCAACCATTGGCTGGACAAGGCTCATGTCGCAGCGACCCCGGGATTTGCTTTCGGAGCTCCGGGCTGGATCCGCATCTCCTATGCTGCTTCCATGGAACGGCTGGAAGAGGCGCTCGACCGTATCGAATCCGTCCTCTGATCAGCAGAACCCTCTTCTTCTCCCCAATTTTTCTTCGGCGCGTACCGGGTGTCCTGCATACAGTCAGGAAGATAGGGCCCGAAAACATCGCCGATGACCGTCAAAAATAATCATGTTTATATAGAACCACTAAACAACATATTCCATACATTACTCTGTCAAAACAGGGTATAGGTGATTATACTATGTCAGCACAACTTGGCGGACAGCCAATTTTTATCCTCAAAGAAGGAGGAAACCGTACTCGCGGACGGGATGCACAGAGCATGAACATCGCAGCGGCAAAAGCCGTCGCCGGAGCCGTAAGATCGACTCTTGGTCCGAAGGGAATGGACAAGATGCTCGTCGACACCATCGGAGATGTTGTCATCACTAATGACGGTGTCACCATCCTCAAAGAGATGGACATCGAACACCCGGCAGCAAAGATGATGGTCGAGATCGCAAAGACCCAGGACGATGAAGTCGGCGACGGAACCACTACCGCAGTCATCATTGCAGGCGAACTCTTAAAGAAAGCTGAAGAGCTTCTCGAGATGGACATCCACCCGACCGTTATCACTCTCGGATACAGACAGGCAGCAGAGAAAGCACAGGAGCTTCTCAAGACCATCGCGATCGATGTCAAAGCAAAAGACACCGCGATCCTTGCAAAGATCGCCGGAACCGCGATGACCGGCAAGAACGCAGAATCCTCCAAGGACAAACTCTGTGACCTTATCGTTCGCGCTATTACCCTCGTTGCAGACGCCGACGGAACAGTCGACACTGAAAACGTCAAGGTCGAGAAGCGTGTCGGCGGCTCGATCGACGAGTCCGAGATCATCGAAGGCATGATCATCGACAAGGAACGTGTCCACCCGGGCATGCCCAAATCCGTGAAGAATGCAAAGATCCTTCTGCTCAACGCAGCCGTTGAATACAAGAAGACCGAAGTCGACGCAGAGATCTCCATCACGTCCCCTGATCAGCTCCAGATGTTCCTCGATGAAGAAGAACGCATGATCAAAGGCATCGTCGAGAAGATCAAAGCATCCGGCGCAAACGTCCTCTTCTGTCAGAAAGGTATCGACGACATCGCTCAGCACTACCTCTCCAAAGCAGGCATCTTCGCAACCCGCCGTGTAAAGAAATCCGATATGGAAAAACTTGCACGCGCAACCGGCGCAGCACTCATCTCCTCCATCGACGCGATCTCTGCAGACGAACTCGGTATTGCCGGCATCGTCGAGGAACGCAAAGTCGGCGGCGAAGAGATGATCTTCGTTGAGAAGTGCAAGAACCCCAAAGCAGTCTCCATCATCATCAAAGGCGGAACCGACCACGTTGTTGACGAGCTCGGCCGTGCACTCGAAGATGCGCTCCGTGTCGTTGCCTGTGTCGTTGAAGACAAGAAAGTCGTCGCCGGCGGAGGCGCTCCTGAAGTTGAGCTCTCCCTCAGACTCCGCGAATACGCAGCGACCCAGGGCGGACGTATCCAGCTCGCCATCGAAGCATTCGCAGGCGCACTGGAAATCATCCCGAGAACCCTTGCAGAAAACGCAGGTCTCGACCCGATCGACAAACTCGTTGAGCTCCGTGCAGCACACGAGAAAGGACACAAGACCTACGGTCTCGATGTCTTCGACGGCAAAGCAGTCGATATGTGGGAAGCAGGCGTCGTTGAGCCGCTCCGCGTAAAGACCCAGGCAATCTCCTCAGCGGCAGAAGCCGCCGTCATGATCCTCAGGATCGATGACGTCATCGCATCCGCGAAGTCGGCCGGTCCATCACCCGAAGAGATGGCCGCGATGGGCGGAGGCATGGGCGGAATGGGCGGCATGCCCCCGGGAATGATGTAAAGGCAGAAATGCCCCGGGAGAATTCTCCCTCATCTTTTTTTTCGATCATTCACGAACTTTAACTATTTTCAAACGCTAATGGTATAGTAATATCAGAGGAATTTTTCCGTGCGTCACGAAGTATTGTATCAGTATGATCTCCCGATCGAGATCCTGGATGACATTCCGCGGACCGAAGAGGTCCTGAATGTGATATACGCACGGAGTAAGGATAAATTTCTGATCCCTATCCTGCTGACCCGTCTTCGCATGATCTGGGGATACCCTGAGCGTCAGACGGTGTACCGGATCTATGAGATGAACTATATCGATCTGCTGGAGGCGTCAGTCCGGGTGCCTGCTGCGGTCGCGCCGACTCTTACGCTGAAAACGGTGAATAACGATAAGTATGTTTTCCATAATCTCAAGAATTCGGTCGAGGAGTTGAGGGCTGCTCTGCTGACGCTGCGGGAGATGATGAATATGAAGGCGGGAAACAACTGGGAGATCGCGGCGAAACATAATCTGCTTACAGAAGAGTATCTGGTACGGCAGAGCGTGCATAAGCCGGCGGAGGGGACCGGGGAGGATGATGTTTTTGAGGAGGAGCCCCCGGCGGGATCCCGTGCCGGCAAGTCGGCGGAGAGTCTGTTTGCTGATCTTGCGGAAAGGAACGGCGCCGGAGATGCGTTTTTCGAGGAGAGGGGAGGTCAGACGGGAAAGGAGATCGAGGAAGCCAAGGCGGCCTGGGTCTCGCGGATGGTGGAGTCGGTCTCTCCCAAGCCGGAGCCGGTAAAGAAGGCAGATGAACCGGTGAATGATGTGATCGTGTTCGAGAAGGATTCGGGGAAGATGGACGATCAGTGGCATGATGAGGGGAAAGGGGATGCGATGATCCTGCCGGGAGGACGGACCCGGGTCGGGGGCGGGCGGTATAAGCATCTTGCGAACGATTCTATGGGTCTGCCGGAGGATGATGACTCGGTAGTGTATGTTTCGAAGACGGTGAGGCCGGATATCCAGAGACCCCCGGCGGCAAGACCCGTTTCGCCGGTAACGCTGGAGCCGCGTGAGGGGCTGGATGATGAGGCGATCGATAAGTCCCTTGAGGCGCTGAAGTATCTGCGGGAGAACGGGATCATCACCGAGGATGAGTATAAGAAACGGTGTCTGGGACTTTTTAAGAGGACCGGGTTGTAAATAAATAGCGGGTTGCTCCGAAGGGGCGGTCTTAGCGGAGGCGGCCCGGTCCGTCGGACCGGGCTCGGCTGAGCAAGTTTTCGAAGGAAACTTGCGATCAAGTCGATAGACTTGCGAGCAAACCGAAGGTTTGCGACAGCGGATACAGCGAAATTCTAAAAATCAGGCGGAGTATAGCTGGGTGTGGAGACAAGAGAAAAACCAACCGCGCCGATTCAAGCAAGCGAAGCGATTCGGGGAGCAGATCTCTGATTTACGGTTTGCAGTTGATTTTATCTAAGGTTTCCACACACAGCCGTACACTTTCCGGATTTGATCCAGTCCAACACAACAGATATCCTGCGTAAAAAAAGAAAAAGATCAGAGTGCCCGCACACGGAACTCGTGGGCTGCTTTCCCCGGATCTGCTGATTCGTAGATGGCACGGCCGACGATGATCCCGTCAACATACTTTTTTACATCTTCCGGCTGTGCTCCCTGAGCGCCGACACCGGGCGAGTAGATCTTCATCGAACCGCCGATGACCGACCGCAGCACAGCCGTCCGGTCAGGACGCGTGGCGGGGGCGATGATCCCGTCGGCCCCTGACTCCTTTGCCATCTTCGCCATTCGTTCGGCATTTGCCCCGCTCAGAAAATCAAGAGCTCCCGGGTGACTCATCTCGCAGACCACAAAGGCGCTTCCCCCGTGATCATGGGCCCCGTCCACGATCGCCTGGAGAGAATCCGACCCGCAGAATGCATGGGTGATGATCCCGGAACATCCTGCAGCAAACACCTCTTCGCAGATAAGCGTGTTGGTGTTTGGGATGTCGGCGACTTTAAAGTCGGCAATGATCGGGATGTTTGCTTTGGCAAGCTCCTTCACGATGCCAAGACCGGTCGAAAGGACCAGAGGGTAGCCGATCTTAATCGCATCCAGCTCCCCTTCGCAGGCCAGAGCGACGCGGGCTGCTTCTTCTCTCCCCTTCACGTCAAGAGCGAGCAGAAGTTCAGCCATTTATTTTCTCTCCAGCCGTTCCAGGGCGGCGACCGCAAGGATCGGGAGTGTTATTGTGGCATCGCCGTATACGGTAACGCCTGTCCCTCCCTCCCCGATCTTACCCCAGGACTTTGCCTCGTCAAGGGTCGCTCCGGAAAGTCCGCCAAGGTCGGGGCGGTCTCCGGTGAGCTGGATAACGTAGGTGAAGTCATTTGGCGTCATCAGCATGCTCTGGAGCGTGAAGTTCTTCGGGACGCCTCCGCCGACCAAAACCGCGCCGGCTTTTTTGACGTTGAAGACCTGATTCATCAGAACATGCATATCGCCGATCGCGTCGAGGATCGTCTTTTTGTGGAACTGGGAGAACATCCAGTACTG
>MTLE01006386.1_pt2 | contig 11067 bp, 14 predicted proteins | sample 1982461 | NCBI WGS metagenome assembly MTLE01 (sample SAMN05712605, study PRJNA340218) | biofilm metagenome | isolation source: sample SPL anode biofilm adapted to -200 mV | place: USA | collected 2012-02-03
AATTCCAAGCGTTTCTTGCAAATTGACCGATTGCGCTGAATACACCGCCAATAAAATCTGCTACCGCCTGAAAAATAGGTGTGAAGAAACCGACCACTGCGCCAAACACTACTACAATGCCTTGCCAAACCGCCCTCGCACCTGCTAAGATTAATTGCCACGCAAGTTCAATGATTGCACCGATTAAGCCAAAAATTGATGTGAAAAAGTCGGTTAAAGGCTGAAAGAAATTGATTATGTTTGTTACAACTGTTTGAATTGTAGTTGTAATAGCATTCCAAACATTTTGAATTGTTGTTGTAATGCCTGTCCACAACTCGCTGAACCAAGTGCCTAGACCGCTGAAAAATCCTTTAATACCCTCGATAATTCCTGACAAAAAACTAACTACGCCATTCCAAGCATTTTGAAAAGCATTTGTAATGCCTTGCCATAACTGCCCAAACCAAGTTCCAAGACCGCTAAAGAATCCTTTGATACCGCCCCAAATTCCTTTTGCAAAATTAGCGATTGATTCCCAATTTTTCCACAATAAAACACCGATGGCGATTAAAGCTGTAATTCCTAAAACAATAAGTGTGATAGGGCTTGTAGCAACTGCCATTACTACCCCAAAAATTGCTATTATGCCATTTAAAACACCAAAAATTGCGATTAATGAGCCGATGACGATTAAAACTTTTGAAAGCCAATCCCAATTCTGCTTTATCCAGTTATAAAGGTCTTTAAAGGCTTGTACAACTTTGGGAATAGAGTCTGCGATGCCGTTTACGATTTCAACGATTATCGGTGTTATGCTATCTAAAGCTGGCAATAAAGCGTTGCTTATAGTTTCATCGAGTGAATCAAAACTATCTTTTATTGTTGTTGTTCCGCCACCGCCTGATTTACCTAGATTAGCCATTGCCGTGTCAAGCATGTCAACTGAAATTGCACCTTTTTCAGATGCCTCTGCAAAACTGCCAAAACTTGCTAGCGCTGGGTTTTTCATGATTTCAGTTTTGAGTGCTGACCCCAAAGCTGTATTGGCGTCTGTGAGTTGGTTAATGTTGTCCATTCCAATTTTGCCTGATGCTGAAATTTGTGAGTAAGCCTGAGAAACTGATTTCAAGTCTTCACTACTGCCACCGAACGCTTGATTCGCTCTAATTAAACTGTCAACTTTATTCCCTGCAACTTCTGAGCTATTACCTAAACCGATAAATGTTGTAGCTAACTTAACAGCATCACTTGCGTTTGCGTTCGTGTCCTGTGCCAACTTCTGCATGCGAGACGATAAAGCATCATATTCAGCACCACTTCCACTGAAATTCATTGTGTTTTTCAGTGCAATCATCGCCTTTTGAGTGTCAACCGCACCGTTGACCCAATTGGAGAACTTACCACCGATTGTTGTTGCTATTTTTGACCCAATTTCAAGTAAAGCCCCGACCGCAATTGTTTTAAGTCCGCCAAACCCATTTTTTACTCTGCTTAAGCCACTTTCTGCCTCGTCAGTTTTGAGTTTTAAATTAAATGAACCACTTGAGATGCTAGAATCTAAGTTCTGAATATCTCTTTGTAGATAGCCTGCTCTTGTCTCGCTGTCTTGAATCGCCTTGCTTAATTTTAAAAATTTTTGCTGACCGTCTGGCGTGCTTTTGTCAATTCCTGCTAACTCAGATTTTAATTGAACTGTCTTATTTTTTGTTTGTTCAAGCTGATTGCCTAAATTTGCTTGCAACTTAGTCATCAATGTCGTATTCGTCGGGTCAAGTTTCAAGGCACTTCTTAAACTGCTTGCTTCACTTTTTAGTGCTGACATAGCTGTGTTTATGCCTTTTAAGCTGTTTTCAAACTGAGCTGTATTGCCAAAAATTTCTACTTCAAATTTTGCATTATTTGCCATATTATTTTTTACCTCCTTTTTTATTTTTCTTTCGTTCTTGTTCCCTTTTTTCTGCAACTCTGTTTATTATTTCTATTACTAATTCTGTTTCTAAATCATAGAACTGTGCTAAATTCATTTCGCTGTTGACTATACTTACAATTAAATCAAGTGTTTTGTTTTCATCTGACTTCTTTTTAAATCTTGATGGTGCTTCAACAATATCATTATCGTCATTATCTTCTTGTGATTGCGATTGATTAGGTATACTAGTTAAGTACATGCTTACCAATTTTTCTGTTGTCGGTAGCTCTAATTCATCTTTATAGTCATGTGTATCTGCCCAAAGAATTAACAAGTTATCGCCCACTTTTTCAATGACTTCTGTAAAATCGTTAGGCAAATCAAAATCTAATGTTAAATAAGTCATGTATTCTTTTTGTTTCTTTAAATCTGTGAAAATATCACAACCTGTCAGCTCATAATACCTGATGGCATCCTTTAATTTCATTTGTATTTCTCCTTATTTTGGCTATAAAAAAAGCAGTACCTAAAAAGTACCGCCATTTTTGCTTTAGCCAAAACTGGCTTTAAAACGCTCCATCAAACTTTTAATTGTTTCGTCGCCTGTGTCATATTCGCCTGTTTGCTCAAACTCAGCAAATTCTTGTTTGGCTTTAGCCAAGTCAGATTCGTAAAATGCCAAGTAAAGACCAAGTTGAATAAACTCGATTGTGTCAGAAATATCATTACAATTTTCGTCTTTTTCCTTTTTTTCTAACAATTTGCTGACTCTCATGACATCTTGACCTGTAATCATTTTGAATTTTCTAGCGACACTAAGTTTCTTCATCTAATCTCTACCTCTTTTCTTTTATTCGCCTGTTGTTCCTGTCGGGATAACTGTATTTGGGAACATGATAAATAATCCTGCGTTCATCATATTTTCAAATTCTACTGCCTGTTCGCCCCAAACTTCATATGAAATAACAGCGGGTGTCTTACCTTGACTGCGATAGTTAGCTGAACCTGTCGCTTCAACTGGTACAGTGTATTGAATAGGGTCTACGCCATCGCTACTGTCTGTTTCACTTTCAAATCCTGCTTCTGCTGTTGCTTTTAAGCTAGGATAAACATTGATTTTGTATCCGTCAACAACACCTGTTGCTGTTTTCTTGCGTGCTTTGTTGACATATTGAATGATAAAATCTGAGTAGTTACCTGTCTGCACATAACCTAAGCCGTTTTCAGATTTTACATGACCCAATAACATTTCTGCGACTGCCTCGTCAGTTTGCATAAAGACCATTTCGCCTTGTAGCAAAGTAGCGCCTTTTTTAGACCCGTGATTGCTGATGTCGTCAGCAGGAAAATTGCTCGTCTCTGCTTGGTCTTCCATTTCGCCAACGCTGACCAAACCAGTGACCAATTTAATGCCTGTTGCTGTTGGACTAGCGCCTGTTGCGTCTAATTTTGCAACTAAAAGACCCTCATTACCCCAAAATATTTTGCGGTCTCCATATGTTAAATTTAATGCCATTTTAATGACCTTTCTTTTTCTATAATTTTAAATTGTTTGTATATGCCTGAGCATCTTTCAACACTTTTTTTATTGCATTTTCGCCTTTTTTCTCAACAAGAAAATACATGCCATGATAACCTTTGCTGTAATTTGCTCGTGTTCCATCTGAAACGATTGCTTTATCGCCATTTTTTGTAATCTTGATATTACTAGCAAGCTGACCTGTATTTTTATATTTGCTGTAACTGTAAGTTTTGCCTCGAGTTTTAAATACTAGCTTTCGCCTGCTTGCTTTCTGAGCCTCGACTTTTAACTGAGTTTCAAAAAATTCTGCTAACTTTTGCGTAACATCGTTACCAAACTCTTTAGCAATCGCTTTAGTATCAATACCTGTTACTCCCATGCTTGACCTCCGCTACCGCAAGGCAAGTAAACCGAACCGCTAAAACTATACAAATGACTTGCATCTGAATAGTTAACAAATTCAATATTGTCTAAGCACTCACTCAGTTGTTGAATTAATTTGCTGTCAGCATCGATTACAGAAGCAGTTACTGTATAACTGTACCCAATCACAAATTTAAAGTCGTCTGAGCCGATTTTTTTAGCAGAATTTAGCGTTAAATAAGCTGTATTTTCTGACATTGTGTCTTTTACGCCTAAAATAACCTCAAAACCGATTGTCTCTAATGTTATCTTAAAGTCTTTAAAGCTATCAAATTCCATTGGCTACAACCCCCTCTAGTGTTACTTTATTTGTTTTAACATCTCTTTCCCACAAAATTCGCTTGTAACGAGTCCCTCGGTCATCTTGAAAATAATCGAACACTTCGTATTCATAATCGCCGATGTTGTTTAAGCTGTATCTAACAACCTTTTTAAGACCCGCCATCTGGAACTCATCAAGCCGATTTTGACTAATACGCTCAAGTTTCGCTGGAAAAGTAACTAATTCAATAGTCTTTTTCTCAGCGCCTGATGGCTTTTTGATTGTCTGCTCTAGCTCAATAGTAACTTGTGTAAATATCATTGTGTAGCCCTCCCATAAGTTAAAAGGACAATGATATCTCTAAGTCTTGCATTTTCGCTGTTGACAAAAACGCTAGATGGTTCTGTAACCATCCTTATTCTGCAAAAGGTAGCTACATAGTCTCTTACAAGTTCGTTCGTCTCGTCAATGCTTACACCTGCAACTTGTAATCTTGCTATAGCCATCTTTTTGTTTGTTAAAATCTGAGAATCATATACAGTTACATTTTCAGGGATTCCGCAAAATTCCTTGATGTAGTCATTGTTCATTTTTAGAACCCCCTTTTTTTATATTATGCGCCTGTTACTGTAATAACAGCAGCTGATTTAGCTTTTTCAATCTTGCCTGCCGAAAGTGATTCTAACAAGATTGCGTTTTCGTTCGTTTTCCACTCAAACGCATCAACTTTTGTAAGGTCTTTCATATCAATATGATAAGCATCTTGAACTAATACAGTTGCTTTAATTGCTTTAGTACCTGTGTATGTGATTAATTCATCTACTCCAACTTCGCTTGCAATTTCAACATCGTCATTTTTAACTCGTGCATTTGCGTTAAGCGCACGAACTTCTGCAAGAATTGCTTTGCGTTGGGCTGATGTAACAATAAGATATTTAGTGCCTTGAGTTGAACGAACAAAGTCTACTGCATCTTCGATTGCATCAACATAAGCAGTCGCTGTAATTTTTTTGACTTTTTTAGTATCTGATTCATTTGCAATTGATACAAAACCGTTTGTTCCATCGCCTTCGACAAGTGCAAGGTCTACCGCTTTATTAACAATCGCTTGTGTCAATTCTGCAACGATTGTTGCGTAAATTTCATCATAGTTTGCTTGTAAGTTTTTAGCTCGTTCGCTGATTGTCTGAATTTTGTAAATCATTTGCGGTGTGATAGCGTCAACTGTAAGAACTGCGTTTTGAACTGTTTTTTCTGTGCCTTCCACATGTACAAGTGCTTCGTCAGATGATGCTAGACCTGATGTTACAAGCAAAGCGCCAACATGGCTGACTTTAAACGCTTTAAATACTGGGTTAGTATCTGTCAATGATGTTTCGATTGCGCTGACGATGCGTGTAGGCAATACAAGTGAATCATCTTTAATTTCAAGACCATTTTCAGCAAGTTTTGCATTCCAAGCGTTTTGCACTCCTGCTTTGTTTCCGCCTGCTTTCAATACTTCGATAAAATCTACAACTGCATTTTTTGCTTCAAGATATTTTTTCATGTTCGTTTTTCCTTCTTTATTTTCGTCTAATTTGTTTTGTGCTTCCGTGATTTTTGCTAAGTTTTCTTTAAATTCTTTATCAAGTGTTTCAGCATTACCCAAAGAATTTTCAGCTAAGATTAAGCCTTTAATTTCTGCGTTTCGTGCTTGCAAATCCTTGATAGAATTTTGCAACTCAATTTTGTCTAGTTTATTCATATAATTTTTTTAATTCCTTCAATTTGTTTTGCGCTAAAATATGTGCTTGTCGTTCTTCTTTAAAATCATTGGCAATTAACTTAGCATCGCTATCAGCTCCTACAGATACAAGACTAACTTCATTCATGACTGCATGTTTAACGATTATTGCATCGTTATCATCATCAAAACTGTATTCGTCAATGTAGTAAGCAATTGATACACTATCATAAACACCATTTTGAATTGCTTTGATAATATCTTTCTTGCTATCATATACTGTAATCTCTGAAATATAAGCCTTTTGTTCTTCATCAAAAACTGTCTTAGTCTCGCCTAACAAGTTTGACGATTCGTGATTAAATAAAAATGGATAAGTTTCTCTTTTAAATTCGATTACATCGCCATCTAACAAAAATCCATTGTCATTTATAACATTTACATGTGCTACAACCGCTTTAATTTTAAAATCTGATGCCTCGTTTTCAGCAACTTCATTTTTTACAAGCTCAAGTTTCACAACATTTTCAACTAATTTTTTCAATTATTTATTCCTCCTTCTCCTCTATATTTTCATTTTCTAATTCACTAAATGACTTAATGACCTTAGAATTTAAATTCGTTAAATAAACATCTCCGCCGGCAATCGGCTCTAGCCCCATCAAAACTTTAAATTCGTTGACTGTTAAAATAGGCGCTTGAGTGTTTTCGTGGTATAGCTCTAGCAAATCTTTGATACTAGCAAATTTAAACAATTGATTATCAATTATGATGCGCTCATAATACAGATTGCCTTGTGTTTTTTTGCGCTTGTTGCTAGATATTAATTTATAAGTCAACTCTTTTTCCAATTGATTAAGCAAAGGGATAATTGTTGATTGATAAAAATAAATTTGCTGTTCTTGACTAGCCTCGCCTGTCAGAATTTTCTCAGACATGAAATATGAACTTAGCAACTCACTCTTAATCAATTTAATTTCTTCATCGTTCAAAACTGAATAACTATTGCTAAATTCTTTAATTTCTGTTTTGTCGTCAGTTACTGTAAGACCGTTGACTGACCCAATTTTCTGCATTTGTCCGAGTGTATTTTTAGCTTTTTCAACAAATTCGTCACTTTCTGTGTCGATTAAACCATTAATTTTTAGTTGCCCTTTGATTCTTCCCTGCTGTAGCTTTGTTGCGATTGAACTAAGCGTTGAATCTAAAATGCTTGTGTTGCTATTAACAAAAAAAGGACTTACAAGATTAATAGTTTCATTCGTGTTCACTTCATCATCTTCATTAATAAGCAAGTCAATCAAACCACCATCATCATTAAAAACTGGCTTTAGGTAAACTTGCTTAGTTCTCATCAACTTTTTAGTGACTGAACTCCAAAAATCAATTGAATTTAAATGCCCTTTTGCTTTCCAATTCAAAACTTCGTCAATGTCTGAGCCGTCCATGCTTGTCAATGTATCAATACCATTGTCAGTTTTTTTATATCTGACATGTTGAAAGTTTACTTTGCTAATTTCACTTGCAATCTTAGCGCTAATGTTGTTATAAAAACCTGATGTTGCGCTAATAGCTTCGTCTTGCCATCCAACTGCTCTTTGTGTCGTTTTATCTAGCTGTGAGCTTTGAATTGTCAAGACTTTACCAAATAAATTTAATTCCAAATTTTTCTCCTTTCTTCATTAATAAAATAAGCGTTCTTGATTGCGCTTGTCTTTTCGTGTTTTCTTTGTGTGACAATTGTGACATAGCAATTGTAAGTTTTTAGGGTTATAAGCGATGTCATAATCGTTTATATTGTCCCATGTCAGTTCAATGATGTGGTCTACTTCATAGTATTTACTTGTAAAACTGCCACATTTTTGACATGTCATTTTTTCTCGTTTTCTGATACTATCTCTAACAGTTAGCCATTTTTGACTTGAATAAAAGCCACTATCTCTTATTTTCTCTGCATTATAATTCATCTGACACCATTACCTGCATTGCCATAACACTTGCCACAACTGTATCAATTTTTTCGTCTTGACTTTTTTTCTTAAGCATTAAATCGCCTGATGTTCCGATTCTGACTGCCACATTCATCAAAGACCACTCTAATAAGTCTTGATTATGCTTTAAGTTGCCTAGTTCAATTTGCTTTTTGAATATTTGAATGTAATCGCTCATCGCAAAGCCTTGCCTGACGGGTACTTGTTTTTCTCCGTCTTTGTCATAAAAATACAAGTCAATTAAGCCTTTTAAGTTTTCGTATCTGCTAGGGTCATAACCAATTTTAGTTAATTTGATTTTGTATTTAGTCTTAAACTCTTTTACATAAGCGATTATGTCACTAGCTCTAATATAGTCACTTTCCAAAATTATCAATGACCCCTCTGCCTCAAACTTTAAATAAAGCTCTTGCTGTTCTCTATCGCAACTATCAAAATTTGATTGAGTTGTAAAGTTAATTGTGTGCAAATAATAAAAATCATCGGGTTTGCAAAGAAATGCGACTGATGTTAAGTCATTACTTAATGACAAGTCAATACCGATGTAAGTTTTAGCGTTTTGAAACACTGATAAATCAAAAGCTCGTTTAACAGTTTCCTGCGCTGTGAAATAATAAGCTGTATCGTTCATCTGGAGACCCATGTTCATCGCCAAAAATTTAATTTGTTTTACTGGGTCTGACTTAGACAACTCATATTCTTCTGTTACTGATTGCAAACTAGGTAAGTAGCCCAACATCGGCATTGCCATACTCCAATTTTTTTTATCTTTGACTTGGCTTTTTTCTTCGAGTCTGTAAAGCAATGCAACACTTCTATCATTTTCAAATTCTTCATCTGATGTGAATCGTTTAATCATCGTGTCGTACAAGCCGTTTCTTTTTGTTCCGCCACTTGTTATGTAAATTGATTGCCAATTTTTTTGCTTTTGTCGTGACCCTTTATTCACGGCTTCTGTAATATCGTGGGTGTAAGTATGCACTTCGTCAAATATGTTTAATGATGTGTTACCGCCCTGCGCCCTGTTTGAATCGTTGGTTTGCTTAACAAATTTTGTCATTAAAGTTTCAAATAATAGACCTGTTTTAGTACTTTTAAATAAGTTGTTTTCACTGAGTTCAACCAATAAATTACTGGCTTTAGCCTGATTTTTTACTTGGTCGTAAACATGTCTCGCTTGATTATTATCATAGGCAATTACTTGACTTTCGCCACCGAACTGCCCTGATAGCAACATCCAATTCAAAACTCTTGTTGCCATTAATGAACTTTTGCCACTACCTCTGCCTAAATTTAAGAACACTTCATTGATTAATTGAACTTGTTCGCCATTGTCGTTTATCATATCGTAACCCAACATTAGCTCAATCCACCATTTTTGAGTGGGGTATAATTTGATAGGCTCTAACTCCCCTGTTGTAAGCATAAAGTTTTCTTCTGTAAAACTTATAAATTGCTCAACACGGTCTAAGCGATATATGTATTTCTTGTGTATTCGTATCTGTTTTCTTATTTGCTGTTTGATGTCATCGTTTAACAGATAATCATTTTTTTTGTTCCACTCTAACATTTGATTGAGATATTTCATTGCTACACCTCATCAAATTCTTCTGGTATTTCATATTCTTGATTTTCGTCAGCATAATTTTTGACATCATACTTAGACAAGTCTTGCACAAGCTGTCTTAGATTATCATTGCTGTTTTCATCTTGTTTTAGCTTTGCAACTTCTAGCGCATTCCATTTGTTCGGATTGTTAGCTTTTAGGTAAAACATTATTGCATTGAGTTCGGGGTCTACTTGTTGTTTCTCATAAGACACTAGTTTTTCACGACCATCTTCGCCTATTTCGTAACGCTGTTTAATTCGCCATCCGCCAAAAATTTTTTTATTCAAGTGTTGTTCAACTAAATCTAAAGCATTTAAACTAGCAATTTCTTTTGCATCATCATATTCTTGTTTATGTTCTTTTTTCCATTTGCTAAAAGTCGAAGGGGCAACTTTCAACGCTTTATATATTTGATAATCGCTTAAACCATTTTCAACTTTTTTTAAGATTTTTTGTGTTGTTGTGACTTTGTTTAATTTTTTAGCCATTTTTAAAAATGTTGCCCCCTTTCTTTTTTCAATTTACGAAAAAAATGACATTTAAACTGATTTTTAAATGTCTTTTGTTATTTATTGAGATTTTCGCCAAAAAAATCTCGTCTGAAAACTTTGAGAGAGATTTTTTAGTGTCCCCCACTCGCTTAAAACACCCCCATTTTAAAGACTTTAGGGGGGGATATTTTTTTTATTTTATTTTTTGTCTTTGTCTTCTATGTAAATATTTTTTTATTTTATTTTTTTTAATTACAATGCAAACATAATAGTAAACACTATAATCACAAAAAATAAAACAAGATGTTTTATTTAAAAATTTAGAATATAACTTCAAAAAAGAAAGCAACATTTTAAAAAATGGACAAAACATTATTTTCTTCTTCTTCACTAATAATACTCCGCCCATCCTCAATTTTTCATCACACAACTTTAATTAAGTAAAAATAAAGAAAAAAGCTAAGTCATTACAACTCAGCCTTTTAAAATTTATCAGTATGCCTTTTCTGATAATGCACAACCCCGATATTAATCTCTTTCCTCTGTCATGCCTCCCTTACAATCTTACAACTCCAAAACCTTCATTCTCAGTTCTGTCAATTCTTTTATTGTCTCATTATTTCTGTAAACGACATTTTTTACTTGCTCATCGTCAAACATTTTAAACATGCTTAACAAAACACCTGCACTATTTTGTTGTTTTAAAAATTCTATTTTTTCATCAATTAATTTAATTACATCTTCAACTTTAACAACTCTATTATTCATTTACGCTACCGCCTTCAATTCATTTTCAATCTTGTCTTTTTCATCATAAATGACATCGCACAACTTGTAAGCATATTGTCTACCACTATTTTCTTTGAATAGCTGTAATGCAATCTCTTTATCAATTCCATTAAACGCTTTACTAAACAAATACTTACATTTGCTATCATACAAATCTAGCAAAGACTTATAAATACTAATTTCGTTATTATCTTCATCTTCAAGAATATCAACAACACTATTAATTAATTCAAGTCTTGTATTCAATTTACTAGCTTTTGCTGATACAACTTCATACTTATCTTTCTTTTTCTGAATTGCTTTTATAGTTCTGTTCAAACGATTATTGAAACTCTTAGCGTTTAATTCCAAATTCTTCATAGT
>MTLE01004405.1_pt1 | contig 11046 bp, 8 predicted proteins | sample 1982461 | NCBI WGS metagenome assembly MTLE01 (sample SAMN05712605, study PRJNA340218) | biofilm metagenome | isolation source: sample SPL anode biofilm adapted to -200 mV | place: USA | collected 2012-02-03
ATTTTGAGGTAAAGATAATAATTCTCTGTTAATTGATTTAGTAATTTGTGCGAAATAACTATTTTTGTGGATAATGATTAAATATGAAAGCAGATGATAAAAAGACTTTTGTTAACCTTGTTGTTTTTTGTTTTTGTTGATGCTCATGCTCAGCAGACTTTGTGGGGAGATAAACCGATTGTTTCTCCTGAAATTCACTCTGATAATACTGTAACCTTTCGCATGAGAGCTCCTAAAGCTGTCAGAGTACAGATTACCGGAGATTTTCTACCTATGCAGCATTCCGAATCAGCATATGGAAAGTATGATGTTCCGGGGATAGCAGATTTGAAAGAAGGAAAAGAAGGTGTTTGGGAATATACCACTCCACTTCCCTTATTGCCAGAACTTTACAATTATTCATTTATTGTTGATGGATTGAAAACTACAGATCCAGCTAATGTATATTTGATTCGTGATGTTGCTACAGTTTTCAATGTGTTTATTGTAGGAGGCGCAAGAGCTGATTTGTATAAAGTTAATTCTGTAAACCATGGAACCGTGTCACGCCGTTGGTATTGGAGTCCTTTCCTGAAAATGAATAGACGGTTGGCTGTTTATACCCCGGCAGGTTATGAAGAAAGCAATAAGAGATATCCGGTATTCTATTTGCTTCACGGTATGGGAGGTGATGAAGAAGCTTGGCTGGCATTAGGTAGAGCTAGTCAGATACTTGACAATCTCATTGCAGCGGGTAAAGCTAAGCCCATGATCGTTGTTATGACGAATGGTAACGTGTCTCAAGAAGCAGCTCCTGGTGAGTCTTCTTTGGGTTATATTGTGCCTACCATGCAATTACCTAAAACGATGGATGGATCAATGGAAGAAAGTTTCCCTGATGTCGTTAATTTTATCGATGCTACTTACCGGACTGTAAAACGTAAGTCAGGTAGAGCCATTGCAGGTTTATCGATGGGAGGTTTTCATTCATTGCATATTTCAAAACAATATCCTGATATGTTTGATTATGTAGGGCTTTTCTCGGCAGCAATAATGCCTGATAAGCAGGTTAAGTCTTCGGTTTATGACAACACGGAGAATAAATTGAAGATACAATTCAATAAGAATCCAAAGCTTTATTGGATTGCAATTGGTAAAACAGATTTTCTTTATAAAGCAAACGAAGAATACCGAAAAATGCTTAATGAAAAAGGGTTTAAATATACATACTATGAAACAGATGAAGGGCATATCTGGAGAAATTGGCGGATCTATCTGACCGAATTTGTTCCGATGCTATTTCATTAAATGAGTGGCTTGTTTGTTGTATCTTACTTTTTTTTGCTAATATTTTGTAATCGAACGGATTATTTGTATCTTTGCGCTCGAAACGGATGAAAGGTGGAGGGGCGATTAGGCTCCTTTTTTTGTTCTCATATAATTATTCCATGATAGAAAAAAGAACTGTATGTCAGATTGTTGAAGAGTGGCTTGAAGGAAAAGACTACTTTTTGGTAGAGGTGACGGTTAGTCCGGATGACAAGATTGTGGTAGAGATTGACCACGCAGAAGGTGTCTGGATAGAAGATTGTGTTGATTTAAGCAGGTTCATTGAATCCAAGCTTAATCGAGAGGAAGAAGACTATGAACTAGAAGTTGGTTCAGCAGGTATCGGTCAACCTTTTAAGGTTTTGCAACAGTACCGTATTCACATCGGGTGTGATGTTGAGGTTCTTACCAAAGAAGGGCGAAAACTTATTGGGGTTCTTAAGGATGCTGACGAAGATAAGTTTGTTGTTAGCGTACAAAAGAAGAAAAAGGTTGAGGGAAGCAAACGTCCGAAAGTGGAAGAAGAGGATGAAGCTTTCGCCTATGATCAGATAAAATACACTAAATACTTAATTAGTTTTAAATAATTATGGCCAAGAAAGAGGAAACAATCAGTTTGATTGATACATTTTCGGAATTTAAAGAGCTGAAAAATATCGATAGAACAACTATGGTAAGCGTACTGGAAGAGTCTTTCCGTAGTGTTATTTCGAAAATGTTTGGCACCGACGAGAATTATGACGTAATTGTAAATCCTGATAAAGGAGACTTTGAAATATGGCGTAACCGTGAGGTAGTAGCTGATGAGGATTTAACAAACCCCAATATGCAGATATCTATTTCCGAAGCGAGAAAAATAGATGCTTCTTATGAAGTGGGAGAAGAGGTTACGGATGAGGTCATTTTCGCGAAATTTGGTCGTCGTGCTATCCTAAATCTTCGCCAGACATTAGCTTCAAAGATTCTGGAGCTTGAAAAAGATAGTCTTTACAACAAGTACATTGACCAAGTGGGTACTATTGTAAATGCAGAGGTTTATCAAATATGGAAGAAAGAAATTCTGTTGCTTGATGACGAAGGCAATGAATTACTACTTCCTAAAACAGAGCAAATACCCAGCGATTTCTATCGTAAGGGGGAAACGGCACGTGCTGTTGTTGCCCGTGTTGATAATAAAAACAACAATCCTAAAATTATTCTTTCACGTACGTCTCCAATATTCCTTCAACGTTTGTTTGAAATGGAAGTACCTGAAATTAATGATGGATTGATTACCATAAAGAAGATAGCCCGTATTCCGGGCGAGCGTGCTAAGATAGCGGTTGAGTCTTATGATGACAGAATTGACCCGGTTGGCGCTTGTGTGGGTGTGAAAGGTAGTCGTATCCATGGTATTGTACGTGAATTGAGAAATGAGAACATTGATGTTATCAATTATACTTCTAATGTTTCATTGTTTATTCAGCGCTCTTTAAGTCCGGCAAAGATCTCTTCAATCAAACTGAATGAAGAAGAACGCAGGGCTGAGGTCTTCCTGAAACCGGAAGAAGTGTCGCTGGCTATTGGAAAAGGCGGTTTGAATATCAAACTGGCCAGTATGTTAACCGAGTACACTATTGATGTATTCCGTGAATTAGATGAAACCGCACAGGACGAAGATATCTATCTGGATGAATTCAGTGATGAAATAGACGGATGGGTAATCAATGCAATTAAGAGCATTGGAATTGATACGGCAAAAGCAGTACTAAGTGCTCCTCGTGAGATGTTGATTGAAAAAACGGATTTGGAAGAAGAGACAGTGGACGAGGTGTTGCGTATTTTGAAATCGGAGTTTGAAGAGGGATAAAGACGGTTTGTAGTTTTTATATCACTTCACGCTTTATTATTCATTTTATTTTGAACTATGACGATAAGGTTAAACAAAGTAACAAGAGATTTGAATGTGGGAATCACGACAGTTGTTGAGTTCTTGCAGAAAAAAGGGCATGCCATTGAAGCAAGTCCTAATGCTAAAATTACAGAGGAACAATATGCTATACTCGTGAAAGAATTCAGCACAGATAAAAACCTCAGACTAGAGTCTGAACGCTTTATTCAAGAGCGACAGACTAAAGACCGCAACAAAGGTTCTGTTGCGATAGAGGGTTATGATAAAGCTGAACCCGAGAAGCCTAAGACGGACAACATGATTAAAACGGTTGTTCCCGAAGAGGCACGTCCAAAGTTTAAACCCGTCGGCAAGATTGATTTGGATAATTTAAATAAAAAAGCAGATAAAACGCCCGAAGTGGTAGTTGAGAAGAAGGTTGAGGTAAAAACTGCAGAACCTGTTGCCGAACAGAAAGTAGAACCGAAAGAGGCAGTTGTAGAAAAAGTACAAATAGTAGAGACGGTTGTGATGGAAGAACCGGTTCTGAAACAAGAGCCCGTTGTTATTATACCCGATCCTGTTGCTGAAGTGCCTGTTGCTGAACCTGAGATTGCAAAAGAAACCCCTCAAGAAGTAAATAAAGTGGAAGAAGTATTGCCTACTAAGAAGGTGGAAGACCAGAAAGAAGTAGTTTCTCAGACGGAACAGGCTGCCTCAAATGAAGAAGATGTGTTTAAAATCAGACCAACTGAGTTTGTCTCAAAAATCAATGTTATTGGTCAGATTGACTTGGCTGCGTTGAACCAGAATACACGTCCGAAGAAAAAGTCAAAAGACGAAAGGCGTCGTGAACGCGAAGAAAAAGATAAGGTTCGTCAGGATCAGAAGAAATTGATGAAGGAAGCCATCATCAAGGAAATCAGAAAAGACGATATTAAGGTAAATAAACCTGTGCCTAAAGAGACTGCGGAATCGGCTGCCAACAAAAAGAAACGCAATCGTATCAACAAAGAAAAAGTTGATATCAACAATGTTGCATCGAATTTTGCTCGTCCTATTCCTAATAGTGAAAAAGGTAAAGGTGGCAGTAGTAATGCTCCACGTCAGGGACAAGGTGCTCAACCACAACAAGGTGGTGGCGGTGTAAACAATAAAAACCGTGGTAAAGACCGCTTCAAAAAACCTGTTATAAAACAAGAAGTAAGCGAGGAAGATGTAGCAAAACAGGTAAAAGAAACGTTGGCTCGTCTTACCAGCAAAGGAAAGAATAAAACCTCTAAATACCGCAAGGAAAAAAGAGACAGTGCTTTCAGCAGACAACAAGAACTGGAAGACCAGGAAATGGCAGAAAGCAGAGTCTTGAAATTGACCGAGTTTGTTACGGCCAATGAATTGGCAAGCATGATGGATGTTTCTGTAAATCAGGTTATTGGTACTTGTATGAGTATCGGTATGATGGTATCAATCAATCAACGCTTAGATGCTGAAACCATTAATCTGGTTGCTGAGGAATTCGGTTACAAGACGGAGTATGTTAGTGCAGAGCTAGCCCAAGCTATTGTGGAAGAAGAAGATGCTCCTGAAGATTTAAGACCTCGCGCCCCAATCGTAACTGTGATGGGACACGTTGACCACGGTAAAACTTCGTTGCTTGACTATATTCGCAAAGCAAATGTTATTGCAGGTGAAGCGGGTGGTATTACTCAGCATATTGGTGCTTACAACGTAACGTTGGAAGATGGACGTAAGATAACGTTCCTCGATACTCCGGGTCACGAAGCGTTTACCGCCATGCGTGCTCGTGGTGCTAAGGTAACTGATATTGCTATTATCATTGTAGCGGCAGACGATAACGTGATGCCTCAAACGAAGGAAGCAATCAACCACGCAATGGCTGCTGGTGTTCCTATTGTATTTGCTATCAATAAAGTTGATAAGCCAACTGCTAATCCAGATAGAATAAAGGAAGAACTAGCCAATATGAACTATCTTGTAGAAGAGTGGGGAGGTAAATATCAGTCGCAAGACGTTTCTGCTAAACAGGGACTGGGTATCAAGGAACTTATGGAAAAGGTCTTGCTCGAGGCTGAGATGCTTGAACTAAAAGCTAATCCGGTTCGTCGCGCTACAGGTTCTATTATTGAATCGACCCTTGACAAAGGTCGTGGCTACGTGGCAACTGTATTGGTATCCAACGGTACACTTAAGATGGGTGATATAGTTTTGGCCGGTACTCATTTTGGACGTGTTAAGGCTATGTTCAACGAACGTAATCAGCGAATTAAAGAAGCCGGACCATCAGAGCCTGTATTGATATTGGGCTTGAACGGTGCGCCAACTGCCGGTGATACATTCCATGTTATTGAAACAGAGCAGGAAGCGCGCGATATTGCCAATAAGCGCGAACAGTTGCAACGTGAACAAGGGTTGCGTACGCAGAAGATTCTTACGCTTGATGAGTTGGGTCGTCGTATTGCATTGGGTAACTTTAAAGAGTTGAATATAATTGTTAAGGGTGACGTTGACGGTTCTATTGAGGCGTTGAGTGACTCGTTGATCAAACTTTCAACCGAGCAGATTCAGGTGAACGTAATCCACAAAGCAGTTGGACAAATTTCCGAGTCGGATGTTACACTTGCAGCAGCTTCAGATGCTATTATTATCGGCTTCCAGGTACGTCCTTCGGCGTCGGCTCGCAGATATGCTGAGCAAGAAGGTGTTGATATACGTATGTATTCAATCATCTACGATGCAATAGAAGAAGTGAAAGCAGCAATGGAAGGAATGCTTACTCCGGAAGTGAAAGAAGTTGTTACTGCTTCTATCGAAGTTCGCGAAGTGTTCCACATAACCAAGGTGGGTACAGTTGCCGGAGCTATGGTTAAGGAAGGTAAAGTGAAACGTTCAGACAAGGCTCGCCTTGTACGTGACGGTATTGTTATCTTCTCGGGTTCAATCAATGCTTTGAAACGTTTCAAAGACGATGTGAAGGAAGTAGCATTTAACTACGAGTGTGGTATTAGTCTCGTAAACTTCAACGACTTAAAAGTAGGCGATGTAATCGAAACATACGAAGAAGTAGAAGTGAAGCAGACTTTATAAATACAAAAGCACAAATGTGCTAATGTGCCAATATGCTTATTAGCCGATTCATTGAATCGGCTCACTTCAATAGGCATGTTGGCACATTTTTTGTTATATGATATGAAATTGATAGATTGGTTTATACTCATTGTGTTGGGGATAGGTGCTTATCAGGGATTTATGAAAGGCTTTATCAACCAATTAGCTGCCATAGCCGGATTTATAGTAGGGCTTATTGCTGCCAAGATGCTTTATGCATCACTTGCAGAAAGATTATGCCCAACATTGACCGAGTCAATGACGCTCGCCCAGATAATATCTTTTATGGCTATCTGGATTGTGGTGCCTGTGTTATTTGGTATGGTAGGTATGTTTCTGACCAAGACGATGGATGTGATTCTGCTTGGTTGGGTAAATAAGTCGCTGGGAGCAGCGCTCGGACTGCTTAAAAATCTCATTCTGCTTATGTTGCTTATCAGCATACTTGAGTTCATAGACACGAGTAATCACCTCATCAGTCAAACAAAGAAGGCTGAATCAGTGTTATATTATCCCATAAGGAATGTTGCAGGGGTGTTTTTCCCTGTAGCCAAACAAGTTTCGCAACAATATATTTTCAAATAGAATTATGCAACAGGAAGAACCTAACAAATATGTAAAGGAACTCACCCAAGAGAAATATAAGTATGGATTTACAACAGAAGTTCATACTGACGTTATTGAGAAAGGGTTGAACGAGGATACAATTCGTTTAATCTCCTTCAAAAAGGGTGAGCCTGAATGGTTACTAGAGTTTAGGCTAAAAGCCTATCGTCATTGGTTAACAATGGAAATGCCTACCTGGCCTCATCTTAGAATTCCGGAAATAGATTATCAGTCCATTTCTTATTATGCTGACCCGACCAAGAAGAAAGAAGGTCCGAAGAGTATGGAAGAAGTTGATCCTGAATTAATTAAAACATTTAATAAGCTAGGTATACCTTTGGAGGAACAGATGGCGCTGAGCGGCATTGCCGTAGATGCGGTAATGGACTCCGTGTCTGTTAAGACTACCTTCAAAGATACGCTGATGGAAAAAGGAATTATTTTCTGTTCCTTTAGTGAAGCTGTTCGTGAACACCCCGACCTGATAAAGAAGTACTTGGGATCTGTGGTGGGCTATCGCGATAATTACTTTGCAGCGTTGAATTCAGCCGTTTTCTCTGACGGATCCTTTGTGTACATCCCCAAAGGAGTGCGCTGTCCCATGGAACTTTCTACCTATTTCCGTATCAATGCTGCCAATACCGGCCAATTTGAACGAACACTTATCGTTGCCGACGATGATTCGTATGTTTCCTATCTGGAAGGTTGTACGGCTCCCATGCGTGATGAGAACCAATTGCACGCAGCAATAGTGGAAATTATCGTGCATGATCGTGCGGAAGTGAAATACAGTACGGTACAAAACTGGTATCCGGGCGATGCCGAAGGCAAAGGCGGTGTTTATAACTTCGTTACCAAACGCGGCAATTGCAAAGGAGCAGGCAGTAAACTTTCGTGGACACAAGTAGAAACAGGTAGCGCTATTACATGGAAATATCCATCGTGCATACTAACAGGCGACAACTCTACCGCAGAGTTTTATAGCGTGGCAGTAACTAACAACTACCAGCAGGCCGATACCGGCACGAAGATGATTCATCTGGGGCGTAATACCCGCAGCACTATTGTGAGCAAAGGAATATCGGCAGGCAGAAGCGAGAACTCATACCGTGGATTGGTTCGTGTGGCCGAGAAAGCTGAGAACGCCCGTAACTATAGCCAGTGCGACTCTTTGTTGCTGGGCGATAAATGCGGGGCACACACATTCCCTTACATGGATATCCGCAACGAAACCGCTGTGGTTGAGCACGAAGCCACTACCAGCAAAATCAGCGAAGATCAGATATTCTATTGCAATCAGCGAGGAATCAATACGGAAGATGCCGTAGGACTTATCGTGAACGGTTATGCCAAAGAGGTGCTCAACAAGCTACCAATGGAGTTTGCCGTTGAAGCGCAAAAATTACTTTCCATCTCGTTAGAGGGAAGTGTAGGTTAATATAGTCTTGTTAATAGTTAATAGTATCAGATAAAATGTTAGAAATAAAAGATTTGCATGCCTCTATCAATGGCAAAGAGATATTAAAGGGTATCAACCTTTCGGTGAAACCCGGTGAGATTCATGCTATCATGGGACCAAACGGTTCCGGAAAAAGCACGTTAAGCAGTGTATTGGTTGGTAACCCCATGTTTGAGGTTACTAAAGGAAGCGTAGAATTTAGCGGAAAAGACCTGTTGGAATTGAGTCCCGAAGACCGCAGTCACGAAGGTATTTTCCTATCTTTCCAATATCCTGTTGAGATTCCCGGTGTGAGCATGGTTAACTTCATGCGTGCAGCGGTTAACGAGCAGAGAAAATACAAAGAACTTCCTCCGTTATCGGCAAGTGAGTTCCTGAAGGTGATGCGTGAAAAACGTGCCATCGTTGAACTCGACAGCAAGTTGGCAAACCGTAGTGTAAACGAAGGTTTCAGCGGGGGCGAGAAGAAACGTAACGAGATTTTTCAGATGGCCATGCTTGAACCTAAGTTGAGCATTCTCGATGAAACCGATTCAGGCTTAGACATTGATGCTCTTCGCATTGTAGCCGAAGGCGTGAACAAACTGAAAAGCCCTGAAAACAGCTGCATCGTTATTACCCACTACCAACGCTTGCTTGATTACATCAAACCGGATGTAGTGCACGTGCTTTATAACGGACGCATTGTTAAGACTGCCGGTCCCGAGCTTGCTTTGGAACTGGAGGAGAAAGGTTACGACTGGATTAAGAAGGAATTAGGAGAATAGTTATGAGCGTAGAACAACAATATATAGACCTTTACACTCAGTGCAAATCTATGATTTGCAAGCACAGTGCAGAGGCGCTTAACGCTTTTCGGGATGAAGCCTTTAGCCATTTTAAGAGCTTAGGGTTTCCTACTAAAAAGCTAGAGCAGTATAAGTATACAGACCTAAGCAAGAACTTTGCAATGGATTACGGATTGAATCTGAATCGTTTGGATATACCCGTAAACCCGTACGAAGTGTTTAAGTGCGATGTGCCCAATATGAGTACTTCACTCTTCTTTGTGGTGAACGATTCATTCTATAAAAAAGAACTACCCAAATCAAATCTTCCCGAAGGAGTCGTGTTCAGCAGCTTGAATGACTTTGCGGCCGAGCACCCTGAGGTTATTGAAAAATATTATGCGAAGCTGGCCGATAACGCCACCGATGGCACTATTGCTTTCAATACTACTTTTGTGCAAGACGGTGTAGTGCTTTACGTGCCCAAGAATGTAGTCGTTGATAAAACCATTCAATTGGTAAACATATTGCGTAGCGATGTTAACTTCATGATGAACCGCCGTTTGCTGATCATTCTTGAAGACAATGCACAAGCGCGTCTGCTGGTTTGTGATCATGCAATGGATCCCGTTCACTTCCTGGTAACACAGGTTGCAGAGGTATACGTAGGCAAGAATGCACAGCTTGATTTGTATGAGCTTGAAGAAACTCATAACAACACGGTGCGTGTAAGCAATATGTTTGTTAATCAGGAGGCCGACAGCCGTCTTCTTCTGAATAACATGACATTGCATAACGGAACAACGCGCAACACAACCCGCGTTACCCTTTCGGGAAAAGGAGCCGACACCAATGTGTGCGGCATGGCCATAGCCGACAAGAGTCAGCACGTTGACAACAACACATTTATTGACCATGCAGTGCCCGATTGTACCAGCAATGAACTCTTTAAATATGTACTCGATGACAGTGCCGTAGGCGCATTTGCAGGAACCATACTGGTTCGTCCCGATGCCCAACGCACCAATTCGTATCAAACCAACCGTAACCTTTGTGTTACCCGCAATGCGCGCATGTACACACAGCCTCAGCTGGAGATATATGCCGATGATGTGCGATGCAGTCACGGAGCAACGGTGGGACAGCTCGACGAGAACGCTTTGTTCTACATGCGTGCCCGCGGTATAGCCGAAAAGGAAGCCCGTTTGTTGCTGATGTTTGCCTTCGTCAACGAAGTAATTGATACTGTGCGTTTAGATGCACTCAAAGACAGATTGCACCTATTGGTAGAAAAGAGATTCCGCGGGGAATTGAATAAATGCCAAGGATGTGCCATCTGCAAATAACCCCTTGATTACGATGGATATAACAAAAATAAGAGCAGATTTCCCGATACTATCCAGAGAGGTGTACGGCAAACCGCTCATCTACTTTGATAACGGTGCCACCACGCAGAAGCCCCGCTGTGTAGTAGATGCTATTGTGGACGAATACTACTCGGTGAACGCTAATGTTCACCGAGGCGTGCACTTCTTGTCGCAACAGGCTACCGAACTACATGAAGGCTCACGCGAAACCGTACGCCGGTTTATTAACGCCCGTACTTCTGCCGAAGTCATCTTTACCCGTGGCACCACCGAAGCAATTAACTTGCTGGCCTTCTCTTTCGGAGAAGAATTTATGAAAGAAGGCGACGAGGTCATTATTTCGACCATGGAACACCACAGCAACATTGTTCCCTGGCAACTATTGGCTGCGCGTAAAGGCATCAGTATTAAGGTTATTCCGATGAACGATCGGGGCGAACTGTTGCTCGACGAATATGAAAAGCTTTTTTCAGATCGCACCCGTATAGTCAGCATCGCCCATATCTCTAATGTGTTGGGCACCATCAATCCCGTGAAGGAGAT
>MTLE01004850.1_pt1 | contig 11046 bp, 8 predicted proteins | sample 1982461 | NCBI WGS metagenome assembly MTLE01 (sample SAMN05712605, study PRJNA340218) | biofilm metagenome | isolation source: sample SPL anode biofilm adapted to -200 mV | place: USA | collected 2012-02-03
AATTTAGATGCGTTTGCCCTGACCCAATAAGCTAAGAAAAACAGGTTTTCGGCCTGCTCAGCCAATCCCAGGGGATGCCCAAATCGTTTTATACAGTTACCTTTTTGCGTATCTACGACGTCCATTTCGGATTTCAGCATCCTCTTTATACAGCTCGTTTATACAGTTAAAGCGAAAATCCCTTTGGCACAACAACATGACGCTGGTCATCTAGGAAATCGCTCCTCGCGTTGGGCTGCCTGCCATGCGAAAGCCGCGAGCACGGCTGTATTGAATTGCATGTCCTCAGGCTGGATTCTTGCGCTGATACTCGCCGTGCGGGTGGGACGTCACGTTTGTCACAAGCTAAATTCCACGCCTTGGCCCCCTTGTCCGTAGTAAACCATCCGCAACCGCTAGCCAATATTTGAAACTTTCTTGCGCGCGCGCCATGGCCGCCGCCCGCAAATCCCCCTTTCCAGAATTCGGGGGGGCGCGTAGCATGCGCCCACACGCATCGTATAACATTGTTATACCCAACCGGTTTGCGGCGGGTCCGCGAACCGGGTGGCGTGGTGGGGTTGCCGCATGATTTGCCGCTTTGGGGCGGCATAGGACACCGCTCTGGTTCGTGTTTTTGCTTATGCTTGATAGCGCCATTCGCAGTCAAATCGATGCCATCTGGAACGCCTTCTGGTCCGGCGGCATTTCTAATCCGCTCGAAGTCATCGAGCAGATCACCTATTTACTGTTCCTCAAACGCTTGGACGATTTGCAGACGCTCGAGGAGAACAAGGCCAGCCGCCTGAAAACTCCCCAGGCCAAGCGTCTTTTCCCAGCGGGCAAAGATGGCCGGGGCCGCCCTTATGAGGATTTCCGCTGGTCGCGCTTCAAGCATTTTGAGCCCAAGGATATGTTTGTTCTGGTGGGCGAGCATATTTTTCCCTTCTTGCGCGCGCTGGGCGGGGAAGGTTCCACCTATGAGCAGCACATGAAGGATGCCCGGTTCACCATCCCTAAGCCCGCTCTGCTGGCCAAGGTGGTGGATATGATTGACCAGGTGCCCATGGAAGATCGCGACACCAAGGGCGATCTCTACGAGTACATGCTGGGCAAGATCGCCTCCGCCGGGCAAAACGGCCAATTCCGCACCCCGCGCCACATCATCCGGCTCATGGTCGAGCTTACCGCGCCCACGCCGAAAGATGTCATTTGCGATCCCGCCTGCGGCACCGCTGGATTCCTCGTTGCCGCCGGGGAATACCTGCGCGCGCGCCACCGCGAAATTCTCCACGATGCCCGGCTCAAGGAGCATTTCCACCAGCGCATGTTCCACGGATTCGATTTCGACAACACGATGCTCCGCATCGGCAGCATGAACATGCTCCTGCACGGCGTGGAGAATCCCGATATCCGCTACCGCGATTCGCTGGCCCAGGATCACGCGGGCGACGAGGAGGCATACACGCTCATCCTCGCCAACCCGCCGTTCGCGGGCTCGCTCGATTACGAGAATTGCGCCAAGGACCTCCTGCAAATCATCAAAACGAAAAAGACCGAGCTGCTTTTCCTGGCCTTGTTCCTGCGCCTGCTCAAGCCTGGCGGGCGCGCCGCCGTCATCGTGCCGGATGGCGTGCTCTTCGGCTCTTCCAACGCCCACAAAACCCTGCGCGAATTCCTCGTCGACGGGCAAAAACTCGAGGCCGTCATTTCGCTCCCCGGCGGCGTGTTCAAGCCTTACGCCGGGGTTTCCACCGCTATCCTGCTCTTTACCCGCACGGATTCGGGCGGCACGGATTTTGTCTGGTTTTACGACATGGAGGCCGATGGCATGAGCTTGGACGACAAGCGCACGCCGCTCTTGCCCGAGGAAAAGCTCGGTCCCGTGCCCCAGACTCCGCTCGCTCCCGAGGATCACACCAAGAATAATCTGCCCGACATCCTGGCCCGCTGGGCGCAACGCGCCCAATCCGAGCGCAAGAACCCGCGCACCGCCCAAAGCTTTTGCGTGCCCAAAGCCGACATTGAGGCCCAAGGTTACGACCTTTCCATCAACCGCTACAAAGAAGTCGTCCACGAAGAGGTAAACCACCGCCCGCCCCGCGAAATCCTGAACACTCTCGCCAAACTGGAGGCCGAGATTCAGCAGGGGATGAAGGATTTGGAAGGGATGTTGAAGTGAGCGCTTGGAAAAAAACTGCTTTGGAAAACGTTGCAGCCATAGAACGCAACTCTATTCAGCCAGAAGATATCGAGAAAGGTACAGCTTACCTGGGGCTCGAACATATAGAGAGTGGCGGAAGAATTCTTGAGGCAAAACCCGTTCATGAAGGCGAGCTAGCAAGTTCGAAATTCAAATTCACCGAGTGCCATCTTCTCTATGGCAAACTCCGTCCGTACCTCGCAAAGATTGCGCTCCCTGAGTTTTGTGGGATTTGCAGCACGGATATTTTGCCAATTCTTCCTGGTCCAGATTTGGATCGTAGGTTTCTTTGCTACTTTTTGCGGCAACCCTCCATGGTCGAATATGCCAATTCAAGAGCTGCTGGAGTCAACTTGCCAAGGTTAAGTCCTTCGGCGTTGTCTGAGTTTGAAATTCCCTTACCGCCTCTTCCCGAGCAACGTCGGATAGCGGAGGTGTTGGACCGGGCGGAGGCGTTGCGGGCCAAGCGCCGCGCCGCCCTCGCCGAACTCGACTCCCTCACCCAATCCATCTTCCTCGACCTCTTCGGCGACCCGGCGACAAATCCAAAGGGCTGGCCACACAGAATGCTATTTGATTTAGGGCGAGTGGTGACTGGAGGAACACCACCAAGCGCAATGCCCGGAATGTTCGATGGTCCAATTCCTTTTGTCACACCCGGAGACTTGGAAAGCGATGAGCCGGTGAAACGAAGTTTGACAGCGGCGGGCGCGGAAGAAAGCAAAACAGTGCGCGCGGGTGCTACACTTGTCTGCTGTATAGGTGCAACAATTGGAAAGATGGGAATCTCGCAGGTTCGAAGCGCCTTCAATCAGCAACTCAATGCAGTCGAGTGGGGCGAGGAAGTTAATGACCTTTATGGTTTCGCTGTTCTACAGTTTTTTAAGCCAACAATAAAGACGTGGGGAGCGTCTACGACGCTCCCGATTCTCAAAAAGTCGTCGTTTGAAAAAATTGAGATCCCCGTTCCGCCGCTCCTAAGACAACAGGAGTTTGCTCGCAGATTTCAGGCGGTAGAAAGGCTGCGTGCCGCACAAAGAGAGTCCCTTGCCGGTTTAGATGAGCTGTTTGCGTCACTTCAACACCTTGCATTTAGTGGAGAACTTTAGGTATGAGAGGCGAATTAATTGGGGTTTGGGAAGACACTTGGCGTGAGATTTGGGAGCGACTTGCCGCCGAGGAGGCAGCGCCAGACGACCTCTATTGCGAGCTTTATCGCACACTGTCATCTGCATTGAAAAAAAAGCCGAGCACAGAGGAATTAGCAGGCCTTATCGATACTTCGGTTCATGCCAAGGAGGCCTTTCAGAATACAAAGGCAGCAGACCTGGCAAGCGAGCGGGCGCTTGTGAACTTTTTCGAGAAGGCTCATGAGGCTCTGGACGATTTGGCTGGGGACGCCTTAGCCAATCCCTATTTCAATTTGCTATCCGAATTCATCAAGAAGTTCAGCCTGCGCTATGACTTGAGACGACCGTGTCTTTTTTGCCCCACTCTGCAGGGTGTGTTCACCAACCTTATAAAGGACTTGAAAGAAGCAGCGCGTTTGGATGCTCACCTGGATGGTCTGATGAAGGATTTTGAGGAAGCAATACGAGATCTGCGCACGGACTGCTCGGATGGGAAAATCAGGACTTGCATGACCAGGCAGGTAAATTTGCTTGAAGCGTTCGCGAGTCGTTATCCTGGGGTAACGGCAAATACTGTTGGCGCTATCTGCAATGAAGTCGGCAGTTGGCCGCATGCGTGTGTAAAGGATGCTATGAAAAATTTATACAAGTTCACATGCAACTATCCTGGAATTAGACACGGTGGTGATCCTGCCAGTGCTCTCCGCACAATCGACATGCGTGACATGGTAGCTATGTCCATTTTGCTGGCTGGGTTTATGCCGTATCTCACGGAGAAGCTTGATGCGAAATTAGTTTATAGCGGGAAGTGAATAGAGAGGTCATAACGGAAATCTGACGCCCTGTTTGCCAGCCTTCAACACCGGGCCTTCCGGGGTGAATTGTAACGATAGGAAGGCCCAGGAGTGCCCAAAAAACCTATTTGCCACACACCGGGCAGTTGCCGCAGGATTAACCTATGAGTGAAACCCAGCATGTCACACGAATGGAAGGCATCGAAGGCCGCATCCTTGTCTTGCGTGGTTGCCGAGTCCTATTGAGCACAGATTTGGCCGCACTGTATGGAACCGAACCAAGGGCATTGGTGCAAGCCGTCAAACGCAACTTGGAGCGGTTTCCCTCTGATTTCATGTTTCAGCTTAATAACGAGGATGTTGCGTGCTTGAAATCACAGATTGTGACTTCAAGTGGCTGGGGCGGTGCCCGGCGCGCGCTGCCCTATGCCTTCACCGAGCAAGGGGTGGCCATGCTATCTGGAGTCCTTGAAGCTCAAAACACGTTGTGAACAAGCCAAGTTTCTGGAAGCGGGACCGTCAAATAGTTGGGTCCGAGGCTGCGCCTCGCAAGTGTGTTGCGCAGTCCCAAAGCGGTGGCGGTCAATAGCGAGATCATGCGGGCCTTTGTCCGCCTGCGAGGGTACCTGGCCGCCCAGAACGCCATGGCCCGCAAGCTGGCCGATTTGGAAGGCAAGTTCGATAAGCACGACCAATCCATTCAAACCATCTTTCAGGCCTTGCGCGATTTGATGACGCCCGAGGCCAAGCCGAAGCGCGAAATCGGTTTCCACACCAAGCCATGATTTTTCACCGGTGGAGGTATTGGCCCGCCCGGCTGACAGCATTGGCCTTGTCAGGGCAATCTCTTTTTGTGCTCAGGCTGGCTTTCCCAACTCAAAGGCCCCGCGCACGGCGGCTTCCAATCCGGCGATTTCCGGTTCGGTGAGCGGGGCGAATTCCGGCAATTGGCGTTTGGCTTTGGACAATTGGCCTTGGTTCTGGAGGCACAGGCGCAGGAACAAATCGGCGTGGCGGTTGGGCAAATCCACCACTTCGCGCATGGCCTGGCGGGCCAGGTCGTATTGCCGGAGATAGCGGATTTCGGCGGGCAGCTCTTTTTCGATGGTATCGGCGACGAAACTGAAGAGTGTTTCCGCGATGAAGGTGCAGTCGATGTAGCGGTAAAGGTCGCGGGTGTCGTTTAGGACGGTCATTCGTCCGTGGGTGATTTTGATTGATATAACAGTTGAAAAGCTCATGGTAACCGTATGAATTCTGACCTCGCGGATCGGCTGCCTTTGCTTATTCCCAAGGCTATTGAATGGGCTGAGGGGTGCTGTGCGCAAATCGCTTCATTGGGCAAGCCACTCCGTGAAAGCGAGCTAAGTCTGGCTGGCCGGGTTGGGGTCGCGAAGCCGGAAATGATTCGGATTTTATTTGTCCCCCAGATGCCAACGCCACCTGACATCGAGCTAAAGCAGGCGGCTTTCGAAACGGGCTTGCTTGGTTCCGGCTTGGTAGGACTTACGTTTGGCTATGGCATCTACCTCCTCGAGGGAAATGATTGCCCGCAGCTTATATCCCATGAGTGCCGCCATGTTTACCAGTATGAACAAGCGGGATCGGTTTCAAAATTCCTGCTAAAATACCTTCAAGAAATCGTTCGCTTTGGCTACTATAACGCCCCATACGAAATTGATGCCCGGGCGCACGAGCTAGAAGCCTGAAGTGATTATGATTCATTTCGCTTGTCCTGACTGGGGTGGGGCGTTGGCTTTAACCGATAAAGGGCTCAATAAAATGGGGCAGGACTCCACCCGATTGCCGGAGATGTGAAGAATAATTAGGCTGGTTATTGTCAATTTGAAAAACGATTACGTGGCTGTAAAAATCATTATTTTTGGCTAGTTTGCCATAAAAATCATTACGCGGTTGGCTGGAAAACAAAGAACACACTGGTGATGGGAAACTTCCAGTTTTTAAAAGCCGAATGGCCGGATGTTCACGAGGCAGCGGTCCAAGCAGAAGCTTTGGCTTACCCGGATGCGCGCGCGGCGTGTTTCTATGCCCGGCGGGCTTTGGAATTGGCGGTGCAGTGGCTTTATAAACACGATTCATCCCTTAAACTACCTTATCAGGAGCATCTTAGCGCGCTTATCCACGAGCCGACTTTTCGCCAAGCCACCGGCCCGGCGGTGTTTGCCAAGGCCCGGGTGCTCAAGGAATTGGGCAATCTGGCGGTGCATAGCCACAAGCCGGTGCGCCAATTGGATGCCCTCACGGCCAATCGGGAGTTATTTCATTTCGCTTATTGGCTGGCGCGGACCTATGCGCGCGGGTCGAAACCGGCGGATGGATTGGTGTTTGATCCTGGCCAATTAAAGGCCACCACCACCATCATCTCCTCTCAGTCCCTCGAACAATTGCAGCGGTTGGAGTCGCAACTGCGCGAGCGGGACGAAAAGCTGGCGGCGGCCATCTCGGACAAGGTGGCGTTGGATGAAGAGTTGAAGCGCTTGCGAGCGGAAGTAGCCGCCGCCAAGCAAGCGAATGCCACTCATGCCGACACCCACGATTACTCGGAAGCTGAGACTCGGGACTATTTCATCGATTTGCTGCTCAAGGAAGCGGGATGGGCGCTAGACCAGGAGCGTGACCGCGAGTTTCCCGTGCGAGGCATGCCCAACCAGCAGGGGGAAGGGTTTGTGGATTACGTCCTGTGGGGAGCGGATGGCAAGCCGCTGGCGCTAGTCGAGGCCAAGCGCACCAAGCGCGATCCCCGGGTGGGCCAGCAGCAGGCGAAGCTTTATGCCGATTGCTTGGAACAGCAGTTTGGCCAGCGGCCCGTGATTTATTACTCCAACGGTTACGAGCATTGGATATGGGACGATACCCAATACCCGCCACGGCCGGTGCAAGGGTTTCACAAACAAGCGGAATTGGGACTGATGATCCAACGCCGCCGGACCCGAAAAACAATGGCCGGCGAGAAAATCAATCCGCAGATCGTCGAGCGCCATTATCAAACCCGCGCCATCCGGCGCATTGGGGAGGCTTTCGAGCGGGATGTCGACCGCAAGGCCCTGGTGGTCATGGCCACTGGCGCGGGCAAAACCCGGACGGTGATTGCCTTGTGCGATTTGCTCATGCGCTGCAATTGGGTGAAGCGCGTGTTGTTCCTGGCGGATCGCGTAGCCCTGGTGAATCAAGCGGTGAATGCTTTTAAAAAGCATTTGCCCGAGGCTTCTCCCGTGAATTTAGTGACCGAGAAAGACGCCGAAGGGCGGGTGTTTGTCTCGACGTATCCCACCATGATGGGGCTGATCGATGAAACTCCCGAGGGCTTGCGGCGGTTTGGAGTGGGGCATTTCGACTTGGTGGTGGTTGACGAAGCCCACCGGTCAATTTACCAAAAATACCAGGCCATCTTTGAATACTTCGATTCGTTGCTCGTTGGCTTGACAGCCACCCCTCGCGATGAAGTTCACCGGGATACTTACCGTTTGTTCGATTTGGAACGGGGTGTGCCGACCGACAATTACAGCCTGGAAGAAGCCGTGAGCGACGGATTTCTGGTGCCCCCCAGGGCCGTGTCTGTGCCTTTGCGGATGCAGCGCGAGGGCATCAAGTACAACCAGCTTTCCGACGACGAAAAGGATCAATGGGATAATCTGGAATGGGAGGATGAAGACGGCGCGCCCGATCAGGTCGAGCCCGAGGCGGTGAACAAGTGGCTGTTCAATGAGGACACCGTAGATAAAGCGCTGGAATACTTGATGACTCGCGGCCTGAAGGTGGCGGGTGGCGACCGTTTGGGCAAGACGATCATTTTTGCCAAGAACCATCGCCACGCCGAGTATATCGCCGAGCGTTTCAACGCAAACTATCCGAACTTCAAAGGCGAGTTCGCGCGGGTGATCGATTTTCAAGTCGAGTATGCCCAGAGCTTGATCGACCGATTTTCCCAGGCGGCCAGTTCGCCCCATATCGCCATTTCCGTGGATATGTTGGACACGGGCATTGATGTGCCCGAAGTGGCCAACCTGGTGTTTTTCAAGCCGGTGCGCTCGAAAACGAAATTCTGGCAAATGATCGGGCGCGGGACTCGTTTATGCCCGGATTTATTCGGCCCAGGCAGCGATAAAACCGAGTTTTTCCTCTTCGATTACTGTGGAAACCTGGAATATTTCAACCAGAATCCCGAAGCCACGGATGGCGCGGTGGGGGAATCCCTGGGCAAACGGTTGTTTAAAGCGCGGTTGGAATTGATTGGCGAGTTGGATTGCCGGGGTGCGGGAATGCTCCGTGAGGGGGGTGACAAAGAGGCGGAATTGCGCCAAGGAACGGCTGGACTGCTGCGGGAAGAAGTGGCCGCCATGAATCCCAACAATTTTGTGGTGCGGCCCCGGAGGCGGTTGGTCGAGCAGTTTGCCAAAGCGGAAGCGTGGTCGGAATTAAGTGCCAATGCCCGGTCGCAGTTAGCGCAAGAAGTGGCGGGATTGCCTTCGGAATTGCCCCCTGATGAGGAAGAAGCCAAGCGTTTTGATTTGCTCATGCTCAATCTGCAACTGGCGTTGCTGAGGACCGAGCCGTCTTTTGAGCGGTTGCGCGATCAAGTTAAAACCATTGCAGGCTTGTTGGAAGAAAAGGCCAGCATTCCCATGGTGCGCGAGCAGTTGCCCTTGATCCAGGAATTGCAGAGCGATGAATGGTGGCAAGACGTGACCGTGCCCATGCTTGAGGCTGTGCGCAAACGGTTACGAGCGCTGGCCAAGCTTATTGAGAAGCAAGGGCGCAAACCCCTTTATACCGATTTTGAAGATGAATTGGGGGAAGAAACCCGGGTGGAGTTCCCGCAGTTCGCTGCCCCAGACAGTTTCGAGCGGTTTCGCGCCAAAACCCGGCAGTTCCTGCGCGCCCATGAGGATCATTTGACGATTCAGAAACTGCGCATGAACCAGCCATTGACTAAAACCGATCTGCTCGAATTGGAGCGCATGCTGGCAGCCAATGGCGTCGGCAGCCCCGAGCAGTTGGCAAAGGCAAAGTCAGAGAGCAATGGGCTGGGGCTGTTCGTGCGGTCACTGGTGGGCATGGATCGTGGGGCCGCCAAACAAGCGCTGGCGGGCTTTGTGGATGGCAAGACCTGGAGCGCAAATCAGATTGAGTTCGTAAACCTGATTGTGGATCATTTGACCGAACATGGCGCAATGCCGCCGGAGTTGCTCTATGAGTCGCCATTTACGGATGTGAGCCCTCAAGGCCCGGAAGGAGTTTTCAAATCCTCCCAGATCGACGAATTGCTGGCCCTGCTAAACCGCGTGCGTGAACGGGCGGTGGCATGAGGGCAGGGGAGTGGGGATTGCATGGCATAGTTTCTCCGGTTCCTCCCGCAACTCCTTTGAGAACCCGAAAAGGGCTAAGAAATGGCAAAGCAAAAAAAATTTCCGCCGTGAAATTGGTGTAAGCACTGGTTGAAGAAGTGGTGCATCCGTCAGGTCGCTAATTTCAGAAGGCCAACTTGCGATGTTTTATAGTTGCGAAAATGAAGAGTTTGTATTCCCCGGCGTCCATTATTCCTTTCGCTTCGCACTATTAAGTATTTCTTGGGCTGGAAACGAGAAATCAGCGGATCTTGTGTTTTTCGCTCGCAGCACGGCGGCCCTGGCGGACAAAGAACGGCATTTCACATGTCCTTAAGTGACTTTGCCCTGCTGAACCCTAAAGATGCAAATTTTCAGGGCTCGCTTCTGTTGAGTGAATGGCAAGCCTTTTGCCCGCCATCAGTATGCGTCCGAAAGGAAAAGCTTGCGGCGGCGGGAGAAAATAGAAAGATAAAACCACCAGCACAATTCGAGTTAACCGCGGGGCGCTTTTTTCCCTCAGGGAATTTGCGGCGTGCCGGCCAGGTGTCGTGTGAAAGAGGTTTTATCAGCAAACAACGCGGATTCCGCAAGCCAGGCGCCGCCGGGAGATTTGCCCCGGCGCCGCCAGGAAATCCGCCGGCAATTGGCCCGGTTGAACCTGGCCACAATCATCGCTTTATTGATTTCCTTCGGGCTGGCGCTGGCGGCGGCCTTCCACGCCCACGAGTCGCGGCAGGCCAACGAGCGAACCCGGGAGCAATTGTGGCGCGCGCAATACGCCCGGGCGATGGCTTTGCGGCTAAGCGGCAAGGTGGGGCGCCGCCAGGAAAGTTTGCAGGCGATCGCCCAGGCGGCCAGCCTTCGCGGCTCGCCCGAATTGCGCGATGAGGCCATAGCCACCCTGGCTTTGATCGACACGCAGCCCGGAGCTTTTTGGCGGCCCTTGCCTTCACGGATCATCACCGTGGGCTGCGCCCCGGATTTGGAAAACTATGCCCTGGGTGACACGCGGGGAACGGTGGAAATATTCCGGGGGCGGTCGGAGCTCCCACAGGGCCAGTTTGCGGTTCCCGGCCGCGCCGTCATGTCCATCGAATTTTCCCCGAGCGGCCGTTATGTGGCGGTCCGGTTCCACGGGGGCGCGCTCCGCGTGTGGGATTTGGAGCGCCAACAGCTGGCCTTTGAATTGGAATCACCCCTGGCGGATTTTCATGAGCATAGCGTCCAGTTTCAGCCCCACGAATCTTGCCTGGTGGTGGCTGAGGCGGAAGGTTCCTTGCGGGTGTTCAACTTGCGGACTTGGGCGGAACTTGAGCCTGTCCCCACCCAAGAATGTCCGGCGGCCCAACAATTCAGCCAGGATGGCACCCAGCTTGCCGTGGCCACCGGCAGCCAAATCCAAATCTGGGATTTTGGCGCGCGGCGCATGGTGCAATCTCTGGTGGCCAGCAATTCCATAACCGATCTGGCGTGGCATCCGCACGGGCAAATATTGGCGGCGGCGCATAGCGATGGCACGCTTACGTTGCTGGACCGGCGCTGGGGCCAGGGCACTCAAATCCGGGCTCACACCATGGTGGTCACCCGGGTCA
>MTLE01005117.1_pt1 | contig 11000 bp, 16 predicted proteins | sample 1982461 | NCBI WGS metagenome assembly MTLE01 (sample SAMN05712605, study PRJNA340218) | biofilm metagenome | isolation source: sample SPL anode biofilm adapted to -200 mV | place: USA | collected 2012-02-03
TCTTCACCGTCTTGTAGAGGAAATTCTTGAATATTTATGTGATATTGGCAACTTGCAACTTATAGGTACGATATAGGTACGAACGCGACAAAAAAACAAAAGCCCCGTGCCGGTCAGACACGAGGCTTTGAAACGGCACACCTGGCTAGCTTATCATCGTAGTTGCCAAGGGTGGCTCCCTTGCGGGAGGCTCACAAGCCCGATTCACCCAAGGTGAAGAGCGGGAAGATGTTTGGTATCCATCATCAGACGCTTCACGTCAATAGGCTTAACTCAAGAGCTGCAAGAATTGCGATATGTATACATTGATACAAATTAGCGTCGTTTACAATAGTTGATAGTTGTGGTAATTTGTAAAAGAGGAGATTTGTATACAATGTTTGCGTTCGCGTACGACAAAAATAGAGCAATAGCAACAGTGCTTTACATCGCTAAGAAGCTCGGAAGCACTCCGCGCAAACCCGATATGCACCGGATTTTTAAGGTTCTATATTTTGCGGATCAAAAGCATATTGCCAAGTTTGGCCGTCCGGTTATCGGGGATACTTATATCGCGATGAAAGACGGCCCCGTGCCGTCACAAATCTACGACATGCTCAAGGATGTGCGCGATCACCTAACAGGCCAATTTGATGACTTTTTTTGCGTACAAAATTACTACGTAACTCCGCGCCGTGACCCCGATTTAGACGAATTGTCGGAATCCGATATTGAGGCTCTCGATGAGTCCATAGCGGAAAATGGCAGACTCAACTACGCCCAACTCCGTAATAAATCCCACGACAACGCTTACGAACGCTCGACACGCAATGGACGTATTCTTATACGTGAAATTGCAAAAGTATCGGGTGCCTCCCCTGAGTTACTCAAATATGTCACTTCACGTATTGAACTGGAAACTGCTGTAGCTCGTAATCGATGACAGCCCCTACACTCGGTGATAGATTCCCTGCACACATGCGGGAGGATTTTTGTGCTCGCCAAGTTCGCCCTGGCGCAGTATTTCGTCTTTTTGTCTGCAACACGAACCCTCCCAAAATTAAAATTTTAGTCGTAATTGCCACCTGTAACGATGGACAATATGCGCTTGCAGGATGTCTTTATATTAACTCTGAAATTAACACAAACTGTCTGAATACCCCGGAGTTGCAAGCGCTCCAACTACCGCTTGCATGTGCTGACTATGGGTTTTTAGCGCACGATTCTTACCTCGACTGTTCGCATATCTTCAAAATGTCTACCCAAGAGATAGAGCGGATTTTCTGCGATGATGGCGACGTATATCTCGGTGAGATTCCGCCTGTTACACTGGATGCCGCAAAAGCTAAGGTAGCTGGTGCAAAATCCATCCCGGCGAAACTTCGCAATCAATTCGGACTCCTCTAATTCAGGCCATTTCTGTAGTCGAAATTTTCTCAGTGGTTTCGAGATGCACTCCTACAACGGCCCTCCTCCTTGGCGCCGGCCTCGGAGCACTTGCCTTGACGAAACATCCCGATCTGACAGCGGCCCCACATTCATCACACTGCACCGGTGCTTTTTTACTCGAAACCAAGAGGAGGAAGCCCGTGGACACGAAAGACATTCGGGCGGCGAAGCTGAAAATGGTACAGGACGCCATAGAGCAGGTGCGGAGAATGGGGGACGATCCACCCCAAAGCAAGAAGCCGGAGAGAAAGCCGGCAAAGCAGGAAAGGGAAACGGCCAGCCGTCTTGGCTTTTCTGGTAATGCAGAAAGACGGGGATGATCTACTGCCGCAGATCTTACGGTACAAGACCATCATGCCGAACAAAAAAACACCAGAAAAAGCAACGCCCACTGCAAACCCCATTGCAGTGGGCCTCGTGCCTGCGCGAACCGATGGGGAGGCATCGCAAGCCGACCGTCTTACAGAAACCATTATAGCAATGGTCACAGAAGAGCTCAATCAAGCCTTTGCCTATGTTCTCACCCACGTAAAGCCCGCTGCACAATATGATGCAGGGGGCCTCCTCTACGCCGCCACCGCCAGCACCCTGCACTCCGGACAACCACACAAAGCCCGCGCCATTCCATCTTGCAACGCCACGCCCTCGGAAACGGTCAAGTCGTCCAGCTTAGTGAAAATCGCCCGCTGATCCGGGGTCAAGGTTGCGGTGAGTTGGTCCCGTAGCTCCATGATCTCCCGCCGGATGTCTCCGGCCGCCTCTTCTGCCCGCTCTGCCAACTCCGGGTAATCCCTCCGTTTGAAAACGCAATCCATGGTCATGCTCCTTTCTTTTTGGTCCTGCTCTTCTGCCGACCGTACACTCCGCCAACCTGCAACTCATGTAACGCCTGCATGAGCGGTCCGCGAAGAAACTTGTGGGGATTGCTGGGAATGTGGGGGAGGAACCCTTGCTTGCACAGTCTGACCACATGGGCGCGGCTCCATCCCGTCAACGCCATCACGTCATCCGTTGAAAGCAGCTTGTCCCCGCTACCTAGAAACTCCCGTAAGCGTTCGGCTCCGTCCTTCGGGTGCTTGGTGAGGTAGTCAGCCATCATCCCCACCAGAGCACAAAATTCGGCATTCTCCATCAGTCTCCTCCTTTCGTTGTAGTCCAGTCCTTCACGTTCTTCAGGAAACCGCGCAACGCCTCTACCCCTTCAGTGTGGGCAAACTTCATCAAGGCATCCTTGACGGCGGTCCCTACCTTCATCCTGTTCCATGTCCCTCCCAACTCCCGGGCGATCTGCTCGTTGCTCTGCTCCTGGTCGTAATCCCCCAGGGCGAACTTGCGGCGGATCAGGTCAGCCGCGAAGGGGGCAACCTGGTGAAGCTGCTTCTCTATGGCGTGTTCCATGGCGATCTTCCGCGAGAAGCCGCTCTCGTGGTAGGGGGAATGGGCCACGGTAGAGGCAACGCGCCGCATCCCTGACAGGTTGTCGTCTTCAGCGGTGGTAATGTATTCCTGCTCCCGCGCCTGCTCCTCGTGCTGCCGGCGCAAGTAGCGAATGGCAGCGGTGCGGCCGGAACGGAGGATGTTGTACGCGATACGGCTTGAGACGTCTTCGCCGGCGAGATAGGCGCGGAAGGCCTCCAGATCTTCCCTGGGCGCCGTAGACGTCAGGCCCCGAAGGTTGGTAATGGCAGCGGTCACGTATTCGCTGTAGAGGGTCATGGCTTCCGGGTCATTGTTGCGGAGAGTGCCGCCGGACACGGTGAATGCGGAGGAAAGGTTGTTGTTGCGGGAGGCGACGGCAGCCAGGGCGGCGCGGGCGCTTTCCAGAATCCGCGGGTTGCTCATGATCTGGTCTTCGGTAATCCCAAGGGCGCGGTATCCTCGAATCGCCCGGCGGTTGCTTTCGGCGGTCGTCACCTGCCGGCCATGACCCAACGTTACCTCCCTGGTACTCCTCGCTTGCCGTTTCTGGGCCTCGTGCTCTTCGGGGGTCCATATCTGCTCTCGGGGGAGGGTGAACCGCTCAGGGGCGAATGTGTGCGCCTGCCGTGCGCCTTCAATATGCCAGTTGCCGGCGGTGTCCCGACCTATGACCGTTCCACGTCTTTTCCGCGGTGCTCCAGTGGGCTTGAACATGACTTTCTGACGCGGCTGGAGGTCGTCACCGTTGACGACTTGGACGGTGGTTTTGTATGCGGTGCTGCGGGTAGTTGGTTTTGAGATAGTGACCGCTATGCACAACATGTTTGACCCTCCTTATTTGCAATAATCTGAATCAGAGCGTATCAATCAATACTTAACCTGTCAATGTAAAAAATACAATAAAATCACATAGTTACATTTGATATGCGCAACATATATGAATTAATGTGAATCAATCCGACAAGTTAGACAAATATGCAGGTTGAAATAATTTTTATATGTAAAAAATTAATAGAATCAGTATGTTGCGCATATCAAAAAGACGCGGGTACTGAGCCCACCACCCCAACATGAAATCATCTGCAATAATCTGAGCTTATGCCGTTGGTGAAATTTCCTGACAAAGAAATGACAAAAAACCCCCTGGAAGGAGGAACCAGGGGGAAAGGGATGCCGGGGGAGGAAGCCCGGCCATTGCATTTGGTGAACCTTCTTACCATCTACGCTGGCGAGGGTCCCGCACGTAAGCCAAGCTGGCCTTTTCCGCAAGGCCTGAGACAGATACCGCTACCTGTTCTGCAGCAAGGGTCTGCATCTGGCTATGGTCCATACTGGCAAGAGTAGAGGCAGACACCTTATCGATATCAACGCCACACCGGAGAGCTGCGGCCTGGTGTCCCGTTAGTCCGGCTGTCGGTATCCTGCCAGCGAAGGTCCGGGGGAGAGTACCCCATGGTTGCCGGGTGGGTGCTGATTGCGGGGTCGGTTGCGTCTGCTGCACCGGTGCTGAAGTCTCGGCAGGCTGGTTGCCCCACAAGCTTCTTGACTGTCCCCATGGTTGCCGTGGCCCGGGTTTGCTTTTCGTCTTCATCAGCGTAGTCTCCTTTCGATAACTCGTAGCGGCCATTTTCGCCGCTTCTTTCGGTGAGAAGCCGATTGCTATGAGTGCCCGGCCTCGAATAAGCATTTCCTTTTTTGACTTCTTGAGGATGTTCTGGTGTAGCTTCTGCCACTCTTCCAATGTGTAAACTGGAATCTTGTATTGCCCCTCCTCCCGAGATGACAGCGCCCCGGAAGGTGATAGCTTGTAATCCCAAATACTGCCGTCAGGGTGCTTAACTTTCCAAAAGGTAGGAGACAGCGGTCTATCGTCCTTACCCTTGTCTCCTCTTGGCAGCCGGTGCTTGGACTTGAGACGGTCCATGAAGCTCATGTTGTCTGCTGGCCCCCTCCCGATTCTTCTCTCTTTAGCCTCCCGCTCTTCCCGTCGCTTATCGGCTGCTGTGGTGTCGATGGTCAGGTCTCCGCTCTTCATGAGGTCGTGCTTTACGGCGCGGTCCCATGTTCCAAGTGCCTGGTCGATCTGCTCCCGACTCATGGCGCCTGCATGCCGCGAAATTGCGGAAATGACCTTTCGTCTGATGTCAGATACTTCCATAGTTCATTCTCCTTTCGTCACTGCTGCTGCGTCGGCGTGCCGGTTGTGCCGCCGGAGTCGCCTGGATGAGTATGCGAGTTGTATATGCTCCGGTCGGCACTCATGGCCCTTACCTGGTCCTTCACTTCGCCGCCGGTGCTCTCGATGTCGCCGGGGGTCTGGATCTTCCCGCCGGTGCTTCCGTAAGTCCCTAGGCAGGTAATGCCGCCGTTTACATTGAGGTTGCCGGTGCATTCCGTCAGAGGCGTGTCGAGTTGTACCTTTGTAGCGGCATGGACGATAGCGTTTGGAGTCGTGATTGTGGTATCCCCGTCCACGGTGATGTCGGCGGTACCGTAGACATGCACTGAGGCGCTGCCGTGGATCGTCACGGTGCCGTCGCCCACCACTGTCAGATTATCGTGCTCGGCAATGTGGACTACTCGGCTCCCCGTCTTGGTGATTACCTCATCCACACCGTTCCGCCTGCGGTGGGAGCGGGGGGCTTCGTCTGCATTGGCTTGGAGGTTGTTGCCCGGCTGATAGAGGAAGCCAGTTACCACCGGTGCATGAAAGTTGCCGTTGATGAATTGCACCAACACTTGGTCGCCGGGTTCCGGGGTCCACTCCTCGCCGTTATCTGGGTTCGCCTTTGAGCATGCCAGAGGGACACGGTAGATATCCGGGTATCCGCCCAGGAGGGAGATATTCACCAATGTTTGCCCGGTCTTGTTCAGGGGAGCGTCCTTGAACAGCACGCCATTGGGTTGAATTACGCCGCGCAAGGTATAGAAGCACTCCCGGACCTCCTGGACGGCCGGGTTGCGGTACATGCTTTCTTGATTTCTTGAGCCATTTTCATTTAGCATGGCAAATCCTTTCTTGGAGGTGTGCGATGGGGGTTCTTGACAAAATCCATGACGCGGCAGAAGAAGAGCGGCAGCGGCGAAACAACGAAGAAGAGACATATCGTCGCAAGTCTGAGGAAAAACAAGCTGATATTCTTGCGAGACGTAACGGACAGTACGTGCATGTCGTTGATTTCAATGTGCCGTTTTGGTCTATGGTCAAGTTCATGGTCAAGGCTTCACTCGCGTCACTGCCGGCCGTTATCATCCTCTACTGCATCTATGGATTGGTCACCGCTTTCGGGACAATATTCCTCGCCGGTATCAGGTAGAAACAGACTGGGTTTTCTACTGTCCGTGCTGCTGCCCCCGGGTCAAGTGAAGGGTGGTGGTGAATGCCGGCTGCGGCCATACGGAATATGAGTGCTGAACCTGCTCAATCATAAATTCAGTATTGGTGGCCTCATTGATTAACCCGTTGCCGCTTCGCACTTCCGGCCACCCGTGGGTGGTAATGGTTCCTGATTCGTAGGTGTGGTTATTGCGGTACCAATTCCAATAGATTTCTGCCCGCTCTATGGCCTCATCCGTACCCTGCCCAACGGGGTCGTCGTTGAGATAGAAGTTTTTGGGAACGAAGGGTGTGTCGATAACATGCGGCTGGACACCGGCGGCGATTGCAGACGGTTCGTCGTACTTGGTGAGTCCCGGGTGGGTGAGAATGACGTCAAGCTGGTTGTTGGCAACGGTCTGGTAGTTGGCCGGCCAATGGGCCAAGAGGTTCACTCGGCTGTCATCGGACACCCCGAGGTCTTCAGCAACGATGTGTCTGTAATCGACGGTGTGGAAAGTCCGCGGGTTGAGCTTGCCGTTGTCCTTGATGGGTTGCCGTTCAAGGCCAAGGTGAAACTTTCCCTTTGAATCAGTCTCTGTGAATAATCGGTTCCATGGTTCGTTTGCTACCCGCTTCATGGCGCTCCATGCAGGCGTGTTACGGGTTACGGCAAGGTAAGGGTCGAAGAGGATCCATGAGTCGTCCGTATTCAGCCAGTCGGCGTCTATGTGCTGAAGGTAGTACGCGCCTTTCGTCTGGTTTCTGAAGACGTCAAAGAGCTGTTGAACCAGTTGCCCCGGTGTCCCGCTTTGCAGCATGATTCTGTTCACTGAAGCATCGGCGATCTGGTTGAACTGCTGCCGGGCGGCAAGGCCGGAAATGTCCCACCCAAGATCAATGTTTGCCAGGAGCTTTCCCATATCGCTTCCGCTCACCTTCCAAACACGGGTCGGTTGGTCGCCGGATACGGTTTGAAACCGGGCTACGCGATCCACAAGCCCCAGCATGACCGCCTGCATTCCGGAGCCGTCGCCGGCATCCAGCTCGATCAGTGCCACGTCGTTGGGGGCGATGATGGTGTTGAGCGGGTGCCGGTAGGTGGCCGTGATCTGCCACGTTCCGAAGGCGCGACCATTGGTCTTGCTGGTCGCGATGGTAATCAGGTCCCCTGTCAGGTCGTGTTTGACTCGGCCGGTCTGCATATCCTTGATGGTGACTCTGTGCCTGGGGGAGTAGGTGCGCATGTGAGACCTCTATTTCACGGATCCGGAGAGCGGTGTTGGCTGCGGCATTCCGGGGGTGGTGTTGGTGACAAGCTGTTCAAGACAATCGACAGCACGCTTGAAAAGACCGGCCCAGCCGAGAAAGCTGGTATCCGAAATGCCGGGGCCGCCTGAAGGCGCGGTGGGGTCAAGATTCGCCTCTGTGCTTCCATACCGAATCTGAGCCGCATGGACTTTGCTGAGGTAGGTTCTCGTCTCGGCAGGGAGCGACATGACGCCACTTCGGTCAACATTTCCCGGCCCCCAGTTGTAGGCCGCAAGGGCCTTGTCCGTGTCGCCGTGGTAGCGATTGAGAAGCGACCGGAGATATTTTGCACCGCCCTCGATGCTCTGAACCGGGTTGAACGGGTCCTTGACGCCCATGTCCTTTGTGGTCCCTGGCATAAGCTGCATGATGCCGAGTGCCCCCTTCGGCGAACGGGCGTCATACTTGAACTGGCTTTCCGTCTCGGCAATCCCCTTCAGGAGGCTGGGGTCAATGTTGTACTTTTTCCCCATCTGGATGAAGACCGGGTCCATCCGATTGCCGCGGACACCGGCCACGAAGTCAGCGCCGTTCTTGTTGAGGAACTTGGCTGCATCCTTCAATAGGCCGCTGTTAAGAACGTCGGCAGCTGTATTCGTTGTGACGTCCTCCCAAGTTCCAAAGATGTCCTCCAGGTTCTCACCCGTGGCCGCCCTGGCGTTTTCTCGGGTGGCATGGCGCTGACTTATTCTCGCCCCTGCCGTTTGAGAGTAGATACCTAAGAGCTTTTCGGCTCCGAGCTGGATTGCCGGGTTCAACCGCTTCCCTGAAATGTAGTCACGAAGGACCTTGCTTTGCTGCTTGGGGTCGTTCTTGCCGGTCAGCTTGCCACCGGGGCCGAACAGGTCAATGTACATGTCAGCGATCTGCTGGTTGGCTGGATTGTTGATGCTGCCGGGGAGTAGCGGGACGGTTGTGGTCAATCTCGTTCCACGGGTCAACCACAATTCCCCGGATGCCTTTTCTTCTTACGGCTATCTTGGCCAGATTGAGAATGCGATCAACGGTCAACTCGTCGGCCTCTGGCAGCATGAACGTAAACCGCTCATTCACCCAGCGGACAGCCTTGTCGAGCTCCGTCCGGTCCATCCGGGAGCGGCCAAAGAACGGCTTGCCGACGAACTTCTCCGCGAGCTTCTGGACGTGCAGTTCCAGCGGGTAATTCTCGGGGCTGAACACTGCAAAGGTCCATCCGTAGGCCAAGGCCAGATTGACCAATAGTGCATCAATGAATTCTGACTTGCCGCTCCCTGGGATTCCCGTGACAAGGGACCATTGGCCAGGGGCGAAGGTAATGAAACGATCAAGGCAAGGCCAGCCGGTTTTGGCTCCGGACACGTGGCCATTGTCGTAAAGCCTCACGATCTGCGGCGAGAAGTCAGCCACGTCGAAGAGCCCCTGAACCGGGTAGGGACGCACCTGCTCGATGCACTCCCGCAACGTATCCCGGCCACGCTTCACGAGAACGTCATTTGCATCCTTGCACCCCTCCGGCCACTGGACCATCCAGCACCGTTCTCGTCCGAGTCGTCGCGCCAGTTCCTCTTCAAGCTTCTTCCCTGGCTCGTCATTGTCGACGGCGAGAATGATCCGCTGAAATCCTGACAGGAAGTCTTCGGCCCCTTCGATAAAGGAGAACTTCGAGGTGTAGTCTTTCGCCTTCGGTGACGGTGCTCCGTCCGGGACACTCACAGAGTTGAGAAAGCCGGCAACTTCCAGGGATAGCTTGTCTATCTCACCCTCAACGATGATGAGGACGTCGGCTCCAGCACAATCATCCAGGCCGTATAGGATCCGCTCGGCGCCGGTCTCCATCCGGAAATTCTTCCGGTGGTCGCGGCTCTTGATGTTGACCACCTCTCCGGCGCGGTAGTAGGGAAAGCGAATCGCGTTCACTTCCTCTTCGAGCTGCGGCATGTAGACCTTGCCGATGGTGATCCGGTTGCGTTTGACAACCTCAAGGGGGATGCCACGAGCCGCGAACCAATCCACAAGAGAGCCGCTTTCCGGTTGAGGCTCAGGCCGATATTCCGGCTTGCGGTAGGTTTTCGGGGTCCATGCGTAGGGGTTGCTTCGCTCTTCCGCCCCGCTCTTGAGGGTGCCGCGCCAGTCACAGTGGTTGCAGTGCCAGACGCCTTTATCGACGTTGACAGATAGGCACTTGACGTTCTGCTTTTTCCGGTGCGGCGAACACTGGGGGCAGGTTGTAGCGACCTCGCCGGTTTTCCCCTGAGGGATCGTGATACCGAAATCAGTCCAGTCTTTGCTCATAACGCCACCCTCAACTTACGCGGCTCTCCATCAGTGATGGAATGCACAGCTTTTCCGTTCCCCTGCATCTTCACTATCAACTGGTCCCACTTCTCCCTGAGCTTTGCGCCGGAAAGGATGTTAGACTTCCAGAACGAATCCGACTGACACCACCGGATGACCCGCTCAATTTCTTCAGGGAGCTTCCCGTCGATCCGCACGAGCTTGTCAATGTCCACCGCCCACCGCTTCACCGTGGCCTCTCTCTTCCCGTTGTTCAGCCTTGTGTTGCCCGGGTTGTTTTGGAGAATCAGGTCGGCCAACACACCCGACAGCCGGGAGGCTTCGGGGGAAGAAAGAGGTTTTGTTTTTACTTCTATTCCTTCTACTCCTTCTTCCTTGTGTGCAGAGCGCGTATACTGCGCGTTACTTTTGGCCGTTACTTTCTCTAGGGGTGAATCGTTGTAACTGTGCCAATTAACGATAGAAATAAGTGTTCCTTTCGCGTTACTTTCCACCGTTACCATTTTCTGCCCCTCCAGCCAGTCCAAAACCGCCTTGATCGTCCGCTTGTTTGGGACCTTTTCCTTACCCCATTCCGTCCACTTGACCCCCTCGGCAATCTGCTGAAGACTGGTGATCCGCTGTCCAGGCACCACCCAGATACCGAACTTCTCACGCGTCGGAAAAAGGTAGACTTCATGCTGGACATTGAGCCGGAGCCAGTACCAGACTCGGTGATAAATCGGGGGCATCATCCAGACGTCGGAGTGCAGTTCCTTTCGGTAGGACTTGGCGAAGCCACCCGTGATGGATGAGGGGATGAATGTCATGGCGGGGCTCGTTTACCTCTCCCGCCGGCGGGCGTCTCTGTCCGCGAAAATGAGGGAAATGACACACCGGAGAAGGTTGTCCGCCGTTCGGTCATGCTCGGCGACTCCGGCGAGCCGTTGCTCGATCCTACGCAGGGCGCGACGTTCGAGCCAGGTTAGGGGGAAGGGAGGTCTCATCGCTGCCCCCTAACTGCCGGGCCAGGGTCGGCAGTGGACCGCCGAACACGTCCGGCGAAGAAGGCATCAAGGTCTTCGACACGGTAAAGAACCCTCCCCGAAAGTTTGATGAAGGGAGGGCCGCCACCAGCCCAGCGCGCCCTCCTGAACCAGTGCACAGAAGGGCCATAAAGTGCCGCGGCTTCGTGCTCATCGATGTTGATTTTGTTTGACATGGAAAAGCCCCCTTGCTGATGTTTGGCAACGATTAAATCCGTTGCGCAAAC
>MTLE01000390.1_pt1 | contig 10999 bp, 5 predicted proteins | sample 1982461 | NCBI WGS metagenome assembly MTLE01 (sample SAMN05712605, study PRJNA340218) | biofilm metagenome | isolation source: sample SPL anode biofilm adapted to -200 mV | place: USA | collected 2012-02-03
CCACGTAGGGAGCCGCTAATTGTTTGTTCCAGTTTAATTGCTTTTTCAATGATTCTTCAAAATCAAGATCACTCACTGAATCCCGTCCGGCATAAAAATTTAGCATGCCATCAAATCCGATTGATTTTTCGGAAATCAGAAAACTTCCCAGTGGAATTTCCGGTTGCATACCACCCGAAGTTCCGATACGTACAATGGTAAGCTGGCGGAATTCAGTTTTTTCAGTGCGTGTATTAAAGTCGATATTGGAAAGTGCATCCAATTCGTTCATTACTATATCTATATTGTCGGTCCCGATACCGGTCGAAATCACAGATATCCGTTTCCCTTTGTAAGTTCCGGTAATAGTATTGAATTCGCGGCTTGAAACGTGGCATTCCTTTGTGTCAAAGTAGTCTGCCACCAATTCAACCCGCCCCGGATCTCCCACTAAAATCACATTGTCGGCAAGTTGTTCTGGTCTAAGGTGGAGGTGAAATATACTTCCATCACTGTTAATGATGAGTTCTGATGGTGCAAAATGTTTCATAATAAATGTGTTAAATCCGGTAATTAAAATTTCGAAAAGGATGACAAATATAATCTTTTTTTTAATAAAAGATTCACTTTCTACAGGTATAATGAAAGGTTTTGTTCGTTTATTCAGTTAGTTTTTTATCCATTTAATACAGATACAATAGCAGTCAGGATGACTATCTGAGATATAACAAATTTGTAAATGGATTTATATCAGAAAGATTTTGCCGGGCTGGAGAAAAAGTAGCCGGCATTATTGCTGCAACTTTTCTCAATTACAGAATTTCATCCACGCAGGTCTTTACAAAATCGAAACGGTTGTAATCATCATGAACCTGTTTCTGATTCCAGAAAATCAGATCAATGTCAATGGATATTTGTCCGCTTTTTTTGCTGTCGGGTGTTCTGCCCATTTCTTTTTCAATTTGTTTGAAAATATCTTTTGTTTCTTCAGCCGTTTCTTCCGATAGCAATTTCAGCGCTTCGTTGTGAAAATCATTTTTATAGTTATTGCCCACCGGTTTTGTGATTTGCCGGTTGCTGTGCGAAACAAACTCAAAATATTCCGACAGTTTCTCTTTTGCGAGTTCTATGTTTTCTTCAGGGTTTATGTTGCTTCCCAGCATTATTACTGCAGTATTCATAACTTATTAAAATGTGAAATGTAAAATGTGTATTGTGTATTGTGTAATGTGTATTGTGTAAAGAGGGGACTATAAATTTTAAACAAAAAAACCGAAGAGTTGTTCTTCGGTTTTAATTGTTTGTATGATGTGTTTCTATAATTTTTTATCAGAAACGATAGTCTTTTAATTGTTCCTGCAATCTTTTACGTGCCAGAAATATCCGGCTTTTTACTGTTCCGATAGGCAGGTTCATGGTTTGGGCTATTTCTTCATATTTAAATCCCTGTATATGCATAGAGAAAGGTATACGGTATTCATCGGCAAATGCAGCTATACTATTTGTAATTTCGCCAATGGCATAAGAACCTTCCGGACTGTCAAAGCCCGAGTTTTGCGGTAAATTTAAGTGGTGTAGGTCTTCTGTTTTATCTACTACAGTTTGATTGCGGACAATTTTGCGGTAATTATTTATGAAAATGTTCTTCATAATAGTAAGTACCCAGCCTTTAAAATTCACATTGTCGGTAAATTTTTCCTGATTGTCTAATACCTTCAGTGTTGTGTCCTGCAAAAGATCTTCAGCATCGTCGCGATTCATTGTTAGGGAAAAAGCAAAGTTACGCATGTTACTTTGTAGAGCTACCAATTCATCTTCAAATTGAACGTTTTTCATATTGCTATAGTTTATGTGTGAATAAATAATTCTTAGTGCTGACACTAAGCTGTTAAATTTTTCATCTAAAACGAACTTCTTTTTGAAATAAAATTCTTTATCAAAAATAAGTAAATGATTGTCAGTTGTCTATACTGAAGAGTGGAATATAAAGAGCTCTTTCGAAAATATTTGTTCCAGATTTTCGATACAAATATAGATGTTATTTTTTATTATTTCGTATATTTGACGAAATATTATTAACCAAATGGCAAAATTTTACATTTTTTTCATATTTGTAACTATTACAAATATTTTCACCCCGGTTACAGGAGCTGAAAAGAAAGATCCGGTAATTATTACTATCAATTTACAGAAGGAAATTGGCAGTACAACCTGGATCTATATTCAAAAAGGGTTTGCAAGAGCTAATGAAATAAATGCTGATGCAATTCTGATTCACATGAATACTTATGGAGGAGAAGTCGTGTATGCCGACTCCATCAGGACCCGAATATTAAACAGTAAAATACCTGTTTACGTATTCGTCGACAATAATGCAGCTTCGGCGGGGGCATTAATTGCAATAGCCTGTGATAAGATTTTTATGAGGCCGGGTTCAAGTATTGGCGCTGCTACCGTTGTAAATCAGAGTGCTGAACGAATGCCGGATAAATACCAATCGTATATGAGAGCTACCATGAGAGCTACTGCCGAGTCACACGGTAAAGATACAATAAAAAATGGAAATGACACCATCATTCGGTGGAAAAGAGACCCATTAATTGCAGAAGCCATGGTAGACGACCGTACAGTAATACCTAACNNGGTAGATTCGGGTAAAACTTTAACTTTTACGGCTCAGGAAGCTGTTAAATATCATTATTGCGAAGGTCTGGCTGAAAATATAAAAGAGGTGGTGGAAGATCAGTTGAAATATAAAAATTATGAGTTGGTTGCGTTTGAACCTTCGGCCTGGGATAATATTAAAGGGTTCTTAATGAGTGGAATCATTCAGAGTATATTAATAATGCTGATAATTGGCGGAATTTATTTTGAACTGCAAACGCCCGGAATTGGTTTCCCTCTGATAGTTGCTATTTCTGCAGCAGTACTTTATTTTGCACCTTTGTACATTGATGGTTTGGCTGCCAACTGGGAAATACTTCTGTTTATAATAGGGCTGGTGTTGCTGGGTCTGGAATTGTTTGTAATACCCGGTTTCGGTATAACGGGGATTTTGGGAATAATATTTATTGTGGCCGGGTTGGCTCTGAGTTTGCTGGATAATGTGGTGTTCGATTTTAAAAATGTAAAACCCGGTGCAGTTGGAGGTGCATTATTTACTGTCGTAGCGGGTATAACGCTGGCTTTCGGACTGATAATTTACCTGAGCAGTAAAATTGGCAAGAAAGGTGTTTTCAAAAAAATGGCATTAGAAACAACTATGGATATAAAGTCCGGTTATGTGGGAGTTTCGATGAACGAGCTTCAGTTACTCAATAAAATAGGAGTGGCTTCAACTGTTTTGCGCCCATCGGGAAAAGTAATAATTGACAAAACAACCTATGATGCTGTTTCGGAAGAAGGTTTTATCGAAAAGGGTACTCCGATAATGGTTACCAAATATGAAACGGGTCAGGTATATGTGGTGAAGGTTGATTGATATCGGTGGTTTTGAAAAAATAAAAATGAGTATAACGTGCAATGAAGCAGGTGATACTCATTTTTTTTGTTGTTCGCAGATTAGGTGGATTACACGTATAAATTAATTAATTTACCAGTAGTGCATTTATGAATATATTATAATTTACATTGGGGTTTTACCCCAAACCCCACTTCATTTTTTGGCTTGAACCAAAAAACGAAGCAAAAAAGTTCAAGACTTCGCCCGCTTCACTCAAAAAACTTACGTTCGACGACTGAAATCCTCCAAACTCCTCACCGCCAGTAGGCGGATCGTCAAACAAGGAGTATTTCTTCGTCGTCCTCACTTGTTTTTTGGTTCACCGGACGAGGTCATTAGTTGGAAAACCATGTGTAAACCAAAAAGATAAGTGTTTTTGTTGAAAACGTCCATCAGATGCTCTACAGGTTTAATTATTAATCTTGAAAATTTAAAAATGGTTTCAACGTTTAAATAATGTGATTTTCAGCACAATAGGATGAACGAACCAACGGAGCACTTTCCACTATTCTGAATCCTTTTTGTAACCCGATTTGTTTGTATTCGGCAAATTTTTCGGGCGTAATGTATTCGGTAACTTCTACGTTTTTTCTTGAAGGCTGCATATACTGACCGATGGTAAGAATAGAGCAGCCAGCGGCGAGTGCATCGTCCATAAGTGTGAGTACTTCTTCTTCCGTTTCGCCCAAACCGAGCATCATTCCCGTTTTGGCAACTATTCCGCTGGAAGCAATATGTTTAAGAACTTTGAGACTGACATCGTATTTTGCTTTGGTACGGATGAGTGGAGTAAGCCGGCGAACTGTTTCCAGATTGTGCGAAATGATATTTGGTTTTTCAGCAATTATTAAATCAATAAGTTCAGTTTTGCCATCAAAATCAGGGATCAGTACTTCCAGTGTTGTTTCCGGATTCACTTTTTTTACCATTTTGATGGATTCAGCCCAGTGTGCTGCTCCGCCATCTTTTAAATCATCCCTGTCTACCGAAGTAACTACAGCATGTTTGAGTTTCATTAATTGAATGGATTCTGCAAGTTTCTGCGGTTCCAGTGGATCGAGTGGGAGAGGGCGGCCGGTAATGGTGTTACAAAACTTACATGCGCGTGTACAGATTTCGCCTGAAATCATAAATGTAGCTGTGCCTTTGTTCCAGCATTCCGACATGTTGGGACACCGTCCGCTTGAGCAGATTGTATGAAGACTATGGTCTTTCACTATTTTGTTTACACTTACAAATCGTTCTCCGGTTTGTAAGTTGGTTTTTAACCAGTCTGGTTTACGAATATATGTCATTTTATTTATTATTTAAATTTTGTGCAACAAAGATACAAAAAAGTAGTGCCGAAAAGATTGATTTTACAAATACTTAAGTAACGCAAAGTATTTATTGGAATATTTATCGTACAATGATTCATAATAATATTTATAAAAAGCACTGGATCAGATGGTCTGGTATTGTTGTTATGCGCGGTGAAGATTATTTGTAAAGTTACTTATTGTTATTTTAAATTTAGTAAGTGAAAGCAATTTTTAATTTTTGGTAAGCTAAAGTGACTGATTGATAGTAAATGTGAGATTTTTTTTGTTACTTTGTACCCTGTAACGAGAAGATATTTAATATGTTTTTAAAATATATTACATTCGTATCCGGCTTAAATTACCTGATTTTTGCAGCTGTATTGCTGTTGAAAAAATCTCCCATCAAAAAACCCAACAATCTTCTTGGCTCTACTTTCCTGTTGATGTCCTTATACAGCATTTTATTGTCGTTGTATTATTCAGCATTGCTTGATAAAAACTATAATAGTTTGCTTTTTTATTTTCCTGTTGACTATATATTGCTAATGTTAATGGGGCCTTCTATTTACCTTTATCTTAAGCTAATTCTTAACAGAGAGATCAGATTCAGAAGTGCAAAAACCCTTTTACATATACTACCGGTTTTACCTTCCATTGTTTACAATATTTACTTTATTACTTTGCCTGTTAAGGAGCGGATTGACTTGTCAATTGAAAATTTTGAAACAGGAATCTGGCAAACAGATATATTAAATGGTATCTTTTATATTCAAATGTCAACTTATCTTATAGTGGGTTACATGATTATAAGGAAACAATTGAAAGTGACATCAAAAGTCCAGTTAAATTCAACGATAATAGATATATCATGGCTGAGAACATATCTGATTATCAATATACTGATTATGGGTTTTTCGGCTCCGCTAAGTTTTTATTTTGCTAATGAAAAAACGACTATTATCATTGGTCAGCTTGCCATGGTTATTCAGTTTGTTTACATATTTATAAAATCCGCGTGGCAATCGGCTATATTTCAGGAGGATACAATGACAACTGCCAAGTGCAGAGAAACTGCTCTGAAAATCACGGACGAAATAGCTGAAGAGTATTACAATAATATTATAAAAGTAATGGATAATGATAAACCTTATTTGCAGGAAAACTGCACAATTCAGTTGTTGTCCATACAAACAGGAATACCGCTCCATCACATCTCCAATATCTTAAATAACCGGCTGGAAATGAATTTTTCCGATTTTATTAACGGTTATCGGATAGAAACGGCAAAAAATATTCTCCGTACTGCAAAATATGAAAAAATGACAATTGAAGCCATAGGTTTTGATTGTGGTTTCGGGTCGAAAAGCAGTTTTAATAAAGCTTTTAAAAAATATACCAGTCTCACACCTTCCGAATTTCGTCGTCAGAATTCAGACAGCAACGATTAATTTTTCTCGAACAAATTTGTGTCGAATTATAATGTTGTACATTATTGAATTTTTTATGACATATTTTTGTGTTGTGAAATGATTCACAAACGTGCATTTGTTTGATTTTTGTTTTTGAAGAATTAAATTTGAATTTATGTTTTGCAATTATGTTTTACTTGTAAAATATGGAGCAGCTGAATTTGAATTTAATTTATAATATATGCCTTTAGCTTTAGAAAAATTATCTGTTTACGTTAATTGTCAGCAACCCGGTAAAAGGAAAAACTTTTATCGGGTTTGTTCGTATTTAAGGTTGCTACATTGGGTATGAAATCCGAAATTATTCTTATTAATGAATGCTTTAAATGAAAAAGTGTTTATCGGGATAACAAACGTGTTTTGTCGCTAAAATTATTTAATCATAAGAAATACTACCTGTGTTTTTTGTAGCATTTAATTCTACAATACGTAAAATATATGTAGCATTATTTACAATGTGATTGTTGAAGTTAATTAATGATTTGTATTTTTATAAATATTCTCCGATGAGTTATTTGCTTAATTTAACTTATGGTTAACATTGTATTTAACCATTCAGGCATAATCCATTCTGAATTAAGTGGAAAATTCATTATTAACCATTAATATTTTATTGATTTTTCTAAAAAGTTATTGAAATAAAATGTATTTTTGCATGGAAATTAGTGTTTGTAACTATTATCTGCACTGAATTTTATTAAAATGACAATAAAATCATTTTAATGTAGTTAATATTTTTGACCACCTTTAATACAACTTATGAAACAATTTTCCAAGTTCGTATTTCTATTGATATTTTCATCGGTAATAACATTCTTTCTGTCGGCTGAAGGAAATGGAACTCAAACTGACTTTTATAATTTCGGAAATAACTCAGCCTCAATAAATACGTCTGCCAGCACTGTAACTTCCGGTTATGGTTCTATGTTCTTAGAACAAACAGAAGCTGATAACACAAAAAACTCAGCAGCAGAAATAGGTTTGCTGAAATCAGTTTCAGATGCATCTCCCTCAAGAGTGAGTTCATTATTTAGTGTGAATTTCACTTTTCTGAATAATCAATGTTCGAGTTCTGAAGTTGCTTTTACACCAACTCCATCAAGTTCGGCTTATTCTTACTTGTGGGATTTTGGTGATGGAACCACTTCTACGCAGACATCCCCTACTCACTTGTTTACCGCACCGGGAAATGGAACAAAAACATTCAGTATTAAACTGACTGTAACAGATAAAGCCACATCTGAACAGAATTCAATTACAAAAACACTTACTGTAAAGCAATCCCCGGACCCCACACTGACATCAAATGCTGAGTTGATTGACTTTAACGGAGAAAAGACTTTTAAAACCTGTAGTAACTCCACTACTGATCTGACTTTTTATAATACCTCGTCAACAAATGCAACTAATAGTAATTATCTGATCAACTGGGGAGACGGAACGCCATCGTTTTCTGGTTCTTCCTGGGTTTCTTTTGTTCATAAATATCCTCCCGGTAACTGGACAATGAATTATACCATTACAGGTCAGAATGGATGTTCCATTACAAAAACATACAGGGTTTTTGTAGGTACTAACCCGACAGTATCTATGGGTTATCCGACGGCTACAAATATCTGTGTTGCTACTCCGTTGACTTTTCCTATTTCGGGAACTTCTTCCAATCCTCCGGGTACGATTTACACGGTTACTTTCAATGATGGATCGGCACCTGAAGTATATACACATCCTGCACCGGTGAGTGTTACTCACACGTTTTTAACTACTTCGTGCGGAACTACAAGTTTTAACGGGTCAACTAACTATCAAAATGCATTTTCTGCTTCGATAGTTGCTTCCAATCCCTGTGGAAATTCGTCGACGGTATATATAGCTCCTATTTATGTTTCCACTCCACCTGCAAACGTCAATTTTTCAATTTCCAAAAAAGTTGCTTGTATCGGGGAACAAATCATTATAAAGGATTCTACATTTGAAGGCTATGAAGCGGGACCTACCGGCTGTACAACTCCGAAAATTATATGGAAAATATCGCCGTTGACCAATGTTACAATGAATGTGGGTTCGTATGGAAATGATTTTGGTTCTTCGAATGTTTCTACATGGGAATCGGGTACCGACTCAATTGTACCTACATTCTCCGATCCGGGCAAATATCTGGTAACCATGACGCTCGGAAATAAATGCGGCATTGTATCGGACAGTGATACTATTTGTGTGGAAGACAGACCAAAGCCGTTGTTTACACTGGATAATCTTCAGGGATGTATTCCGTTGACGGTAAATGCCACAAATAATACTGATTTGTCAAGTTCCTGTTCGCCAATATCATATACATGGGATGTTATTTATACGCCTTCAAATTGCGGAACTGCTTCAGGATATACTTATGTTAACAGTACTGATAATACATCAGAAAATCCATCTTTCCAGTTTACTAACTCAGGAACCTATACAATCAGACTTACGGCTGTAAATCAGTGTGGCAGCCAATCGACAGAACAGAATGTTGTAGTGAAAATGCCGCCGCAGGCATCGGTAATTGTGCCGCCGGTTTGTCAGACATTCCCTACAACGACGGTATATCCTACCTGTAATGTTACTAATTGCGGATCAGGTAATCTGACATACGCATGGAGGTTCCCGGGCGGAGTTCCTGCAACTTCAACCGATTCGCTTCCGGGAGGAATTGAATATCCTTCGGATGGAACTTATACTGTAACGCTGGTGGTAACCAACGAATGTGATTCCACAGTGACCAGTACAAGTTTTACGATTAATAAATCACCGGAAGTTGATGCCGTTCCAGATCAGGTAAAATGTGCCGATCAGGTATCTGATTTGGTAACTTTTACAGGGACTTTACCCGGTACTACATACAGTTGGACAAATACTAATCCGGTAATCGGCTTGGCAGCTTCGGGAACAGGAAATATCAATCCGTTTGTTGTTAAGAATCCGGGATTGACAGTGCAGACGGCTGTAATTACTGTTACACCTTCACTTAATGGCTGTACCGGCCCTTCAAAATCATTTACAATAACTGTAAATCCGTCGCCCACAGCAACAGTCAGTGGTTCGACAAGTTTGTGTATAAATGCAACTTCCCCATTGGTTACATTTACAGGAGCAAATGGAACGGCTCCGTATACATTTACCTATAACATAAACGGAGGACCGGATCAGACTATAAGTACAACTTCGGTGAATAATAGTGTAACCGTATCAGCTCCTACCGGAACTATTGGGACTTTCAATTATAATCTGACCAAAGTAGTTGATTCCGATGTTAATTCATGTCCGAGAAACATTACCGGAACAGCTGTAATCGATGTACGTCCGCTTCCAACAGTTACTACGCAGCCAATGCCTGTACAATCAGTGTGTCTGGGTGCTACCATTGCACCTTTGTCTGCCGTTTATGCCGGCGGAACAGGAACTGTGAACTATCAGTGGTACAATAACACAACTAATTCCAATACCGGAGGAACATTGATACCCGGCGCTACTTCAGCAACTTATACACCTCCATCATTCGGTTCGTTGGGAACTTATTATTTCTACGTTGAAATAAGTTTCGGAGGAGATGGTTGCGGATCGACAGTAAGTAATGCAGCTCAGGTAAACGTAGTTGCCGACCCGGTGGTAGATACACAGCCGCTGGTCACTCAAACTGTTTGTGAAACAGGAACTCCTGTTGATTTAAATGTAGTGGCTTCAGGTGGAATTGGTATATACACCTATCAATGGTATTCAAATACAATTAACAGTATTTTGGGAGGTACATTGATTGCCGGAGCAAATAATGACACTTATACACCACCAACAGCAACTATTGGTACCATCTATTATTTCTGTGTGATTGGTCAGACAGGCCTCGGATGTGAGGTGACCAGTGCTGTGGCAAAAGTAAATGTGGTGCCGGGACCAACAGTTGATCAACAGCCTGTTTCAAGTTCTGTATGTATTGGTGGAACTGCCGATCCGATGACAGTAACGTACATAAACGGAACTGGTACGGCTTCTTATCAATGGTATCGAAACACGGTGGACAATACTGCAACCGGAACAGCTATTGCCGGAGAAACCAACGCTACGTTTAATCCACCTGCGACAGCAGTGGACTCAACATATTACTATTGTGAAATTACTCTCACTGGAGGTGGTTGTAATAAGATGGTTTCAAATACCGGAAAAGTAACCGTTAATTCTCTGCCAACTGTTGTAAATAATCCAATGCCTACCCAAACAGTTTGTCTTGGAGGAGTAATAGCCCCATTAACAGCAACTTATACCGGAGGTGCAGGAACTGTATCGTATCAATGGTTTTCGAATACAACAAATTCAAATTCGGGTGGAACGTCTATTCCGGCTGCGAATTCAGCAAGTTATACTCCACCGTCATTTACTGCTACCGGCAATTACTATTATTATGTGGAAATAAGTTTCGGAGGTGATGGGTGCGGATTTACAACCAGCAATGCTGCGGAAATTGTTGTTGTTCCCGATCCTGTAATCTCGACAGAACCTTTATCAACACAATCTATCTGTGTTAATTCAACTCCGGCAAACTTAACAGTAACAGCAAGCGGCGGTATTGGAAGTGCTTATACTTATCAATGGTACAGAAATACACTGAACTCAAATACAGGAGGAACACCTGTAACACTGGCAACCGGTAATACATTTACTCCGCCCACATCATCGGCCGGAACAGTTTATTACTATTGTGTTGTAAATCAACCCGG
>MTLE01012326.1_pt2 | contig 10989 bp, 7 predicted proteins | sample 1982461 | NCBI WGS metagenome assembly MTLE01 (sample SAMN05712605, study PRJNA340218) | biofilm metagenome | isolation source: sample SPL anode biofilm adapted to -200 mV | place: USA | collected 2012-02-03
CCCGCCGTATCAACGGCGGGTTTTGTTTATTATCAAACAACACTCCTTATTCATTTCAGATGTCTGGAAAAAGACCACTTCTTGTTATAATTACAGGACCAACTGCCAGCGGGAAAACAGACCTTGCCGTCAATATGGCCATTGAATTTAACACCGATGTGTTCTCTTCTGACTCTCGTCAATTTTACAAAGAGATTCCTATTGGAACCGCTGCCCCCACAACCGAAGAACAGCGAGGAATAAAGCATCATTTTATTGGTCATCTAAGCATTCATGATGATTACAATGTCAGTCGATTTGAAGTCGATGCGCTAGAGGCTCTAAACCATTATTATTTATCAAATGATATAGCTATCATGGTAGGCGGTGCTGGTCTTTATATTGATGCTGTAGCCAAAGGCATGGATGAAATGCCTGATCCTGACCCTATCATTAGAACCCGGCTAGAACAACAACTCTTAAATGAGGGTATCACCTCTTTACAACTTCAGCTAAAATCACTGGACGAAAGTTTTTATAACGAGGTTGATCTTCAAAACCCTAAAAGGTTACTTAGAGCAATCGAGGTTTGCCTGATTACAGGAACTCCATATAGCGAACTAAGAAAAGCCAGTGTCAAATCTCGTCCGTTTGACATCTTATACCTTGGGGCATTAAGAGAGAAAGAGGAGCTGGCTCAAAGAATAGCTCTTCGAGTGAATTTGATGTTAGGACAAGGGCTGGAAGATGAGGCACGAAGTGTTTACCCATATAAGAACTGCAACGCTCTACAAACCGTAGGCTATAAAGAGTTGTTCGCTTACTTTGACGGCCTCATCACCAAAGAGGAGGCAATAGAACAGATCATTGTCAACACCCGTCGCTATGCAAAAAGGCAAATGACTTGGTTTAAACGAAACCCTGAGATTAACTGGATTGACCCTAATGAAAAGGATATTGCCAGAAATCTTATTAATAAGCGATATTCAGATGGAATTTAGGTCAACATCGCAATACTCGCAGAATGATCGTAGCTTTACTATTTACTTAAGCTTAAATACAGATAGATCGTGATCAGAAACTCAAGATTCAAATACAACGGTTTTGGAAGAGCAATCAAACAAATGTTCTTGCAAATGCTATACTGGTTATTGCTTTTTGCCGCTTTCAGAGCATTCTTCCTGATCTACTATTTCGGCTTGGTTAAATTCGAGAAACCCGGCTTAGGCCATGTTCTTTACTCATTCATTGCAGGCCTCCACCTCGATTTTGCAACGACTGCCTACTTCCTGATGATTCCATTCGTTCTTATCCTGATAGCATTACTAATGGGACAGAGATTTCTTCGTGCCTCACTTACAGCATATACTTTTCTGATTACTTTTCTATATATCCTCATCTCGGCAGGTGAAATAGGTATCTATAAAGAGTGGCAGACTAAGCTAAACTATAAAGCCATCGCCTATTTAAGTCGCCCCTCAGAGGTATTTAATTCGGCAACCACATCCGACCTGATCTCATTGATATTAGTCGTCGCTATCGGGGTGACACTCTTCACCTGGCTCTATCGCCGATACTTTCTGCTTAAAGGAGATTGGAAAAGACATTGGTGGCATGCTCTGATCTGGCTCGTCATCTGGCCTCCTGTATTGGTTATAACAGCTCGCGGTGGACTGCAACAGATTCCGATTAATCAGAGTGAATCTTTTTACTCTAAGCACAACATCCTCAATGTTGCTGCGGTAAACAATGCATTCAATCTATATATCAGTCTCTTTGAAAACAAAGAGTTTCTGGATAAGAATCCATTTGAAGTCATGCCAACCGATGCTGCAAAAAAGATTATTGACCCTGTTTTTAAACCTGCCTGCGACTCCACTACTCAGATACTCACCACCAACAGACCAAACATCGTAATTCTAATTATGGAGAGTTGGTCGGCAGACCTGATAGCCTCATTAGGCGGCAGACCGGGAATTACTCCTGAATTTAACGCTTTAGAAAAAGACGGACTGCTCTTTAAAAACTGCTACGCCAGCGGGTCACGGTCAGAACAGGGAATGGCATGCATATTCAGCGGATTTCCCGCTCATCCATACACCTCAATAACGGTTCAGCCTGATAAGTATAAGAAACTTCCCACTGTTACCTCTATTCTAAACAAAACAGGCTATGCCACCTCATTTATGTTCGGGGGACAGTTGATTTATGGAAACATCAAAAGCTATATCATGTATAACGGGTTCGACCGTATTACAGAGCTTGCCGACTTTAAAAACAGATTTCCTGAAGGGAAGTTGGGAATTCATGACCAATTTACACTATCAGCTCTTCAAGAAAATCTGGATAAAGAGAAACAACCATTCTTTGCATCACTATTCACCTTAAGTACCCATTCTCCATACGATCAACCCATGGCTGAAAAGCTAAAATGGGATGTAAACGAAAGAGAATACATCAACTCTGCCTATTATACTGATTGGTGTCTGGGAGAGTTCTTCCGTAAGGCAAAGACCAAGAGTTGGTACAAGAACACCCTCTTCATTATTGTTGCCGACCACAGCCATAACTCCTATAAAAACTGGGATCCAAAGTCATTTAACTACCATCACATCCCAATGCTTTGGCTCGGTGAGGCTATAGCACCCGAATGGAGAGGAAAGACCTATGATGATATTTGTAGTCAAACGGATATCGCAGGCAGTCTGCTGCCGCAACTCGGACTGGATGCAATGAACTTTCATTGGAGCAGGAATATGTTTAATTCATGCTCAACACCATTGGCCTACCACTGTACTGAACAGGTAGTTGGTTGGAAAAAAACACAAGGGGAGTATATATGGGACTTCACTCAAAAGAAACCATTCTCGACTGACGCAACACCACCTCTCAGTGACTCTCTTAAGGACGAGAGCCGTGCATTTCTACAGCTTCTGTTTCAGGAGTATATCAACTATTAAAAAAGAGACTTTACCTTAAAGCCAACCCGCTTTAACAGTTTTCTTTGCCTTATTGTACCATTCTTCAATCGAATGGTATAGGCAGACCACTCTCTTCTGTAGCTGTAATTCTTCCTTAACTCTTCAAAATCCGAAGGATCATGTCTTAGAAGTATATCATCTCTCGTTATATCGTACACTCTGAGGAAGGCAGTAAATAACACCTCATTATCACTCAGATCCTCACAATCAATGTAAAAAGAGTGATCAACGGGAGCAGGAAACTCAGGAAGAGAGTACGAGTTAAGTCCAAGATTAAAATGCTGACTAAGATTACGGACTATTGCCTGGGTGCCATTAGCCTTGCCTTCGAGAGAGTAACCGGCAATATGTGGAGTGGCGATTGCAGCCAGTTGATGTAGATCAAAATCAGGGTCAGGCTCATTTTCCCAAACATCAAAAACACCTATTGCCTGCTGTTTCTGAAGCCATTGTTTTAAAGCTTCTGTTTCAACCACCTCTCCTCTTGAAGTATTAATAATAACCTGACACCTCTTCAATGATGAGAAGACTTTCTCATTAATCATGTGGTAGGTAGGCCATGAATTATCTAATGTCAAGGGGACATGCAGGGTTATAACATCCGCCTGCTCCAGAATATCCTCCAATTCACAAAATCGTTCATCCTGCTCAATACTCTTTCTGGGAGGGTCATATAACAGAACCTCCATTCCCAAAAGAGCAGCCAGATTAGCCACCTTTGACCCAACATGCCCCACACCTATTACCCCAATGGTTTTACCTTCAGGATTAAATCCAAATCGTTGATTTAAGAGAGCCATAGCTGAGCCAAAATACTGCAGAACCGCATTTGAATTACATCCGGGAGCATTTTTCCATACTATACCATTCTCATCACACCAGATGGTATCAATATGATCATAACCAATGGTAGGAGAACCAATAAATCTTATACTACTACCCTCTAGAAGAGACTTATCACAGTGCGTTCTGGTTCTCACCAACAACGCATCAGCATTAAGCAGGTCGTCGGAGGTAATCTTCTCACCCGGTTTATAGACTATACTTGCTTTATTTTCGAAGATTCCTCTTAGAAAAGGAATTTTATCGTCAGCAACAATATACATGCTATTCTTATTTGAATTAAAAATGTCTCATAAAACATGCCAGACGACCCAATACATTTGATAAGATTAAAAAAAAGGCCTCATTAATGAGACCTTTGAGCGGGAAACGGGGCTCGAACCCGCGACCTAAAGCTTGGGAAGCTTTCGCTCTGCCAACTGAGCTATTCCCGCATTTGTCTTTACAAAGTTAGAAAAATAGGAATTAAGTACAAATGCAAGCTGCATAAAAAAATGTTGTTACCTTTACGGCTACTTCATCCTCACAAAGCATGAATCCTTCAGTATTTAGTTATATAATTGAGAAGTTAAAGGTTCACCTCCCCGGTGATTTGCTTTATCATAACATCGACCATGTGCTTGATGTCTACGAAGCTGTTAACAGAATTTCTAAAGCTGAGAATATCGACAACGACACAGCAGAACTATTAAGCGTTGCAGCTCTAATGCATGACGCCGGAATGATAATTAGTTACAAGGGACATGAAGCGGCTGCCTGCAAACTGGTTACTGAATGGTTACCCCAATTTGGATACACTGAGACTGAAAGAAAAAGAATATGCGGAATGATCTTAACTACCCAGCTTCCGCAGTCTGCAACACTGCCGGAAGAGAAGATCTTATGCGATGCCGACCTGGATTATTTAGGAAGAGATGATTTTTTTATGATTGCTGAACGTCTACGACTGGAATGGAAAAGAAAGGGCATCATTGACTACTCGCTTATTGAATGGTATAATTTACAGGTGGAGTTTCTTGGAAGTCATGTCTATTACACTCAAAGTAATAGAGATAAGAGAGATGAAGGCAAACACAAGAATCTTTCACAAATCAAAGAGCTCTTTAATCTCTAAAAGAGACTCCTTTCGGCATCTTTAGTTTACTGGTTGTTTGATCACTATTCTGATGATACCACCCAATTAAGACACAACTCGAACGGCTTTAATCTGATCACACCCCTCTAAGGTGCCAGCTTTTTTTATCTTTGTTTCACAAAAGATCGGCAAAACCTATGAAAATAGAGACAATAAAACAGTTGTGGTTTGAGAAGCCTTTGGTGATAATTATTGTTATAGCAGTTGTTTTAAGACTTTTAGCGGCAATCTTTGCCCGTGGCTTTGGTATGCAGGACGACCATTTTCTGGTAATTGAACCGGCACAATCCTGGGCTGAAGGGGGAGATTACTCAGGATGGCTGCCGTGGAGTCATCCTGGGGCTAAACCTTCAGGACATAGCTTTTTTTACGCAGGCCTGCATTTTGTTTTCTTTAAGATTTGCGGATTTCTGGGCATCGTTGACCCTGATATAAAGATGTTTTTAGTCCGGTTAATTCATGCAGCCTGGTCGATGATAACCGTCATCCTGGGCTATAAGATAGCTTTACATTATGGGCAAAAAAAGGCAGCCGCATTGGCTGGACTCCTACTAGCTGGTTTATGGTTCTTCCCATGGGCATCAGTAAGGAATTTAGTTGAGATGGCCTGTATCCCCTTTTTGATATGGGGCACATGGTTATTATCCAAAAACGATATCATTAAGCCAAAACATGCGATATACGCCGGTCTTCTCATTGGGTTGGCTTTCAGTATTAGATTTCAAACCATCTTTTTCGCACTAGGTTCTGGTATAGCCCTATTATATAACCGTCAATGGAAAGCAGCCCTACTATTTGGATTCTCCTATTGGGCATCACTCGGTATTGTTCAGGGTGGAATTGATTGGTTTGTCTGGGGTAGACCATTCGCTGAATTCATGGAGTATGTTAGATATAATATAGAGAATGCAAACAGTTACTTTACAGGAGAATGGTATAACTATATTCTTTTAATCTCAGGTGTTTTAATTCCACCGGCAAGCCTTTTGATCTTCTTTGGACTGTTTGCCCGTTTCAAAAGACAGATCATTGTAGCACTGCCTACCCTGTTGTTTCTTGCTTTCCATAGCTGGTTTCCTAATAAACAGGAGCGCTTTATCTTTCCGATTATTCCATTTGTAATTATCGCAGGAGTTACCGGATGGTTCTCTTTCTCCAATAACCGATCATGGTGGCTGAATCACAAGAAGCTCCATAAAAACATTTGGGTTGCCTTCTGGGCAATCAATATTCTATTACTGCCAATAGTAACTGTCATGTATTCCAAAAAGGCTAAAGTTGAAGCCATGGAGTATATCAGCGGTTATCCCGGAATAAAGACAATTATTCTTGATGGCCGCGGAGGAAGTGATGCTAAGATCTTACCGGCATTTTACTCAAAACAATGGCCTAACCAACTGGAATTAGAGAACAGCTTCTCTATTGACTCATTAAGTTCATTCATGACCCGCTCGCCGTGGAGTGAACCCGGTTTCGTTATGTTCTTTGCCAATGATAAGATGCCTGAGCGACTATCATACCTGCGTCACACCTTGCCAAATCTGGAATTTGAGGTCGTTATCCAACCCGGCTTTGTCGATAAGTTTATGCACTGGCTTAACCCTTACAATGCCAATGAAACCATCGTTATATTCAGAAACACTAAGATTTATCCCGTCTCACTCCGTAACGCCAAACTGAATGACTAATGCAGATGCCAAACTGAGGATCAGAGAGCTTACTGACCTGATAGATTACCATAACAGACAGTATTACCAACTAGCATCTCCAGAGATTAGCGACTATGACTTTGATATGCTCTTAGATGAGCTGATCAACCTCGAAAAACGTTTTCCTGAACTAGCTGACCCTCTCTCGCCTACTCAGAGAGTTGGGGGCGAGATCACAAAAGAGTTTGAGACCTTTACACACATTAGGCCAATGCTCTCTTTAGGAAACACCTACTCACAGGAAGAGTTGGCAGACTGGGATAATAGAATTGTAAAGCAACTTGGATACAGGCCTATCTATGTTTGTGAGTTAAAGTATGACGGACTGGCAATTAGTCTGCATTATGAAGAAGGGAAACTGGTCAGGGCGGTTACCCGGGGAGATGGTGTAAGAGGCGATGATGTTACCAACAATGTTAAAACCATAAAGAGTGTTCCTCTACGTTTAAACGGAGACTTCCCTAAATCATTTGAGATCAGAGGAGAGGTAATTCTTCCGCACTCGGCTTTTAACGCCTTGAATAACCAACGAGAGATTGATGGGGATGCGCCATTTGCCAATCCAAGAAATGCTGCCGCAGGTAGTATAAAACTTCAGGATTCAGCAGAAGTAGCCCATCGTGGCCTCGATTGTATGCTCTATTTTGTTCTTGGAGAAGACTTAGACTACGACAACCATTATGATAGCCTGGCTGCAGCCCGCTCATGGGGTTTTAAAGTACCGATGTACACTATCAAAGCCCACTCTTTAGCCGATATCTATGAATTCATCGACTTCTGGGATGTTGAAAGAAATAACCTTCCTTTCGATATTGATGGCGTTGTAATTAAAGTCAATAAGTATACTGAGCAAGAGAAACTAGGATTCACCGCTAAATCGCCCAGATGGGCTATATCTTATAAGTTCAAAGCAGAAAGAGTATCAACTACTTTGCTGGATATTGTATATCAGGTAGGCAGAACGGGAGCAATTACACCAGTAGCTGTTTTAGAGCCTGTTCAATTAGCTGGTACAACCGTTAAAAGAGCATCTCTGCATAATGCAGATGTAATCGCCCAACTTGATGTCAGAATCGGTGATCAGGTCTATGTAGAGAAAGGAGGTGAGATTATTCCTAAGATAGTTGGTGTTGACATTGATAGCAGAGACAAAGAGTCAAAACCTATTGAGTTCCTGACTAATTGCCCGGAATGTGGAACGGCACTGGTTAGAGAACAAGGGGAAGCAGCTTGGTATTGCCCTGCTGAAGATAGCTGTCCGCCCCAAATTAAAGGGAAGCTGGAACATTTCATCAGCCGTAAAGCAATGAACATAGACTCTCTGGGTGAAGGAAAAACAGAGGCACTCTACGAACACGGTATGGTAAACAATGTAGCCGACTTCTACGATTTAAAGCCAGAACAACTTCTTAATATCGTTAAGGTTTATGATGATGGTATAAAACGCCGGGAGGTCAGATTCCGAGATAAGACAATAAGCAATCTCTTGACCTCCATAGTGGAATCTAAGAAAGTACCCTTCGAGAGAGTGTTATTTGCTTTAGGAATACGTTTCGTTGGCGAGACTACCGCTAAGAAAATAGCAAGCCATTTTAAATCAATTGAGGCACTCGCTTCGGCAACAAGAGATCAACTCATCACTGTAGATGAGGTTGGTGAAAGAATCGCAGATAGTGTTGTTGCATGGTTCTCGAAAGCTGAACACAAAGAGATCATTGAGCGGCTTAAAAACGCAGGACTCACCTTTGAAACAGGGCAACCTACTGAAAGGAAAGGGAGTGAACTCTTGGATAAGAAATTTGTTGTATCGGGAACATTCGAATTCAACGGGAAACCTGTAGCCCGATCTGTCGTTCAGAACTTCATCATCTCTTATGGAGGCATCATGGTGTCATCAGTCTCTTCCAAGACCAATTATATCGTTGCCGGTGATAACATGGGGCCTGAAAAAGAGAAAAAAGCGATGTCACTGGGGGTATCAATCATATCCCTCTCTGACCTCTTAGAAATGACAAACTGTGACTCTATATAACATTAATTGGTAAGCTCTTGGTCAACCCAATTAAGCTTAAATAAACCAGAAGAATTACAATTTTATGAAGATCAAATTAATACTCCTCTTTCTTGCAATATCCTTCACGGCAATGGCTCAATTGGAAGGAACACGATATGTCGTGATTTTTAAGGATAAGAATAACAGCCCCTTCTCCTACGATCGCCCACTTGAATTTTTATCACAAAAAGCTATCGATAGGAGGGCAAAATTTAATATCCCTTTCGATAAACATGATCTTCCTGTAAACCCATCTTACGTTACACAAGTAAAACAAGCGGGTGGTGAGATAGTAGGAACTCTTAAATGGTTCAATGGGGTCATCCTGAAAAATCCAAGCGAGACCGTACTTGCCAATATAACTGCTTTATCGTTTGTAAAAGAGGTATTACCGGGTCTTCCCAAGACGACCAAAGGAATAGAAAACACACTTGGCAATTATGAGATAGAGGGCATACCCCCCTATTCCTTTAGTCAAAACAGTGAATACTACCCACGTTATAAAAGTCAAACCGGTGTTTTTGATTATGGTAATGCGCTGAATCAAATAGCCATGATAAAGATGGATGAGCTCCATAACCTTGGGTATACCGGAAAAGGAATCACCATTGGAGTGCTGGATGGAGGATTTGCAAACACCAACATTATAAGTGGCTTTGATTCTCTTTTCTTACAAAACAGGATACTAGGCACATTTGATGCAGCAGAGAAAGGAAATGATGTATTTGCATCAACCATGAATGGACATGGAACCTCTGTACTCTCAGTAATGGGAGCAAATAAACCCGGGTTAATAGTTGGATCAGCGCCTCATGCAAATTACTGGTTAATAAGAACCGAGGTAACGGGACAAGAGAGTCGCATTGAGGAGTACCAATGGAGCATTGGGGCTGCTTTTGCTGATTCGGTGGGGGTTGATGTGATCAATTCATCACTCGGTTATACTGAGTTTGATAACAGCCTTTACAATTACACCTACGAAATGATGGATGGAAACACTGCCATCGTTACACGTGCTGCCGACATTGCTGCCTCAAAAGGAATCCTTGTGGTAAATTCAGCAGGCAATGAAGGGTCAAGCCAATGGAGATACATCGGTGCCCCGGCTGATGGTGATAGTGTTTTAACGGTAGGCGCAACTAATTACAAAGGACATTGGGCCTCTTTCTCCTCCTGGGGACCTACATTTGATGGCCGGATCAAACCTGACGTCTCTGCTCAGGGAAGTGGTACATGGTTGTTAATGACCACGGGAACTGCTCAAGGTGGTAATGGAACATCCTTTTCATCCCCATTGGTTGCAGGTTCTATGGCATGTTTGATGCAGGCACTGCCAAACTATTCTCCTATGAAGCTGATTAAGCTAATCCGCAGCACTTCGTCATACTCACTCAATCCCAATGACACTCTCGGTTATGGTGTCCCTGACTTTAAACTTGCCTTAACGACAAGTGGAATTAACAACCCGGATAACACAAAAAAGAGGCTGACTCTATTCCGTAGCACAGAGAATCAGTTAACTCTGGTATCAGCCATATCATTAGGGAAGTCGTTAATTGACATATATACCACCAGTGGTTCCCTGGTTATTAGTAAGAGTCTCGATATCCTTCAAGGTAGCCAGGAGATTGCCTTGCCCGGACCACTTTCTTCAGGAGTCTATATCATCAGAGTAAGCTCTAATGATTTCCGGGAGTCACACAAAATAGTCTTATAGAATAACAGAAAGCCTCAGAGGTACGACTATCTGACTGACTTATAATCGAGACGAAACTACTTCAACGACAGAAAAAAAACATCTTGTGTGAGTATTTAATAAGAAAATACTACATTTGACAGTAAAGATTAAGATAAAGGAGAATAGCATTTTGAGACAAAACAAAATGCTACCAATTATGAAAGGAGTTCATAGAGATATGCACTCCTTTTGCTTTTCAATATTATGCATCTGGTACCGAGAACTGTTGTCTAGCATTTAGCTTCTGGCTTCTGGCAGCTAGCAGCTAGCAGCCAGCTGCTAAGTTTTGAATTCTTGAATTTTGAATTTAATCCATAACTTGCCAGTTGCCAGCAGCTAGTAGCTAATCTTTGAATTTTGAATCGCAGATTANNNTTAACCACGAAAAACACTAAAAACACGAAATTCTTCATCTAGCAGATTTTGTGCCTTTCGTGCCTTTCGTGGTTTAAATAATCTCTCTCAACATCTCTTCAACATCTCTTCAACATCTTCTCGAAATCTCTTCAACATCTTCTCAACATCCCCTCTATATCCCCTCTATATCCCCT
>MTLE01012509.1_pt2 | contig 10968 bp, 8 predicted proteins | sample 1982461 | NCBI WGS metagenome assembly MTLE01 (sample SAMN05712605, study PRJNA340218) | biofilm metagenome | isolation source: sample SPL anode biofilm adapted to -200 mV | place: USA | collected 2012-02-03
AAAACTCATGAGGATAACGATTGATATAGAGCGAAGAAAGACCTACTTTCTCAACAAGAGAAGCTACTATATCCTGATTTTCCTTACCTTTTGCTATACCATGAACCTCCAAAGCCTCTCCTACGATTTCAAGCACCGTTTTTCGAGGGTTAAGAGATGAATACGGGTCTTGAAATATGATTTGCATATTGCGGCGCATGGCTTTAAGCTCATCACCCTCAAGAGTCATTATATCTTTACCTTTAAAAAAAATCTTCCCTTCCGTCGGCTCTATAAGACGTATTATAGTTCTTCCGGCAGTTGTTTTCCCACAGCCGGATTCACCGACCATGCCCACAGTTTCTCCAGAATGAACATCAAAACTTATATTATCGACAGCTTTAACCTGACCTGTTACTTTTGACCAAAAACCAGACGTAACTGGAAAATATTTTTTCAAATTTTCAACTCTAAGCAAAAGTTCAGTATTTTTTTCAGCTTGTGGTGCAGTCATATCAGCGTTCTCCTTCATTAAGCCAACAAGCGGCCCAGTGTCCGGGTCTTACTTCTTTAAGCTGCGGCTCTTTCTCTTTGCATTTAGGCATAACATGGTCGCATCTATTATTAAATTTACATCCTTTCGGAAAATCAAGAGGATTGGGAACCATTCCACGTATAGGAACCAGTCTTTCGTCTTCTTTTCCTATTTTGGGAATGGAATTGAAAAGACCTACAGTATAGGGATGCTTAGGATTGGCAAAAAGTTCTTTTACCTCAGCGGATTCAACAATCTTGCTTGCATACATAACAACAACTCTATGTGCCATCTCAGCGATAACTCCCAGATCATGGGTTATTAGAATAATCGCTGTATTAAACTCTTTCTGAAGAGCTTGCAAAAGCTCAAGGATCTGAGCCTGAATAGTTACATCCAGAGCTGTAGTAGGTTCATCAGCTATAAGCAGTTCAGGATTGCAAACAAGAGCCATAGCAATCATAACACGCTGTTTCATGCCTCCTGACATCTGATGTGGATACACATCAATTCTTTTTTCAGGAGAAGGAATTCCAACTTTTCCGAGAATCTTGATCGCCATTTGCCGGGCTTCATCATAAGTTTTATCAAGATGCTGCTCAATGGATTCAATGATTTGCTCCCCAACAGTATAAACAGGATTAAGGCTTGTCATAGGCTCCTGAAAAATCATTGCTATTTTATTGCCCCTGATTGTGCGCAGCTCTTCATAGCTTATTTTTGTCAAATCCTTACCATGGAATAAAATCTGTCCTTTTTCAATTTTGCCCGGCGGCGAAGGAATGAGGCGAAGAATAGACTTGGCGGTAACAGATTTTCCGCAGCCGGATTCGCCTACCACACCCAATGTTTCACCCATACGGACAAAATAACTTACATCATTTACAGATTTAACAACTCCTTCATCAGTATGAAAATAAGTATGAAGATTTTTTATTTCAAGAACCTTGGCAACATTTTCAAATGCATCCGTATAAAGTTCTTCTACCCTGTTTTCTTTTTCCACAGGCGAAGAAAGAGCAGGGCTGTCAATTGCAGAGGTTTTATCAGAAGGCGTTTCCGGCATATTGTAAGTCTCTTCAACGGCAGTGTCACTGCTTTTCTTTATCAGAGTCTGCTCAGAAGGCGCCATCGCACTATTTTCCTCAATTTGTTTATTTAATTTCTGTGGTGTATCAAATGCAGTTGCCTCTTTATCAGAAGCATCCCGAGGCACAGGAGGGTAATCTTGCGAAACTCCGGCAGGAAGAGGAATAGCGGCAGTATCCGACTCTTTTTTTACCATTTGTTTCTTTTTATACTTATTCTGAGACATATCAAAAGCCTTTCCTTAAATAGTTGCAGCGCAGCTGAAAACGATTTTTTCCTTTATTGGCGCAGCCGTGGATCCATAGCATCACGTATAGCTTCACCGACTAAATTAAAAACGGAAACCACAAAGAAAATCGCTATACCCGGAGCCATAATAAGCCAAAGCTTGCCCTGCTGACGCCCGATATTGAGAATTCCGCCCCAACTCGGAGCTGTAGGATCTCCGAGCCCCAAAAACGAAAGGCTCGACTCAGTAAGAATAGCCGAAGCAATACCAAAAGTTGCCGAAACCAGAATAGGTCCCATTGCATTCGGAAGGATATGTGAAAAAATAATTTTGGATTTGCTTATACCAAGAGCAATGGCAGCTTGCACGTAATCCATTCCTCTTTGACGAAGGAATTCTCCTCTGACAAGACGGGCAACACCGGTCCAAGAAACAATTCCTATTAAAATCATAACATGGAAAATCGTTCTTTTTTCTATGAAGGCCGCAAGAGTAAGAATAAGAAAAAAAGTCGGGAAACAAATAACAACTTCTATTATTCTTGAGATCCACATATCAACTGCACCGCCGAAATAACCTGCCAAAGCGCCCAAAATAATACCAATAAACATATAAATAGAAACCGCGACAACACCTATCGTCATGGAAATACGAGTTCCGTAAAGCATACGCGCAAAAACATCACGGCCTTCCGCATCAGTACCAAGAAGATGCTCATTGCCCGGGGGCTGAGGATGCTGTTTGCCCTGATCGATCTCCCTATAGGAATAAAAAACCGGAGCATTAAAAGATGTTACCTTCCTGCCTTCACTCTTTGCCGACTCTATTAAAGTCTTATAGCCGACATATTGGCTTTCGGTAGGCTTAAAAGAAATAAATGCATATACAGCAAGCTGCACCAAAATCAAGATAACCAGGGTTTTAAAAGGACCTATTTTTTTGCGAAGCGCTATAAAAATAATTGCAAAAAAGGGTATCATTACCATAAGAAGATTAAAAAATATATCAACACTATTTTCAAATCTATTTATATTAAAAAGCTCACGAAAAAAAGGAAAATCTCCTTTACCGTCAATCGAATAGTAAAACGGGACATCAAATGCAATCAGCGGGGCATAAACAGCTATCATAAACAAAAACGCTATAGCACCCAGTCCCCAAAGAGCCATTTTATTTTTACGAAGCTGTGACCACACTACACTCCAATAACTCACTTTTTTTACAGAGGCAGACGGCACCGCCGTCTTATCATGTTTTACAGCCGGATCTTCTTTTTTTATTTCCATACCGGGGGTCCTCTCTACTTAAAACTGATTCTGGGATCTACCAGAGCATACATCAAATCGGAAATAAGGATTCCTATCAATACAAGAAGCGCTGAAATCAGCTGAATTCCCATAATTACATTATAATCGCGGTTAAAAATAGAATTAATTGTCAGAAGACCCATCCCGGGAATACCGAAAATGTATTCTATAACGACACTACCGCCTATAATAACGGGAAGAAGAGTCCCGAGAAGAGTAATAATGGGAATCATGCCATTGCGCATTGCATGTTTGACAATAACTACAAACTCGGACAAACCTTTTGCGCGAGCAGTCCTAATGTAATCCGAGCGTATCACGTCAAGCATACCAGTTCTTGCATACCTTGAAAGAGATGCAAAAGAAGCATATGTCATACATACGAGAGGAAGAATAAGGTGCCAAATTACATCCCCTGCCTGCTCAAGTATTGTCAAATTTTTAAAATCAGGATTCTGAAAACCTCCCGTGGGGAAAATCTTTAAATAATCACCGCCTTGGGAGAAAAAATACAGCAAAATAGTCGCCACAAAAAAGCTCGGCAAAGAATAGAGCATAAAAAGAATAGCCGAAATAATTCTATCTGACATTGTGTTTTGCTTCACAGAAGAAAAGACACCAAGAGGAATTGAAATAATATACGCAAGCAAAACCGAAGGAACAGACAAAGAGAGTGAGTATTTAAGTTTTGAAAGAATAATTCCCATAACAGGCTGTTTTGTCACATGGGAAATCCCAAAATCAAAACGAAGCAAATTTTTCCAGTATTTAAAAAAGCGGGTGTCTGTAAAAAAAATGTTTATTTTTTCACCCGCTGAATAGGTATATCTTTCCTTCACACCTTCAAACCAACTATTCCAGTCGGCAGTGGCTTTGACTTTTTTATCCTCAGAAGCATCCGGCTCCACATGAAAAGCCTTGATGGAATTGTTTTCCCGATCTATTTCCCGATTCAGGGCACGGGTCTTATCATCCATTTTTTTTGCATATGCATTGACAGGATAGCGGGGTGCATTCTGCTCAAGAATAGAAAGAGCGGTGTCCCTTATTTTAGGCGTTCCGGGGTTATTCATAATCGAAACAAGAGCCGGAATGGAATACTGACCGTAATCTTCAAGGGTATCCTGAGCTTTTATTATGTCTTTAACAGGGACATTTCCACTTTCATTTGCTATATCTGAAAGATATTTTCTTACTTTGTTTTCTGGAAGCGCAAAAAGGGTGTTAAAAATAACGGGTTTATCAAGATTGAACTGGGATTTAAAAACCCTATAAGATTCTCTGTTTGAGCCACCGGCCTGCTGATTTTCACCTGAGCCTGCAAGGGAGCCGCCCGGCTTTCCCGGAGCAAGGTTAAGAATAAGGAAAATAACAAGAGAAATAGCGAAAAACGTCGGGATCATCAGCAGTAATCTTTTAAAAATGTAATTAACCATAAATTCTCTTCCTTCTTTTTTCTTTAAGGATGTTTTTCAATTTATTCCGTTTTGAAATACCATGGAAATGAAAGACTGTGGGGACGCATGGGCGTGAACACCACATTGTCAAGATTGTTCCACCATACAGCGCATCGTTTCCGTGTCATAAGAAGAGTATAAGGTTGGTCATTATACATAATTCTATGGAATTTATGGTAAAGCCCTATCCGTTTATTTTTATCAAATGTTTTTCGAAGTTCCTCTATGACTTTATCTGCTTCCGGGTTACGGTAACTTATATGATTGGAACTCTTCGGAATCGACGCTTGTGAGGAGTGCCATAATTGATATGGATCCTGCTCCCATGCAAGTCCCCACGCACCGCTCATCGCATCAAAGTCCTTATCCTCCACCCTCTTTTGAAAAACAGCCCAATCGGATTCGGAGAGATTCATTTTTATCCCTAATTTCATCAAATCTTCCTTATAGATATTTTCCGCAGCAGTCCATTCAGGGCTGCCACTTGTAGAAAGCAGGGTGAACTCAAACTTGGTTTTTTTGCCATTTATGACTTTATCCAAAATACCATCGCCGTCAGTATCTTTCCAGCCTGCCTCGGCAAGAAGTTTTTTCGACGCGGCAAGGTCGTATTGTACAGGTTTTATGCTCTGATCGTAAGCTGTGCTCCCTATGAAAAGAGGGCCGGAAATCCTTACTCCGAGATCCATAAATATGTTTTTAAGCATATAATCCATATTCAGGGCATGTGAAAGAGCCCAGCGGACTTTACGGTCTTTAAAAAGAGGTTTTTCAAAGTTCCAGCCTATATATGACAAGTTCATTTCGGTATAGGTTTTATTGTTTATCCTGCCGTTTTTAAAATCGGACTTGGGAGAACCATTGATGATCTCTTCGCGATAATCGGTAGGATAAAGAATACCAAAATCCTGAGCATGACTTTTTATTTTATATAAATTTTGTTTCTGATCTGGATAAATTGAATATTGAATTTCATCAATCGGAGGTTTTTCACTAAAATAATCCTCAAAACGCTTTAATTTAATAGAAGAGCCTTGCTCGTACGAAACAAATTCGTAGGGACCAAAACCTATGGGTTTGGTGTTATACCAGTGGTTATTAAATTTAAGTCCCGCTATTTCTTTGGGGAAACGTATTCCGTCCTCGTCATATGCATAGATAAATTCGGGCAAAGGAGTGAGTCCTACAGTAAAAGAAAGCGAATTATAAGTTTTTACTTTCCATTTTATGACAATAGTATAATCATCAATGATTTTAGAAGATTCATAATCTGTATAATAATTGCGAAGCTGTGGGCATTCGACTTGAGGATTGACAATGGTATCAAGAGTAAATTTTATATCTTTGGCTGTCAGGTAGTGATCGCCCTTAAGCCAGTCATAGCGGCCGCTGTCCCAATCAACCTGTGGCGTGTGCCATTTTATGCCTTTTTTAAGATATATAGTGTATGTTTTATTGTCATCAGTTATCTCTATGCGTTCGGCAGCTCCTTTGACCCATTTATCAGGATTCATATAACCTTGTTTGCCTAAACTGTCACCGAAAACATAATTTCCGATGTAAGTCATAAGTTCACCGTCATTTGAAACGATGTAATTAAAGCTTTTAGGTTCGGAAGGATACCAGCGCCTTAGTGTTCCTCCTGTTTTTGTTTCGGGAGTAATGATACTAAAATCATCATCGGAAAGAAAGTTTTTTACATTGGGATGAAGAAACTTGCGACCGCTGGTTTCATCGGTTGTTTGTTTAGAGGAAAGAGTTCCCGAAGAGGCCGCAGATGAAAATCTTTGCGGAGTTTGTCCTATTTTCTTTTCCAGAGTTGATATTTTACCGGAGAGCCCAATAAATCGCTTTTCTATCGAATTTAGCTGAACTATAATTACAATTGCCAAAATAAAAAGCAGTATATTGAGAGTGGCAAAAAGTATTTTGCCTCCGGCATTTTTTTCCTTCATAGAGCCTCCCTGACTATTTTTGGCGCTATATCGCCAATTTAATCGTGATTATAGCACAAACAAGCTTTTTTTGCAATATTGCATAAAAATTATATTATTTTCAATATATTAAATTACAAATATAAAAAAAATTGACATCCCAACCGTTTTTATTATAAAATATCTAACGTAATATTACATGAAATATAATTGAATTCTATTCTGAAAGGCTGAATCCCATGCTTAAAACTACCAGAGCCCAGGATCTTAATACCGGTGAAGAGAGAATTGTCGTGGTCGGAGAGAACATTCTTGAAGATCGTTTTCTTCTCTGGTTTTCCACAGAATATGATATTCCCAAAACAATGATTAACGGGCGGGAAGTCCTGATGTTCGACACACAAAATGATATCAATCAGCTAAGTGATAACATGGAAAAAGCATTTCGTTCTTTCAAACAAACCTTTGGCTATAGTGAAATCCCTAACACAGTCGGTCTTTCACTCGATGAAGGCGCAATGCGCATGGCGGATTCCGGGCATTTATGGACAATTGATCGTGAAGAATATTCGGAAAAATATCCGACGGGAACAATAACAGCCCAAAATCCGCAGGCCGGGATTACCTCGGCTCTTTACAATCCCATACGCCTTACAATTGCCAACAATACGCTGCCTCCTAAACAAAATTTTTACGCTCCGCCTAATACAACAAATACAACAAACATAGAAAGTATAGAAGAAAGTATAGAAAATGATGAGGTTTTTAAAAGATTTCTCACTTAAAGTATTGATATTGTTTTTATTTTATGCCGTTCTAACCGGCTGTGCCGCCAGTTCTAAAGACACTCTTTATGAATTTAAACTTGCGTTCCACAATAAAAATTGGAATAAAGTTTGGGATATGCTGGCAACTGAAGATAAAAAACAATTTGAAGAGAACAACTATAAGTCATTTATGGAAGAAGTTGAAAAAACCAATGGCGCATCTCTTCAAGGCAGCGATCTTACAAAGGAACAGGCAGAAAAAATGTCTGTAAAAGAATATTTTATTTATGGTATGAGCCAAAACACAGAGTGCAATACAGAAAAAACCTTCACATTCCAAACCGAATCAGTCAGAAAGCTCAAGAACCAATCTATTATTAAATTACGTAACGATCCTCGCCAATATCTTTTGAAAAAAGAGATGGGCATATGGAAAGTGTCGCTAAATTCCTGATATTATTATAAAAATCTACTATGAATCAAGTTACAGTTACGCTCAAATCACGATATACTCTCATCCAAACTCTTGGTGAAGGCGTTTTGGGCACTGCATATCTGGCCCGTGATACTCTCCTGGAAAGAACCGTTTGCATAAAAATTATAAAACAAGAGCTTGCACTTGACAAAGAGTTTACTAAAAAATTATACACAGAAATAGCTCGTAATGTTTCGCTAAAATACTCCTTGCTGAATTCTCCGTGGGATATAGACATAAGTGAAAACAATCTCTTTATCATCTCAGAATACGCTGAGACAGGATCTTTGGGAGCTTCTTCCCATAATAAAATCCTGTCAGAAGAAGAATTACTGCCTATAGCGGTAAACACCGCCCAAGCTCTAAGCGTGCTGCATGACAACAATATTATTCATGCGGGACTAAAACCTCAAAATATTCTTTTTTCATCTGAAAATGGTATAAAACTAAGCGACGCTTCAGTAAACAACGCCCTTTATCCTGAGCACATCAATAACTATTTGCTAAATAATCCTGCAGGACGATTCCTTGCTCCGGATCGAAAAAAAGGAGAAAAAGCCTCCTTTGCTTCAGATATTTATGAATTCGGAGCTGTTTTTTTTGAAAAACTGAACGGTTCATTCACTGGAAATGAAAATTTTGAATCTGACCTTGAAACTATAGCTATCAGCAGTGACTTCCGGCAGATTCTTTTAAAATGCCTTAGTTGTGATCCCAACAAACAATACAAAAATGCAGGCGAACTTGTTAGCGATCTCATAAAACATCAAACAAGAGAGCTACCTCCTTTAGACAACGAATATAGCGGCATTCAAACTGAAAAACGCACTCCTGACGAAAAAATCCATCAAAAAACTTCAGATGATGTCAAAGAAAATATCAAAGATATAAGGCATCTTAGCGCCCTTATTATTACATTGGCCGCCATAACTGCAGCAGTGATTATAGGTATTGTTTTATTTTTTTCCGTTAATGAGCTTCAAGAACTTAAAACTCCTGACTTTATCGGGAAAAAACTCCCTGACGCTCAAATTTTAGCATCACGAAAAGGCCTCTATATAAGCATAGAAAAAGAAATGTCTGCCAACAAGGAAAAAGGAGTTATACTTAACCAGTCTCCCCCGCCCGGTTCCGCTATAAAAAGTGGAAGAATAATATATATCACAGTAAGTAAAGGCAAAAATTCTTTTGAAATGCCATCCCTTAAAGGACTTTCAATTAAGGAGGCCACCGAACGCCTGCAAGCATTGGGTATTTCAAAAATAAAAGTAATGCGGGAATACAGCGCTCAGTATTCAGCGGAAATCATCATAAACCATCTTCCGCGGGCAGGCTATATTGTTGACAAAACATCTGTTGTCACTCTCACTGCAAGCAAAGGCAAGACCTCCGATTCGTTCTATCCTGATATTACTGGAAAAACCGAAATACAAGCAAAAGAAATTTTGGAAAAAATAGGACTTAAACTCCTTATCTCGGCACAAGAGCATTCCGAAACAGTGAAAGCCGGTCTAATCATCAGTCAAACCCCGTTGGCAGGGACTCAAATACAAGGGAAAGAAATCTCTGTAACAATAAGCAAAGGCATAGAAAAAATTATTGCACCTGCACTTACAGGAAGTACACTTGCACAAGCAAAAAAAATAGTAGAGGGTTTGGGAATAAAACTTGTATTCGAGCCAACCCTGGATGATGAATCAATAATAACAGATCAAGTCCCTCCGGCAGGACATGTCATTTCTGACGGCAGCATAATAATAAAGGCGGAAACTATGGTTTCAGTTCCTTCCTGCCTAGGTGTGACTCTTGAAGAAATCAAAAATCTTATTGAAAGCGCCGGGCTTATAATAGGAGAATTGACATATAAAGAAAGTCCCGGTCCTGAAAATATTGTATTAGAACAAAATCCGCCCGCCGGAGAATCAGTGGTAAAAGGCTCCGGGATAAATTTTGTTATATCTTCAAAGTTTTCAGATCCGCCGCCGGAGAAAACCCACGGAGACAATTAAACTTATGGAAAAATATATTTTGCAAGTTCAGGATCATTTTGATGCCGCTCATTTTCTTAAGGATTATAAGGGCAAATGCTCCATGATGCACGGCCATACATGGGATATAATTCTTAAAGTCAGCACACAAACGCTTGATAATATAGGGATGGGACTTGATTTCAAAAGTCTCAAAGAAATCCTAAAAAGCGAGACAGAAAAATATGATCACAAAATAATAAATGATACAGCACCTTTCACAGAAATAAACCCAACAGCAGAGAATCTCGCCCGGGAAATATTTATGTCGGCTCAAAAAAAAATACCGAAAAATATAAAAATAGAATCCGTCACGGTATGGGAATCACCGCAAGCTTGCGCGACCTATCAAACAAGCGATTGAAGACAGCGGTAAGTTCATAATTTATTAACAATAACATTATTATCTATTTGACGAAATTCTGTTATAATTCAATTAGACTTTTAAGAAAGAGAGCTATTGGTATGAATTCCATCACCTCTTCCGGTGTAACAAACAATATAACGGCCATAAAATCAGCCGATATACCTAAAAAGGAATCCACTCTTACTAAAATAGCCGATTATTTTGAACCTCGCCCTGATACAACAGGAGATCTTCCCTATTCTTCCAAAAAATCCGCGGCAGTTGGTGGAGCCTTTAAAGGGTTCTTTTCAACCGGTATCACCGGTGCAGCAGCGGGAATGGCCGGAGCCGTCGCAGGCGTTGCAGTAGGAGAAGAGACAGGTTCAACAACAAAAGCACTTATAACCGGCGGAACAGTAGGAGCAGGAACAATGCTCGCCGCAACCTCAGTAATGATGTCTCTATCCACCCAAGCCGCAGGCCCGGGAGCTATGATAGGGATCACCGCAGGTGCAGGAGCGGTCGCCGGTGCAACTGGAGTCCTTATAGATAAATACCGTGACTCCCAACACGCTAAAGAAATGGCTGAGGGCAAAACTCCCAAGGCACTGACTCCGGCACAAAAAACAATGGATAAAGTTATCCCTATGGCTGCAGGAGCGATCACAGGAGGAGCTATAGGAGCTATAGGGGGAATCCCTACTGCTGTGGCAGGAGCTGTGGCAGGAGCCATTAGCGGAACGATCGGCGCCGAACTTGCCGACAAACTAGAACCGAATGCCGGTAAAAAAGAAACAGCCAACATGACAATTCTTTCCGCGGG
>MTLE01001233.1_pt1 | contig 10967 bp, 11 predicted proteins | sample 1982461 | NCBI WGS metagenome assembly MTLE01 (sample SAMN05712605, study PRJNA340218) | biofilm metagenome | isolation source: sample SPL anode biofilm adapted to -200 mV | place: USA | collected 2012-02-03
CAGAAACGTCACGGATTCAGGATCCCGCCTTGCGCAACAAGCTGGACACATCGCGTCGCGCCAGAAATCGGGAAAAATCATCGGGAACAGAGAGGAGCAACTGAAGAAACCCGGCACCTCTGCGAATCTCCCGCGCCGAGAGACAGGTACGTTCCATCAACTCAGCCCCATGTTCCAGCCAGAGGCTATGGAGGTTGCGGCCGCAGGCCCGGGCACGATCCGGCACACCGATGAGTACCGAAGGTTTTTCGCCAGCCAGAACCTCCGCAGCCTCCAGGGCGATGAATGCGGCCAGACAGTCCATTCCCGAAGGGTAGCGATGAGCGATCCAGAGCCATGATGGTCGCTGTCCATGGTATTCCGCGAAAGCCGTTTCTCTGTCCATCGGAGTTCCTCCCGTTCGCACCGGATACGTGAATTTGAAGTTTGATTTCAATATCACTCTCCCGCTGAACTGTAAAGCTTTTTCTCTCACACATCCTCGCCACAGTGGTATGACAACTTTATGGTATGACAAATTTTTACATGTAGCATAAAAATCCGTTGACTTTGGCTGCGCTTCATCCTATGGTACACAGCATCAATAAAGGGGAGTAGCTACCGGCCAGAGAAATGGCCGGCCCCAGGCCCGTCAATACGGCATTACGCCCGGGCAGGGGAACGATAACCATCGCAAGCAAGACCTTTATCCAGAGCGCAGCGCTCCACGGGTAAAGGTTTTTTTATTTTTTACCCTGGCTCAGAAAAAGGACGCCGGAGGTATCAATTCATGCTTACCACCATCAGTTTTCACCCCACCACCAGAGCGTGGGAGAGTCTTCAGAGCGGCTCCCCCTCCCCCCCGAACTACGCGTTGACCACCACACCACCCACCACCACGGAACAGGTGTATACTTGCTGTATCGACACCTCTTCACACCGACCTGGACCGTGAGGCCCGCATGAGACATGGTACAATCCATGCATTGTGCGCTGGAGGGGCAGAGCCCCGTAAAACAAAAAATTCAAGGAGACTCATATGTCACACGCAACCACCAAGAAACAGATAACGAAAGAGCCCAAGGCATCCCGCTCGAAAAAGAACAAGAAAGAGCAACTGCAGAACATCATCTCCCTGCGTATCAGCGACAACCAGAAGATGATGCTGGAGAAACTTTCCAAGACGACTTCCAAGAGCATCTCCGACATCATGAGGGAGGCGGTCAACCTCTGGAGTGCCAAACGTCGCAAACTCTGCCTGGACTAGGCATCCCCCTCCGAAAACCCCACCCTCCCCCTCGCGGCGAGGGTGGGGCCCCCGTACATACGAACACGCAATCATGATCTGAAATGAACGTGACACGGTCGCCGACAAGGGGATAATCTCCGGGCCGTTCATCGGCCGGTTCACTGCATGAATCAGGAGACGCAACTGAATGGAATGGCTGACAGACCCCCAGGTTTGGTTGGCGCTGGTAACGCTAACCGCGCTGGAAATCGTTCTGGGCATCGACAACATCATCTTCATCTCCATCCAGGCCGGAAAACTCCCCCGGGAGTTGCAAGAGAGGGCCCGCCTGGTCGGTCTCGGCCTGGCAATGTTCATTCGCATCGCCCTGCTCTTCTCCCTGACCTGGCTGATGGGACTCACCGCGCCGATCTTCTCGCTGCTGGGTAACGAGATTTCCGGCCGCGACCTGATCCTGCTTTCGGGCGGACTGTTTCTCCTCTGGAAGAGCACCATGGAGATCCATGAGAAACTGGAAGGCGATGAAGTTGTCGCGACAAAGAGCGTCGGCACCACCTTCGGTGCGGTGATCGTCCAGATTCTGCTGTTGGACATCGTTTTCTCGCTGGATTCGATCATCACCGCCCTGGGCATGGCCAACAGGCTGGCCGTCATGGTCGCCGCCGTCGTCATCGCCGTCGGCTTCATGATGCTGTTTTCGGGGAAGATCAGCGCCTTCGTGGAAAGACACCCCACCATCAAGATGCTGGCGCTCAGCTTCCTGCTCCTGATCGGCGTGGCGCTGATCGGCGACGGCTTCGACATGCACATCCCCAAGGGGTACATCTATTTCGCCATGGCTTTCTCGGTCATGGTCGAGATGCTCAACCTGCGCATGAAGCGCGGGATGCCGGTGGTGCTTCACCAGCCCCACCTGGAGGGGGCGGAACCGGAAGAAGGCGACCGCTGACTCCGGCCAGAACCCTCCGCGGCTCGGTCGCGAACGACATTATCAAGGAGATTTGTGGATGAAACGACATGCAATGAAATTCTTTGCCCTGGCCGCCATGGTCATGTTCCTGGGCATCACCGTCATGGAGCAGACGGCCCACGCCAGGGCCGGTGGAGGGCGTTCCTTCGGCAGCCGCGGTTCACGAAGCTTCTCCCGGTCAACTCCTCCGCCGTTTCGGCCGAGCCAGCAGCGCCAGCAGTACAACACCAACTCCCCCTATCAGCAGCGATCCTCGGGCGGCTTCCTGAGGAGCATGGCCGGAGGCATTATGGGGGGCATGCTGGGAGGCATGCTGTTCAGAAGCCTGGGCTTCGCCGGCCCGGGCGGCATGGGAGGCGGCATCGGCATCTTCGAGATCATCCTCCTGGCCGGCATCGCCTACCTGATCTACTGCTTCGTAAAAAAAAAACAGCCTGAGCTAGCTCCCGGCGGTTACAACCAGGCGGGATACCAGTCAACCAGCGTGCCGCCCCCCTATGGCGCCGCCTACCAAGAGAGCCAGCACGACGGGCAGGGAGCGGACGGCGGCCTGGACCATATCCGCCAGATGGATCCCGGATTCGACGAGAACCGCTTCAACGACATGGCCATGGACACCTTCTTCAAGATCCAGGGAGCATGGATGAACCGCGACCTGGCACCGGTTTCCACCCTGTTGACCGACGAGATGAAACGGGTCTTCCAGGAGGATCTGGACGGTTTGCTGCGGGAGCGGCGGACGAACCGCCTGGAAAACATCGCCGTCAGGAAGGTGGATATCAGCGAAGCCTGGCAGGAGTCGGGCCAGGACTACATCACCACCCTGATCTACGCCAACCTGCTGGATTACACGACCGACGACGCCAGCGGCGCAGTGGTATCAGGCAGCAAAACAGATCCGGTCAAGTTCGAGGAATACTGGACCTTCACCCGGCCTATCGGCGGCAATCCCTGGCGCCTGTCGGCGATCGCCCAGAAATAACCACCACTGAACACACGGGGCGTCCCACAAGGACGCCCCTTTCACGGCACAATCCATGATGCGACGCGGAGCAGTCGCCTGATTATTGTCCCAACACGGTGACAGGAGCACACTCTTTCGTGCCTTACGAGACCCTGCAAGACATCGAGATTCTCTTCGGCCTGGCACTGATAACGGTGATCTTCTTCCGTCGCCTGATGTTCCCCTCCATCGTCGGCTTCATGGCCACCGGCATCCTGGCCGGTCCCCACGCCCTGGGATTCATCAAAAACAGCCACCAGGTGGAACAGATGGCCGAAATCGGCGTGGTGCTGCTCCTGTTCACCATCGGCATCGAGCTTTCCCTGAAGGAACTGATGCGCATCAGGCATCTGGTGCTTTTGGGAGGCGGGCTGCAGGTTCTGGTCACCATCCTGGTAGTGGCAGGCGTGGCCATGCTTGGCGGCTTCCCGGCCAACCAGTCGGTCTTCTTCGGGTTTCTGGTGGCCCTCTCCAGCACCGCCATCCTGATGAAGCTCTTGATCGACAGCGGCCAGGCGGACACGCCCCACGGCAAAATGGCCATGGGTATCCTGATCTTCCAGGACCTATGCATCGTACCGCTGATGCTGCTGACCCCGCTCCTGGCGGGCGGAGGCGACGGAGCACGGGAGATCGTGCTGATCGGCGCCAAGGCCGCCGCCGTCGTGGTCATGGCCCATTACGGCGCCCGCTTCCTGGTGCCATGGATATTCAAACAGGTGGTCAAGACCAGAAGCCGGGAACTGTTCATCCTGACCATCATCTTCATCGGACTGGGCACGGCCTGGCTGACCGCCCTGGCCGGCCTCTCCCTGGCGCTGGGGGCGTTCATCGCCGGCCTGGCCATCTCGGAATCGGAATACAGCCACCAGGCTCTGGGCGACATCATCCCCTTCCGCGAGGCCTTCATGAGCCTCTTCTTCATCTCGGTGGGCATGCTGCTTGACCCGGCCATCCTGCTAAAGCATCCGCTACTGATCGCCTCGCTGGTGGCAGTCATCCTGCTGATCAAGACCCTGGTCACCAGCGGGGCTGGCATGGCCCTGGGAGTTCCCGCCCGCATCACCGTTATCACGGCGCTCTCCTTGGCCCAGATCGGCGAGTTCTCCTTCGTGCTCTCCCAGAGCGGAGTCAATCTGGGAATCCTCACCCCGGACATGTACCAGATATTCCTGGCCGCCTCCATCGCCACCATGGGACTGACACCAGCCTGCCTCGGATTCGCCCCAGCTGTGGCGGAGCGCATCAGCGCCCTGCTCCCCCGCCGCTGGACCCGCGGCCGGGGCGTCCTTGCCAGCCACGGCCGGCCGGTAACCATGAGCGATCACGTCATCATCGTCGGCTACGGCGTCAACGGCAGGAACCTTTCCCGGGTGCTGAAGAGCCAGAAGATCCAGCACCTGGTCATTGAGACAAACCCTTTCACGGTCAGGAGCGAGGCCAGGAAGGGACACAAGATTCACTTCGGTGACGCATCAAAACCAGAGGTGCTTGAGCATGCCCAGGTGAGCAAGGCCCGCATTCTGGTGATTGCCATCTCCGATGCCGCGGCCAGCAGGAGGGTCGCCGGTATGGCCCGGCAGATGAACCCGGCGCTGCACATCATCGTCAGGACCCGTTATGTCCTGGAGGTGGAACCGCTGTTCAAGCTGGGGGTCAACGAGGTCGTGCCGGAAGAGTTCGAGACATCGGTGGAAATTTTTTCCCGGGTACTGAGGAACTATCTCGTCCCCCAACATGACGTCGACCGCTGCATCGCCGAGGTGCGCAGCGACGGCTACGACATGCTGCGTTCCTTAAGCAGACGCCACAGCCACGCCATGGGCATCAGCGGCTATCTCTCCGGCGCCGAGATAGGAACCTTCCGCGTGCGGGAGGGGTCGCAACTGGAGGCCCGCAGCCTGCGCGAGGGGACCATCAGGAACATGTCCGGGGCAACAGTGCTGGTCATCAAGCGGGGTGAGGAGGTCGTCCCCAACCCCGATCCGGTCTGGGAACTGCGCAGGGATGACCTGGTGCTGCTTTTAGGCAGTGCGGAGCAACTGGCGGCGGCGGGCCGACTGTTCGAGCCGGCGCCGCCGCTGCGGCAGACCTAGGCGGACAGGCTGCCCCCCAGGCGTGGGTGGGCGGCATAACCATCAACTCGCATACCAGGCGACCGGGAGGCGTCTTCATGGATCGCACACTACTGAATACGCTATTTGGCTACACTTTCACCCTGCTGATGTGCTACCTGCTCTTCACCATTCTGGCGCCGTTTCTGACCACCATGGTCTGGGCCGGGACGATCGGAGCCATCAGCTATCCGCTCTACGACAAACTGCTGGCCCGCTTCCGTGGCCGCGAAAACCTGGCAGCGGTTGCCATGACCACGCTGGTGGTGCTGGCGCTGATCATCCCTCTGGTGGGACTGATCTTCACCCTGGCGCGGGAAACGGCCCTGGCCTACCAGTACATTGAGGGCGTAACCAGCGGACAATCCGGCAGTTTCATGGAAAGCATCCTGCGCCACCCCCAGGTTTCCCCCCTGCTGGACAGGATCAGGCCGCTGACCGGCTCGTTCAACATGGAACTGGACAGCATGCTCCTGCCGGCGCTCAAGCGCGGGCTGGCCTCCCTGTTGAACTACTCCACCGGAATCGTGAAGAACTTTCTCGGTTTCCTGGTCAAACTGATGCTGATGCTGATCACCCTCTTCTTCATCTACAGGGACGGCAGGCATTTCCTGAGACGTTTCTGGCCAGTGGTGGGAATCGGCGAAAAGATGCGGGCGACCATTGCCACAACCATTACGCGGGTTCTGGACGCGGTACTGTACGGCTTTCTGCTGACCTGTCTGGTGCAGGGGACCCTGGGCGGCCTGGGCTTCTGGGTTGCCGGCCTCCCCTCCCCCTTCCTGTTCGGCATCCTGATGGCCGTCTGCGCGCCGATCCCGCTGATCGGCACCGCCATGATCTGGATGCCGGGCGCCATCTACCTGCTGACCCAGGGAAGGATACTGGCCGGCGTTCTGCTGATGGTCTGGAGCGCCGTGGCGGTGAGCGGCATCGACAACATCATCCGCCCCCTGTTCATCAGCGGCAGGGCCAAACTCCCCATCCCGGTCGTGATATTCGGGGTTTTGGGGGGGCTTTTGGCATTCGGACTGACCGGAGTGGTGGCGGGACCGGTGATCGTAGCGCTCTTCCTGGTGTTCTTTGAATCCTACGGCGAGAGGAAGATGGCAGAGGAATAGGCAGACATGGCTCGCCCTGCACGCCCCCCTGCTTTACGCAATTCAAAAGTAAACAGATAGTTACACGGAACTCCGTAGGGGAAGGGATATGCAAACTACGATTTTTTTAAGCACCTTTGGCCTGATCTTTCTGGCCGAACTGGGAGACAAGACCCAGCTCACCGCCCTGGCGCTGGCGCTGCGCTACCCCTGGAAGAAGGTTTTTATCGGCATTGCCGCTGCGTTCGCCCTGCTCAACCTGGCAGCGGTCGTCGTGGGAAAGCTGCTGTTCCTGCTGCTCCCGCTCTTCTGGGTGTCCATGGTATCGGGGCTGCTCTTCCTCTTCTTCGGCTTCACCACCCTGCGCCATGCCTGCGCCATCGCCGATGACGACGGATCGCCCCCCCCGGCGTCCAGCGCCGTGCGCACCGCCTTTGTCATGATCTTCATGGCCGAACTGGGCGACAAGACCCAGTTGGTTACCGCCAGCCAGGCGGCACGCCATTCGGCCACCCTGGAGGGGATGGGCATGGTCTTCGCTGCGTCAACGCTGGCCCTGCTGCTGGTATCGCTCTTGGGAATCTTCGCCGGCAGGCAGCTGGTGCGCGTGATTCCGCTCTGCTGGATCCATCGCGCGGCCGGAGTGATGTTCCTGCTGTTCGGCACTGTCACGCTCTGGAAGCTCTGGGGAATGTAGCTACGGTTCTCCCTGCGCGGGGAACGGAAACGATAACAAAGGAATACACATGTCAGAACAATCGCTACTATGGGTCGCCTTTGGCCTGCTGATGACAATCATGCTGGCCATCGATCTGGGATTGAACCGCAGGGCGCATAAAGTCTCGTTCCGCCAGGCCCTGTCCTGGAGCATCATCTGGGTCTCCCTGGCGCTGGCGTTCAACGCCGGCATCTACGCCGTGCTGGGCAAGACCAAGGCGCTGGAGTTCTTTGCCGGCTACATCATCGAGAAATCGCTCTCCGTGGATAACCTGTTCGTTTTCATCATGATCTTCGGCTACTTCAACATCCGCGGCGAGCACCAGGCCCGCATCCTCAAGTGGGGCATCATCGGCGCGCTCGTGCTGCGCGGTCTGTTCATCTTCACCGGCATCGAACTGCTGACCAACTTTCACTGGCTGTTCTACCTGTTCGGCGCCCTGCTCCTGTTCACCGCCTGGAAGATGGCCTTCGGCGGGGACGACGAGGTTGACCCGGAGAACAACCTGCTGGTGAAACTGGCCCGCAGGCTCTTCCCCTTCACAAAACGGGTGCGCGGCGACTGGTTTTTCACCCGCCGCCAGGGAATGCTGGTGGCAAGCCCGCTGTTCCTGTCGCTGGTAATGGTGGAGAGCAGCGATGTCGTCTTCGCCATCGACTCAATTCCAGCCATCTTCGCCGTAACCCTTGACCCGTTCATCGTCTTCAGCTCGAACATCTTCGCCATCATGGGGCTGAGAGCGCTCTACTTCCTGCTGGCAGGAATGATCGGCATGTTCGCCTACCTCAAGCTGGCCATATCCTTCATCCTGGCCTTCGTGGGCGGCAAGATGATCGCCACCGCCAGCGGATTCCACATCCCCATCCAGGTCTCCCTGACCATTATCTTCACCACCCTGGCCCTGGCGGTGCTCGCCTCATTGCTGGCCGACGCCCGGAACAACCGCCAGATCGCCCACCTCGAAAACAAATAGTTCCGCACACACCAGGGCCCGCCGGATATTCCATCCGGCGGGCCCTGGCAATTCCCGCTTGCAGTTCAACAATCACCCCTGCCGTGACGAGGCCTGCTCGGGCCACGACAACAATTCTAGCTCCGTTCTCGCCGAATCAGGGACTCCCGGCCTCATCAAGGGCCGGGACCAGGAAACTGTTCCTCCAGGTGAAACCTCCATCACGGGCATCCTCTGCCTCGTAGCGGTACTGGAACCTGATCATGTCCCCGGCCAGGGGACGCGCCCTGAGCACGACGCGGAAAGCGGAGGAGTTGTCCATGGGCAGCCTGTCCGGGATGAACGAGAACGTCTCGCGGGCCTTCTCCCTGCCGCCGGCGTCCAGCAGCGAAACGATCATGTCCATATCCGAGATGAGGTAGTAGCGGTTGTTGCGCACATAGCCGTCAATGGTCAGAGAGCTGTCCGTGGCGCCCGTTTTCCAGCCGAAGGTCAGGTCGAACATCCGCTGCACGCCAGGATACTCCTCCGGCCTGATGGTCTGGTAGCCGTTCTGGGCGCAACCGGAAAGGCATGCCAGCAGCAGCACGATCAAAACGATGATTCCTGTTTTCATCCGTTTCATTCCTCCCGTTTCTGACGCCGCTACCGCCGGCGCCGGTCTGTTCCTCGGCCAGTATGTTGCCGCGAGCCGCAACTGTCAAGCGTCGGGAACCGACCAGCCGGTTTGCGCCCCCCACGTCGACTGATATACTCTCACCACCAAGCGTCAGTAAGGGGAGGTGTTTCATGAAGGAAGCCATGTTCTACGAACGTGAAAGCGGGGGGCGGGTGCGCTGCGGGCTCTGCAGGTTTCATTGCCTGATCGCCGATGGCGCCAGGGGTATCTGCGCCGTACGCGAGAATCGCGGCGGAACCCTGTTCAGTCTGGTCTATGGAAAGCTGTGCGCCGAAAACGTGGACCCAATCGAGAAAAAACCGCTCTTCCACGTCATGCCGGGGAGCAGCTCCTTTTCCATCGCAACGGTGGGGTGCAATTTCCACTGCCGCCACTGCCAGAACTACTCCATCTCCCAGGTACAGGGCGGCGACCGGATAGCGGGGCACGACCAGACGCCGGAGGAGGTCGTCAGCCATGCCCTGGCCAATGGGTGCAGCTCCATCTCCTACACCTATACCGAGCCGACCGTGTTCTTCGAATTCGCCTACGACACGGCAAAACTGGCTCGGGAGGCGGGGCTGTTGAACATATTCGTCACCAACGGCTACATCAGCAGCCAGGCCCTGGCAACGATAGCCCCCTTCCTGGACGCGGCCAACATCGACCTGAAGGGATTCAGCGAGCGTTTCTACCGTGACATCATCCATGCCCGCCTGTCCGAGGTGCTGGACTCGATCATCCAGTACCGCAGCCAGGGGATCTGGATCGAGCTGACCACCCTGATCATCCCCGGCCTGAACGACACGGACAATGAACTGGAAGGAATCGCCCGCTTCATAGTCAGCAACCTGGGCGCCGACACTCCCTGGCACGTAAGCCGCTTCTATCCCACCTTCAAGCTGACCGACCGCCCCCCCACCCCGCCGGAAACCCTGCGCCGGGCAATGGAGATCGGGCGGGCCGCCGGGCTGAACTACGTCTACGAGGGGAACGTGCCCGGCAGTGGTGGCGAAGACACCTCCTGCCCCTCCTGCTCCGCCCGACTGGTGGAACGCAGCGGCTTCATCGTCCAGCGCAACGAAATCGAAAACAGCGCCTGTCCGCACTGCGGTGCTGCCATCGCCGGCATCGGCATGTAACCGGCCGCACCTGACGGACAGCCCCCTGCCCCACAAACACAACTGGCCGGTTTCACGGAGAAGCCGGCCAGCATCTGCCCGGACGGGCAGGATTATTTTCCTTCAACATCAGTTCTCTGCTACAGCTCCCCCTTTTTCAGCGGGCAGACCAGCCCCTCTCCCTTCATCAGCGGCCCGAAGCAGGCGTTTTCCGAAAGGCAGCCCGCCTTGCGCCGGTCGCCGGAGCGCCAGCGATTGACCAGCCCCGGTTCCCGGATCAGGGGGCGGCAGAGGGATACGTAGTCAGTGACGCCGTCCTCCACCAGGGCCTCGGCCACCTCCAGGGAGCGGACCCCTCCCACCAGCATCAGCGGGACAGCAATCTCTTGTTTGAAGCGCAGCGCCGCATCCCGGTAGTAGACCTCCTCTTCGGGTGTGGCCAGCACGCCGGTGCGGATGGCCGAGAGCTCGCCCGAGGCGTAGATGGTGCCGCCGCTCATCTCGATGGCATCCACTCCCCCCTTCTCCAGAAGGGCAGCAACGACGAGCATGTCATCCACCGAAAAACCGCCGTCGATGAAGTCCTGGGAGTTGATCTTGATCAGCACAGGATAGTCGTCACCCACTTCCTGTCTCACGCTTTCCAGGACCTCCAGAACGATGCGGGCCCGGTTCTCCACCGGGCCTCCGTACTCGTCGTTACGCCGGTTGAAGAAGGGGGAGAGAAATTCGCTCAGCAGATAGCCGTGGGCGGCATGGATCTGGACCGCGTCGAAACCGGCCGACTTGGCCCGGCCGGCTGCCCTGCCGAAGGCGGCCCGGATACCACCGATCTCTTCCCGAGTGAGTTCCCGACAGGGGGGGGTCTTGTCCGGAATGCCGCACGAGGGGCCGACCGCCTCAATACCGGTTCCGGAGGCAAAGCCGTAGCATCCTGCATGGGCGATCTGCAGGGCGATTTTCCCGCCTGCCCGGTGCACGGCATCGGCCATGCCGGCCAGGCCTGGCAGCAGATCATCACGGTGCACCCCGATCTGCCACGGCCCGGCCTGCCCCTCCGGGCTGACAAAGGCGTGACCAGTGATGATCAGCCCCCCCCCCCC
>MTLE01002968.1_pt3 | contig 10957 bp, 9 predicted proteins | sample 1982461 | NCBI WGS metagenome assembly MTLE01 (sample SAMN05712605, study PRJNA340218) | biofilm metagenome | isolation source: sample SPL anode biofilm adapted to -200 mV | place: USA | collected 2012-02-03
TTGATAGTGGCTGGTACACTGGTTCATAAAATGGCACCGTTAATCAAGCGTGTTTACGATCAGATGGCTGAACCAAAATATGTTCTGGCAATGGGAAGTTGTGCAATTTCGGGCGGACCGTTTGTAAATTCGTATCACGTGGTAAAAGGAGTTGATCAAATTATTCCTGTGGATGTTTATGTGCCGGGCTGCCCTCCCCGCCCCGAATCTCTGTTTTACGGTTTAATGCAACTGCAGCGCAAGATAAAGGTTGAACAATTTCTTGGACATAAACAAAGATAAATATCGCAGGTAATTTCAGGAGTAACAAATTACAATTGCAACAGATTTATTTGATGAAATAAATTTAAAAACAAAATCGATTGGGTTAGTAGATAAAATACGAGATGGAAAATATTAAAAAACTAATATTAGATACTGTAAACGAAGCAGTTATTGAAGACAGCCAAAAACTTACAGTAACTGTTGAACCCGATAAATTACGTCCTTTAGTAAAAGCTCTTTACAATTACGAAGAACTACCTTTTGACTTTATGGTATTTCTTATCGGAATGGACTGGGGAGAAAAACTTGGAGTAATTTATATGTTTTCTTCATCTAAAGACGTATCGAAAGAAATTATTGTAAAAACGGGAACTACGGACAGAGAAAATCCTTTGTTGTATACAATAACCGATATGTATGAAACTGCTCAATACAATGAGCGTGAGGTTTATGCGCTTCTCGGAATCCGGTTTATAAACAATCCGGATATGAGAAAATTTCTGCTGAATGACGACTGGGTGGGTTATCCGCTGCGAAAAGACTACGATCCGAATCCTGAAATTAATCCTGTTTCAATTGTCAGTAAAGATATTGTGGACATAGCCCCAAGAATTGTTGAAACTCCCGAAGGTCTGAAAGAAGAAACGGTAAATATTTTTGAAAAAAACGATTACATTATAAATATAGGTCCACAGCACCCGTCTACCCACGGTGTAATGCATTTCCGCACATCACTCGAAGGTGAAGTGGTAAAGAAAATTGATGTCCACAGCGGATACATCCACCGTGGAATAGAAAAACTCAGCGAAAGCCTTACCTATCCTCAGATTTTACATTTTACCGATCGTCTTGATTATCTTTCTGCCAATATAAACCGACATGGTTTGTGTTTGTGTATTGAAAACGCTGCCGGAATTGAGGTCCCCGAAAGAGCTCAATATATTCGTACCATAATGGACGAACTGACGCGCATTGAATCACACTTGGTTGCGTGGTCGGCCATGACGAATGATCTGGGAGCTACAACTGCATTTATTTACGGAATGCGCGAACGTGAAATAATTCTTGATATTTTTGATAAAACCTGTGGTGGACGACTGATTATCAATCAGAATGTGATTGGCGGTGTGATGTTCGATATTTATAAGGATTTTCAAAAAGATGTAAAAGCATTTATTCCTTACATGAGGACAAAACTGAAAGAATACGACCGTTTCTTTTCCCATAATGTTATTGCTTTGGGTCGTATGATAGGTATAGGGGTTTTATCCAGAGAAGCTGCCATAAATTATGCAGTAACCGGTCCCGCCGGAAGAGGTTCAGGCTGGTCGTGCGATATACGTAAACATCAACCCTATTCGATGTATAGCAAGGTAGAGTTTAAAGAAATTATCCGTACCGAAGGCGATTCATACGCGAGATATTTAAACAGACTGGACGAAATTGAAGAATCACTTCATATCATTGAACAACTGATAGACAATATTCCTGAAGGTGAATTTTTGGCAAAAACAAAAGCAATTATCAAATTGCCTGAAGGTGAATATTTCCAGCGTGTGGAAGCGTCAAAAGGAGAATTCGGAGTTTATATCAACAGTACAGGCGAAAAAAATCCATATCGACTGAAATTCCGTTCGCCGTCCATGGCTCTGGTTTCTACCATGCCTTTGATTTGTCAGAACGAAAAAATATCCGATTTTATTGGTATCGGAGGATCTATGGATTATGTAATTCCGGATATTGACAGATAATTGATTTAATTGTGAAATAAGCATTTATAAACTAAAATATGACATCAGAATATTCACAACCTTTAGAATTCACTAACTTTCTATCAAAATTCGACATCATGCTCAACAATAATTTACCCCAATTCTGGGTAATACTCATTGAGTGTGTACTGGTGGGAATAGCTTTTGTAGCGGCTTATGCCATTCTGGCGCTGATATTAATATACGTGGAACGTAAAATTACGGCTTTCTTCCAGGCTCGTTACGGACCCAACCGTGTAGGTAAATACGGTTTTATGCAAAGTATGTCTGATATGATTAAAATATTGCTGAAAGAAATTATTCATATCAAAAATATCGACAAACTCTTGTTCTTTGCAGCTCCGTTTTTCATGATCGTGGCTTCAATGCTGACATTCGGAGCTATTCCGTTTGGAAAATCGCTGCATGCAATTGATTTCAATATAGGAGTATTTTATGTTACAGCCGTTTCTTCTGTGGGAATTATTGGTGTTTTGCTTGCCGGATGGTCCAGTAACAATAAGTATTCGATGATTGGAGCTATGCGAAGCGGTGCACAGTTTGTCAGTTACGAACTTTCGGCCGGATTCGCGCTTATGGCAATGGTTGTACTTACGGGAACCATGCAGTTCGGACAAATGATTGAAGATCAGCGCTATTGCTGGAACATTTTCAATGGTCATCTTCCATCACTTGTGGCATTTGTTACCTATTTAATTTCAGGTCATGCCGAAACCAACCGTGGTCCGTTTGACTTACCCGAAGCAGAATCGGAATTGACAGCCGGTTATCACACAGAGTATTCAGGACTTCAGTTTGGATTTTTCTATCTGGCAGAATATCTGAACATGTTTATTATAGCATCCATTGCCGCAACTGTATTTTTAGGAGGTTGGATGCCTATTCAGATAAGCGGATGGCACGGGTTTAATCAGATTATGTGGTACATACCATCTTATGTATGGTTTTTCGGTAAAGTTGCCGTACTTATTTTCTTCAGTTTATGGGTTCGGTGGTCATTCCCCCGCTTGCGTATTGATCAGTTATTGAATCTGGAATGGAAATACCTGCTCCCGATAAATCTGGTAAATATATTTATAATGGTAATAGTGGTACTTTCGGGACTTACTTTAACGGATTTATGTAAATTGTTTTAATTTGAAACATTAGGATTATTCATGGAAAAAAGAAGATCGTTTTCACAATATATAAAAGATATATTTTCTGGGATCAAGTCACTATTGTTTGGTTTCTCGGTGACATGGAAAGAACTCTGGACCAAAAAAGTTACCCAGCAATATCCGGAAAACAGAGATACACTGGTTATTTCCGACCGTTTCAGGGCCGAGTTGGTGATGCCACACGACGAAAACAACGAGCATGCCTGTACTGCCTGCGGAATTTGTGAAATGAATTGTCCAAACGGAACAATACAGGTAATTCCGAAATTCACTGAAACAGAGGATGGAAAAAAGAAAAAAGAAATTGACAGATATATATGGGATCTGGGAATGTGTACATTCTGCAATCTGTGTGTTTTAACCTGTCCGTCCAACGCAATTAAATTCACCAATGAATTTGAAAATGCAGTTTTTACACGTAGTAAACTTGTACAACAGTTGAACCACGAAGGATCTAAACTGAGAGCTAAAAAGCCGGTAGTTCCCAAACAGGAACCAACTGTTACAAAAACAGAAAATACTGTTTCAGATAAGGAAACAGGAGTATAATAAGCTGATAATCTAAAATTTAAAGAGACTATTTTTAAAGTTCAAAACATATTATTACAATAAAAAATGGCTGAACATATTATTTTTTACATTCTGGCACTGATAATTTCGGTATTTTCAATTATGGCCGTCAGCTCTGCCCGTTTAATCCGCTCTGCAACCTATTTATTATTTGTATTATTGGCTACAGCAGGACTTTATCTGCTATTGGGTTACGAATATTTATTTGCAGTGCAAACAGCCGTATATGCGGGAGGTATTCTTGTACTGTTTATTTTCGCCATATTGCTGACTCAAAAGCCCGGTGAAAGAATAACAAAGGAACCCTTGAGCCAGAGATTCTTTTCATTGGTGATTACATTGGTGGGACTTGCATTTTCAGCACATATAATTTTCCACAATGTTATCAGGGTTTATACCTTTATAAAAGAACCCGAAATGGATCCGAAACACATAGGGTACGTATTAATGGGAACAGAAAAATTTCATTATTTGTTGCCGTTTGAAACTATCAGTGTCCTGTTGCTGGCTTGTATTGTGGGAACAATTATGATTGCACGTAAAAGATCCTGATTATTTAATTGATTTAAAGTAAATTACATCAAAAAAACATAGACTAAAATGGGAGATATTATAACAGAATATTTATCGGGAATAGTNNNAATGGAAGCTTACATAGTTGTAAGTCTTATCATGTTTTTCTCCGGAATTTATGGATTTCTGTCGCGTAAAAGTTTGTTGATGGTGCTCATTTCCATAGAGTTGATATTAAATGCAACAGATATAAATTTTGCTGTTTTCAATCGTTATCTGTACCCGCAACAACTGGAAGGTTACTTTTTTGTACTGTTTACCATAGCCATTTCTGCCTGTGAAACGGCAGTTGCAATAGCCATTGTAATCAATATTTACCGTAACCTCAACAATATAGAGGTTGACAATCTGAACGAATTAAAAGAATAGAAATACAGACAATTATAGTTTTATGCAATATACATTATTGATCGTATTATTACCATTGCTTAGTTTTGTTATTCTGGGCCTGGTAGATTCAAAGTGGAAACCGCAGGTGGCCGGAACAATCGGGACAATGGTTCTTGGCATTGTTGCAATGCTTTCATATTACACCGCGTGGGTTTATTTTACCACCGGGAATGTCAGCGGTGTTTACGAAAAACTAATTCCGTATCAAATGGAATGGTTGCATTTTACCAATAATCTTCATATTGATCTGGGAATTCTTCTTGATCCTATTTCGGTAACGATGCTTGTGGTTATTTCCACCATTTCGCTTATGGTTCATATTTACAGTCTGGGCTACATGAAAGGAGAAAAAGGATTTGAACGTTATTATGCCTTTTTGTCGCTTTTCACCTTTTCGATGCTTGGGCTGGTAGTGGCTACTAATATTTTCCAAATGTATATTTTCTGGGAATTGGTGGGTGTTTCCTCCTATTTACTTATTGGATTTTATTATACCAAACCGGAGGCGGTGGCCGCTTCAAAAAAGGCGTTTATTGTTACACGTTTTGCCGATTTGGGATTTCTTATTGGAATTCTGGTTCTTTCATTCTACACCAAAACATTTGATTTTGGAATTCTGACTTCAGGAGACACCAATGTATTTGCCTCTACTGCAGGAACTTCATTTCTCGGAATTTCTGTTATGAGTTGGGCTATGGCGCTGATTTTTATCGGAGGTGCCGGTAAATCGGCCATGTTTCCGCTTCATATCTGGCTTCCTGACGCGATGGAAGGTCCAACTCCTGTTTCAGCTTTAATTCATGCCGCTACCATGGTTGTCGCGGGTGTTTATCTCGTTGCTCGACTGTTCCCGGTTTATTTACTTTATGCACCGGGAGTATTGCACGGAATTGCATGGGTCGGTGGTTTTACGTCGCTTTTTGCAGCGATAATTGCCATTACACAAACCGACATCAAACGTGTACTCGCATTTTCCACCATTTCACAAATTGGTTATATGATGGTTGGTCTGGGAGTTTCAAAAGTGGGCGGACACGAAGGACTCGGTTATATGGCATCCATGTTTCATCTTTTCACTCATGCCATGTTCAAAGCCTTACTGTTCCTTGGTGCAGGTTCTGTTATCCATGCCGTTCATAGCAACGAAATGAGCAAAATGGGCGGACTCAGAAAGTACATGCCTGTAACTCACATTACCTTTTTAATTGCATGTCTGGCTATTTCAGGGATTCCACCATTCTCAGGTTTTTTCAGTAAAGACGAAATTATTTCAGCTACCTACAATTTCAGTTCTACAATGGGCATAACCATGAGTTTTGTAGCCGGACTGACTGCTTTTTACATGTTCCGTTTGTATTACGGAATTTTCTGGGGAAAAGAACACAAACAACATCATACTCCGCATGAATCTTCATTTTCAATGTTGTTGCCATTGGTAATTCTGGCTATTGTAACTTCTTTCGGTGGATTTATACATTTTGGAGAATATGTTACAAGCGATGGTGTTCCATTTGAAAGCAATATGGAAATGTCTGTTGCAATTGTAAGCGTTGTAATTGGTCTTGCAGGAATTTTACTGGCAACAGTCATGTACCGGAAAGAAAGCAATTTGCCGGCTCTGTTCGCTTCAAAACTCAGTAACTTGTATAAATGGACCAGTCAGAAGTTTTATATTGATGAAGTTTACATGTTTATCACAAAGAAAATTGTGTTTAAAGGTGTCGCTTCACCTTCAGCCTGGTTCGACAGAAATATAGTGAACAGAACCATGAATGGTCTTGCAAATATCACTCAATGGACTTCACTGAGAATCAAAGGATTCCAATCGGGTAAGGTTCAGCAGTACGCTTTTGTATTTTTACTGGGAACAATTTTTATTGCAGCATTAATAATATTTTTATAACAGTTTTCCAAATCTGCTTTGAAGACAACAGAAAGCTTTAAAAAATCAAATATATGAACATATTATTCATTTTCATACTAATTCCTTTGTTGATGATGGTGGCATTGTTTTTTACCACCAACCGGAAACAAATAAATTTTGTAACATTAACCGGAACGACAATATTACTTGTATCTGCAATAGCACTTACGATAATGTACCTGAATCAGCGCGCAGCAGGAAACACTGCTGAAATGCTGTTTGTGACCAATACTGTCTGGTATGAGGCATTCAACATTCATTTCACACTGGGTGTTGATGGAATTTCGGTGGCCATGATATTACTGACCTCAATTATTGTTTTTACAAGTATACTGGTATCGTGGAATATTGATAATATGCCGAAAGAATATTTCACGTGGTTTAGTTTATTGAGTGCTTCCGCGTTTGGATTCTTTATTTCGCTGGATTTGTTTACCATGTTCTTCTTCCTCGAAATGTCCGTCATTCCTGAATTTCTGCTTATTGGCATTTGGGGAAGCGGCAAAAAAGAATACAGTGCTATGAAACTTGCCTTAATGTTAATGGGTGGTTCAGTATTGGTATTATTTGGAATTCTGGGAATATATTATTTTACCGGAGCACAAAGTATGAATATTATCGAACTGGCAAAAAATAACATTCCTTTAAATATTCAAACTTATTTATTTGCTTCAACATTTGTTGGGTTTGGAATTATCGGAGCTATGTTTCCATTCCACATCTGGGTTCCCGATGGTCACTCATCCGCTCCTGCTTCAGTTTCAATGTTCCTGTCGGGAATTTCAATGAAACTCGGAGCTTACGGCGCTTTTCGTGTGGCTATCTATTTATTGCCCGAAGGCGCTCACCAATTGGCATGGATATTCCTGATTCTTACCGGATTCAGTGTGGTTTACGGAGCTTTTGCCGCAGTTGCACAAACAGATTTGAAGTACATTAATGCCTATGCATCTATCAGTCATTGCGGATTATTATTCTTTGCATTCCTGATTTTCAATGAGACAGCTATTACAGGCGCTTTTCTGCAAATGGTTTCTCACGGTTTAATTACAGCACTTTTCTTTGCCGCAATCGGTATGATTTACAGTCGTACGCATACCCGCATGGTTTCCCAAATGAGTGGTTTAATGAAAGTACTGCCGTTTATCGGAGTCGGATTTATCATTGCCGGTCTGGCTTCACTTGGTTTGCCCGGATTCAGTGGTTTTGTTGCCGAAATGACAATATTTGTAGGCTCGTTTCAGGATGCTAACCTGCTGCAACGTATACTAACAATTGTCGCTGTTACTTCAATTGTTATTACAGCGGTCTATATTCTGCGTGTGGTAGGCAAAGTATTATTCGGAGGTATTGAAGACAGTCATTTTGAATCGCTGAAAGATGCAACCTGGTGGGAAAAAGTGACAGTAATTTTGCTGGTAGCTTCAATAGTTGGATTTGGTATTGCTCCTATGTGGATTACCAATATGATACACAATAGTTTATGGCCTGTATTAAGCCAGTTGACACGATAAAGAAACAGAACAAATAAGATATAAATTTTGCACTCTCCTGTAATCCTATGGATAAAGGGGTAATAATTTACAAAATGGACTACTCAAGTTTTTTAAAATTACACGATGAAATGTCATTACTGTTAGTAATGGTTATTCTACTGATTTACGATGTTTTTGGCAATGAAAAAAGTCTGCGGTATTTTCAGCCGGTGGCAATTGTGCTGTTTTCCATTCACACATTGCTGAATTGCATTCCGCGACCGGCTTTCGAAACTGCCGGAGGCATGTATCAATATGTTCCCATGCTCACCTATTTGAAAACTATTTTGAATGTAGGAACATTAATTGTTTTGCTTCAGGCGCATCACTGGTTAAATGAAGAAGAAAGCATTATTCGTCGTGGTGAATTCTATTTCCTTACGCTTTCCACTTTGTTCGGAATGTATATTATGATCTCAGCAGGGCATTTTCTAATGTTCATTATCGGAATTGAGACAGCATCGCTTCCAATGGCAACGCTTGTATCTTTCAATAAATTCAATCAGAAATCGGCCGAAGCAGGTGCAAAATACATTCTTTCCTCAGTTTTTGCTTCAGGGCTCTCTTTATTCGGTATATCATTGATTTACGGCACAATAGGAACTTTATATTTTGATGATCTGGCAAGATTAATGACAAAAACACCTATTGAGTTAATGGGCTTTGCGTTTTTTGCCGTAGGTTTATTCTTCAAAATATCATTAGTACCGTTCCACCTTTGGACTCCCGATGTATACGAAGGTTCTCCTACAAATATCACTTCCTATCTTTCAGTAATTTCTAAAGGATCTGCTATTTTCGTGCTGTTTACCATTTTTGTCAAGGTATTCGGACATATGATTGATCAGTGGCAATTGATACTTTATATTATTATAGTTCTGAGTATTACCATTGCCAATTTGTTTGCCGTGCGTCAGCAAAATCTGAAACGCTTCCTTGCCTTTTCATCCATTTCGCAGGCAGGATATATTTTAATGGGTGTAATAACCGGAACAGCTTTAGGAATGAACTCCATTGTATATTACATTCTGGTGTACATGTTTTCCAATCTGGCGGCTTTCGGGGTTATTTCTGTGATTGAAAACCGTACCGGCAAAATCACCATAAACGATTATAACGATTTACATTCAAGTAACCCACGATTAAGCTATGTGATGATGCTCGCGTTATTTTCATTAGCCGGAGTACCTCCTTTTGCAGGATTTTTCAGTAAATTCTTTATTTTCTCAGCCGCTATGCAACAGGGATTTTATATTCTTGTGATAATAGCCTTAATAAATTCCATTATTGGTTTGTATTATTATCTGAGAGTGGTAAAAGCAATGTTTTTCAATAAGAATGAAAATCCGGTTGCAACCATAAAATCTGATTTTCCTGTAAAACTAAGTCTGGTAATTTGTACCTTGGGAATTGTACTGATAGGTTTAATAAGCTCAGTTTACAATCAGATATCTTTGCTGGGATTTGGTTTGTAAAAAACAACATAAATAAATGTGAAAACCCGTTGAATTTTCAGCGGGTTTTTATTTTGGTACAAATACAAAATGATAATACTAAAAAAAATATCAGTGATTAAACCTTACTGTTATGATTGAGTCTAATTTTTTTTTAATTATCACACAAATTTTATTTAATTTTTTATGAAGAAACACATTCTCCTAATTCTTTTTCTTATTGGTTTAAATGTTCTCAGTGCTCGGCAATTGGCATTTCCGGGAGCTGATGGTTTTGGTAAGTATGCTGTTGGAGGCAGAAACGGTTCTGTATACCACGTAACTAACCTGAACGATTCCGGGCAGGGATCGTTGAGAGATGCGGTCAGTCAACCAAACCGAACAGTTGTATTTGATATTAGTGGTGTTATAAAAATAGAAAGTCGTTTATCCATTTCTTCAAATATCACCATAGCGGGGCAGACATCTCCTGGCGAAGGAATTGTGGTTTATGGCAACGGCGTTTCCATGACCGGAGAACACGACATCATTATCAGGTATATTCGCTTCAGAGGCAGTGTAAATATGGGAAGAGGTGTGTGTACGCTTGCTGCCGACAATGCTAAAGATATAATTTTTGATCATTTGTCCATTGAGTGGGGCCGCTGGGACAATTTGCATATAAAAGAAAGTAAAGACATTACACTTCAATATTGTCTTATAGGAGAAGGAATTAACCCTCAAATGTTTGGAGCTTTGCTCGAAAATCCAACCAATCTGACGATTCATCACTGTTTGTGGGTAGATAACCAAAGCCGGAATCCCAAAGCCAAAGCAGGAATTGAAATCATAAACAACGTAATTTACAACTGGGGAAGCAACGGACTTGTAGGTGGACATTCAGCCGCCGATCATTTTCAGGATATCATCAACAACTACTTTATTGCAGGACCAAATTCAGGAAATTCATTTATCGGGATGTTTACGGCTACCGACCATGTTTACCAAACCGGAAACAAGGTAGATCTTGACAAAAACGGAATTCTGAACGGAATTAATGTCACAAATGAAGATTTTATCAAAGCTACAGCCACAATAGCAGACAAACCTCAAAATTCTTCCATGCTGGTAAAAAACATTGATAAACCTGAAGTTGCATTAAAAAAGGTACTGAAATCTGCGGGATCGTCAATCCTGCGAGACGAAACAGACAAACGTCTTATCGGTTATGTAATGTCTTACGGAAAAACCGGACAGATTATAAAAGATGAAGCAGAAGTTGGAGGACAAAAAGAAGTAAAAAGTCTACAGGGAGAAAAAGATTCGGACAAAGATG
>MTLE01009209.1_pt1 | contig 10933 bp, 6 predicted proteins | sample 1982461 | NCBI WGS metagenome assembly MTLE01 (sample SAMN05712605, study PRJNA340218) | biofilm metagenome | isolation source: sample SPL anode biofilm adapted to -200 mV | place: USA | collected 2012-02-03
GGACGAAGCGGTGCGCGCCCGCGCGGCGCAGGTATTCCCCTCTGCCTGGGTCGAGTACAGCGGAGCGCTTAAGCGCAGTGAAATTCCGGCCCTGCACCGTACGGCGCACCTGTTCTTTTCAGCGGAATTAAACGCTTCCTGCCCGAATGCGGTTATTGAGGCGCTGGCCTGCGGCTGTCCGGTCACCGGCTTTGCCGCGGGCGCGCTGCCTGAACTGGTGCCGGATTCGGCCGGGCGGCTGGCCCCTTACGGCGGCGATCCCTGGAATCTGGATTTGCCGGATTTTTCTGCCCTGGCAAACCGGTCGCTGGATCTGCTGGCCGAACAGGGACGTTATCGCGCTGGGGCGCGTCAATGGGCTGAGGCGCGCTTAGGCCAGGCGGCAATGACAGCCGCCTATGAGCAGGCGCTGATCGGGTAGCGGCTTTTGCTCTGGCTGGCGCGGGCTTTAATCGTTTTCTGAATCGAGCGGCAGCGGCTCGCTGGGGTCCACATCCACTAATTTTTTGCGCACGGCATACAGCACCAATTGCGAACGATTGGTTAAATCCAACTTGCTGAGGATATTGCTGACGTGCGCGCGCACGGTGGCTTCCTGCACGCCGAGCGCCTCGGCAATGGCGCGATTAGGCGCGCCTTGGGCAACGTAGCGCAAAATCTCCATCTGCCGTCCGGTGAGCACCTCCTGCGGGGTGTGCTCATCCTGCTCGCGCAGTTCGCGGAAAAGGCGGCGGGCGATATTGGGGTTGAGGTGCGGAATGCCCTGATAGGTCTCGCGGATAGCCTTGAGCACGTCCTCGGGGTGGCGGTCTTTGAGAATATAGCCCATTGCGCCGGCTTTGATGGCGGCGTATATTTTATCGTCCTCAGAAAAGCTGGTCAGCACCAGAATGCGCGCCTGGGGGTCTTCTTGGATAATATGCGTAATGGCTTCCACGCCGTTCATGTGCGGCATGACGATATCCATCAGAATGACATCCGGGCGCAGACTGCGCGCCAGGTTGACGGCCTCTTCGCCGTCGCGCGCCATGCCGACCACCTGCATGCCCACATCCAGATTGATCTCGGCGCTCAGTCCGCGGCGGACAATGGGATGGTCATCGGCGACCAGGACGCGAATAACGTTCTTGGTCATGCCGCCTCCGCTGCCGGAACCTGCAAATTGACGGTCGTTCCGCCGCCGGGGCGGCTGGTAATGGTCAGCGCACCGCCCAGACGCTGGGCGCGTTCACGCATGCTGCTCAGCCCGATCCCGCCGCGGCCGATCGCCGCGACATCAAAGCCATCGCCGTTATCGCGCACTTCCAATTCGATCTGCTGCGGCGCAAGCCTGAGCGTGACGGCGACATCGTCCGCATTGGCGTGCTTAAGCGCATTGTTGAGCGCTTCGGTGGCCACCCGGTAAAAATCCAGCTCAAGCTGAGCGGAGAGCGGCGCGTCGCCCTCTACCGTCAGCGCCGCCGAGATACCGGCGCGCTGTTCCACCGTATTCAGACGCAGGTCCAGCGCTTTAACCAATCCCTCGCTTTCCAGTGAAAGCGGGCGCATTTCAAAAAGCATCAGGCGCATTTCTCGGAGCGCCTGCAGCGAACCATTTTCAATATTGTGCAAAGTCTCTTTGAGGTGGCTGTATTCTTTCAGGCGCAGCAGCTTGCTGCCAACATCCGCGGAGATGACCAGCCCGTATAAGGACTGCGAAACCGAGTCGTGCAGATCGCGCGCCAGGCGCTGGCGCTCTTCAATGATGGCTGTCTCTTCGGCCTGCTTGCGCAGCCGGGCGCTTTCTACGGCGATGGCCAGCTGATCGGTGATGCTGCTCACCAGAGCGGACAGGCTGGGATCTTCCAGGTGGTCGGGCGGCCCGTAAATACCCAGCCGCCCCAGGCTGACGCCTTTGCTGGTAATATCTGAGCCCAGAAAGGCAATATCCAGCGGCCGGCCGGCGTCATCTTCAATTTGTGTTCTGGCGAAGACGACTTTGCGATGGTGGAAGGAGTCGCCGATGGCTTCACGCAGGCTGCTGTTGTAAACTTTTTCGCACAGGTTGCCCGTCCAGCCGCGATGCCCGACCACTTTCTGCTCACCGTCTTTGGGGTCGGTCAGCATGATTACCCCAATTTCGCAGCCGACGGCGGCCAGGACGATTTGCAGGGAGCGGTCCACCATCAGATCCAGATCGGATGTCTGATTGGCAACCGACATGACTTCATAGAGGACGGCCAGCTCATGTTCGCGCTGGCGGATGCTGTGTTCAAGCTGCTGCATGGCTTCAAAACGATGCAGGGTGTTGCCGCCGACTTCTGCGAACGAATCAAGCAGTTGCAGATCGGATGGTGACTGCGGAGCCGGCATGCGGAAACCAACATACAGGACGCCAATCGAAGCGCTGGCGGTGCGCAATGGGGCCAGCGCCAGGGTTTGAATGCCTTCGCCGTCCAGAAATTCACAAAATTCGCAGCCTAATTCGGCCGGCTGGATAGCGGAAACGACCTGAACCGGGCCGTGGCGCAGCACCTGCTGAAGCAGATGATTTTCATCGGCGGGCAGAATAATGGGCGGAGCGCTTTGCAGACCACAGCCGGCGGCAAAACTCAGCCCGGATTTTTCCTTGAGGTAGATGCCGCCGATATCCGCATGAAGTGCGCGGGTGCTTTGATTCACCAGAATCGAAAGCGCCTGTTCACGTTCTTCCACCTGGCGCAAATCAGCGGCCAGCTTGACGGAAGCTTCCAGACGCTGCGCGTAGCGCTGCAGCGTTTCCGCGGCCACCTTGCGGTCGGTAATGTCCTGGACGGCGCCCCAAACGTTCAACGGCTGGCCGGGCTGGGTGAAAATTGGTTTGTTATGATCTTGAATCCAGCGCACTTCGCCGCTGCGGGTCACAATTCGATATTCCAGAACAGTGGGCTGCTGGGCGGAAAAACTCTCGGAGAGCGCCGTAACCATTGGCAGGTCCTGCGGGTGAATCAGGCGGCTCCAGCCGCCGGCCTGTTGCAGGGCTGCCAGGGTATAACCGGTGATCTGTTCGAACGCGCCGCTGATCCACTCGATCGAACGCGCGCCGTCGTTTTCGATGCGCGCCGAATAAACGTAGTCTGGGATTAATTCGGAAATGGCGCGCAGTCGTTCGTTGCTTTCTTTTAGCTGGCGCGTGCGTTCATCCACGCGCGCTTCCAATTCTTCATTCCAGCGGTTGAGTTTCTGCTCGGTTTTTTTGAGCTGGGTAATGTCGCGGATCATTAGAAGCGCGCCGATGACCTTGTTCTGCGCCATTACCGGCCCGACATGGGTCATATACCAAAGGATTTGCCCGTCGGCGGTCGGCGAGGCCAGTTCGTATGAAACCGGTTCTCCGCTTTCGAATACTTTTTCAATACCCTGATGTACGCGCCCGCGGTGCTCTGGGATAACCGTTGTTTCGATATCTTTCCACAGGGTATAGTCCAGGTCTGTGCTGCGCAGCGGCCGGTTGCTGTACAGAAAGCGCCCGCTGCGATCGATCATGATAATCAGATCGGGATTATTTTCTACCAGATATTGCCAGGCTTTTTCAGTGGACATCGATTGCGGCGCGGCGGCGTTTAATGAAGTTTGCACCTGGGCGATGATGACCCGCCGCTGGGGCGAATCAGGCGCTGTTTCGGCGGGCATGCTTTCCTGGAAAATATCCAGCACCTGGCCGCTGCGCGCCGTGATTTTGTACCCCAGGCGCTGACTTTCTGGATGGTTAAGCACCGTCTGCAAGTGGCTGCGGAACCTTTCGCGATCTTCGGGCACCACGATGGAAAAGAGCAGATCCGGGTTGCGCAGAAAATCGGAGCGGCTGAAGCCGGTATACAGCTCGCAGGTTGGCGCGATTTCCTTTAAGGTCCCGTCTGGCCACAGAGAATACTCCCAGCGGTGTGTCAGCGGAGGCAGAATACCGTGGTTAAACTGCACCACAAAATCCAGCACAGCTTCCAACTCATGGATGCGGCTGGCATAGGCTTCTTCACGGCTGAAGAGATGCGTCTCAAGAATTTGATGAATCGCAGGTTTTGAAGATGTGGACATAGTGGTACTCGCTTGCAGAAACGGTACTTTAGAATAAAAAGTATAGCATGCTATTTGTGCCTAGCTTCGTCAGGATTATGCAAATTATTAATCGGGCGAGCTGTTTAATCAAACGCACTGTGAAACCAGCCGGGCGTAAAACTCAGGGTAATGTTCTAATACTGGCCGTTACCGCAAGGCTGGAGACTTGTTTTCGCTCCGGGCAGGCTCACTGGCCGGCTGCGAGGCGGCCTGGGCGATAAATTTCGGGCTGACCAGGCAAATGGCTTTTTGCGTTGGGCGCGGCTGAAGTTCCATTTCGCCGCTGTACACCAGCATATGGCCGTTTTCGGTCAGCAAAAAGAGGGGCATACAGTCTTCACGCGAAAATTCCCGCAGGCGGGCGGCCGTGAAGCCGCCATTGAACTCTAGGGTGTGCAGGCTGCTGGCATTTTCAAACTGGCGCTGCAGCCAGGTAAAATCCACTTTGTTCGAAAATAAGGCGCGCCCGCACAGTTCTTGAGAAACGCCAGATTGCGCCGGAGAACAGAGCTGGTAAACCTCATTGCGCCCAAAAACCTCACCCAGGCGGATGGCGGCCAGCGAGTTGACTTCCATATTGGAGGTTAGAGCCAGCATCCGGCCGATGCCGGTCAGGTCCACTTCGTTGAGAAATTCTTCGGCCAAGACGCTGCCGGTATAGGTTTCCAGGCCGGCATGGGCAGCCGCCTGGGCATTGAGCGGGTTGGTATCTACCATCAGCACGCGCAGGCCGGCCTGTTTGAGGGCCAGCCCGATTTGAATGGCCCAGGCATGCGCGCCGACGATTAATGCGCCTTGCGGGCTGGGCTGGCTCACTTTCAGCCAGCGGGCGACCGGCATGGCGGTCAGCCCGTAGACCAGCACCGTGGTAATGATGACCAGAAAGGTGATCGGAGCCAGCCGTTCCGCGCCAGGAATGCCGGCTTCGGCCAGATGCAGTCCGAAGACGGCTGATACCGAAGCAGCTACGATTCCGCGCGGGGCCATCCAGGCCAGAAACCCGCGCTCGCGCCAGGAAAGCCCGGTCTTGAGCGTCGAAACCAGCACGGAAAGCGGGCGCGAAATGAAAATGACCACCAGCATGAACACCAGCGTTGGCCAGCGCATTTCGCCGATCAATGTGCTGAGGTTAATGCGCGCGGCCAGCAAAATGAACAGACCGGAAAGCAGCAGGGTGCGCAGATTCTCTTTGAACTCGACGATGTGACGGATATCTACTTTGCGCTGATTGGCCATCAAAATGCCCATCACGGTCACCGCCAGCAGACCCGATTCTTTAACCAGCATATCCGCAATGGTATAAGCGGCCAGCACCATTACCAGCGCAGTCGGGTTTTGCAGAAATTCTGGCAGGAGGTAATTACGGATCAACGCAACCAGAATCACTCCGGCCAGTATGCCGATAAGCACCCCGCTCAGAATGGTTTCCAGGACGCCAAACGCGACGATCCCCAGGGCCGCCTGACCGGATGTACCGGAAACGACTATCTGCAAGGTCAGCACCGCCAGTGTAGCGCCGACCGGGTCGATTACAATGCCTTCCCATTTAAGGATATTGAAGATGCGCCGGGTGGGCCGCACATACAGCAGCAGCGGCTGGACCACCGTCGGCCCGCTGACGATTAAAATCGCGCCGAGCAAAACAGAAAGTTCGCGGCTCAGGCCAAGAATCCAGTACGCCGAAAGACCAACCACGGCCCATACGACCAGCGCGCCAAGCGTAACCAGGTTGCGCACAGCATGGCCGGTTTCGCGTAATTCGCTGAGGCGCAGTGATAGGCCGCCCTCGAAGAGGATCAGGGCGACTGAAAGGGAAACGATTGGGAAAACCAGATCGCCCAGGACCGCGTCCGGGTGAATCAACCCGGTGATGGGGCCGGCAATCAGGCCGAAAAGCAGCAAAATCAAAATTGCCGGCAGGCGAATGCGCCAGCCGACCCACTGTCCGAAGATACCGAGAATGATGATCAGTGCCAGTGAAATGAGAATTTCTTCGGTCATATTGACCTCCTGAAATGCCGAGAAAAGCCGGTAATCGTCACGGCAATTAAGCTGAATGATTCCGCCGGTCCGCTGGTTTTCAAAGCGCTGCTGCAGATCAAGAACGGCGCAGTAGAGGATCGGAAATGATGCAGACAATATACCAGAAAAGAAAGTATATTTCTATTTGAGTCATTGATTTGGTTCATGGGGTTTAATTACAGGATGGTTGTTTTTTGTGTATAATTAATAGATCAATAGAGTTACATGGTAAACTGAACGGGCGTGTTTACAGGTACCTGGTCTTAGAAATACGACGCATATTGTCCTTATTTCAACCGGTAAAATGAATGAACACGACCAACCTGACAGACGAAAATACGCAGCACAGGCACTGTAACGATGGGGGTCATCATTGTGAATCGCAACCACGCCCGGACTCATCCAGGCTGTATTTTCTTCTGCTGGAACACCGCAATGCAGCGATGAAATTGTTTGCTTGCAAGAATGAGGTTTGGAGGGGGCGCAGATCGGCTGCGCTGGTAAACTGCCCGGGAGCAATCCATTATGAAAGCTGCCGCATCCATGCGGGAATAGCGTTATCCAGGGCTGTATTCAAAGAGGTTGAACCGAATTTTGGTGCGCGCGACAAAATAAGCCTATGACAGATCCTTCTTATCCTTTGCTGTTCGTTATTGATGCTCAGGCGAAATGTATTGCCAGTACAATAGATCAAACCTATTTTTGCGATCACTTTCAAAAAGAAAATGAAGCGCTGTTAAATGCAGCCTATTTCTTATCCTGTGAGCAGGAAGAACTGTCAGCCGCTTTGGCGGCACAGCAGCGCCGGAATTGGCGTTCACGGCGGCCAATTCTCGGCCGCGATTATGATCTTTATTGGCAGCTGCAGCCCATGAACCCCGCTGACGGCGCACAGTCAGTATTCTTGCTGGCGGCTGAAGCCAGGCGCTGCAATTCTAATGGGGGTTCACCGGACCTGGCGGTCAAGCATTCTGTGCTGGCGGAGGATACTTACCACGCCTGTTTTCAGGCGCTCTCCATTCCGGCGCTGCTCTGGAAGCTGGACGAGATGGATGAAATCCACCTGGCACAAATTAATCCGGCTGCGGAACAGTTCAGCGAGGGCTGGTTCAAGGATCTGCTTGGCCTGAGCGTGGACGATATATTTGCCCATATTCCGACGATGACCAATGCAATCCAGGAAACCCTGCGCACCGGTTCGCAGCATGCGAACGAACAGATATTCAGTATTCTGCCGGGCAGCGAAAAGCGGTGGATTGATTTTGAGACCCACCGCATTAACGATCAAATCGTCCTGTGCCTGCTGCATGATGTCACTGCGACGAAAGAGAAATTGCTGCGCGAAGAGAACACGCGCGGTGAAATTGAATTGCTGCGTCAGGCGATGACGGCGTTCACGGTGGTTTTAAACTTGCGCCAGCTCGAAGACCGCGTACTCGAATATTTGCGCCGCCTGATCCCCTTCGATCAGGCGTTGCTTTTCCTGCAAGACCGCGACGAGGTGGAATGCATCGCTGAAGCCGGTTTTGGCGAAGAACCCCGTTTTGTCGGGCAGCGTATTCCGGCGGCAAATCCGCAATTTGAGGCGCTCAACCGCAACCGCATGCCGCTTTATCTTTCCAATGCCCAGGATTACAAACCATTTAAATCGCTGGGCGAACTCAATTGCGGCAAGAGCTGGCTGGGAGTGCCCCTGCTGGTGCATGGGCAGATCAGCGGATATTTGAGCATCTATAATCAGACGGTAGATTTTTACGGCGCGGCTGAAGCCGACCTGGCGCAAACTTTCGCCAGCGAAGTAGCCATTGCGGTTGAGAACGCGCGCCTGTTCGAGCAGTTGCAGCAGATGGCGATTACAGATGGGCTAACCGGCCTGTATAACCGCCGGCATTTCTTCGAGCTGGGCGAGATTGAACTGCGCCGTTCGCGCCGGTATCATAATTCCCTCTCGCTGCTGATGCTGGATGTGGATAACTTTAAGAAATTCAACGACCAGCACGGTCATGTTTTTGGCGACCAGGTGCTGGTGATGATTTCTCGCTGCATGCGCACCGTAATTCGCGAAGTGGACCTGCTCGGACGGTATGGCGGGGAAGAATTTGTGGTCCTGCTGCCGGAAACGCCGCTTGAATCTGGCATTGAGGTGGCCGAACGGTTGCGCTACGCGATTGCCAACTGCCTGTCCGGTGATAATTTGGTCATCACCGTGTCGATCGGCATCGCCAGTCTGGATGATCGCAGCCGAACATTTGATGATCTGCTTCAGTGGGCCGACCAGGCTTTATACCGCGCCAAGCAGGCCGGCAAGAATTGCGTCATGCAGTAAAGCGGCAATTTTGTGCAAGCTGCCAACGGGTTGTATGGGAAATTCGCGATAATTCGGGCATTAATTACACGGGTTGAACCTGCTATAATAAAAACATTCGAACGTGCAGCGACTATTCTTCAGAAAATTGGATGCGGTCTCTGGTCTTCTTCGGCCCGCTGCGGCTGATTCAATGAGAAGCAAAAAAGCATTTGATCGCCTGATGATCGTTAAGGCCCCTGTCCGCTGGCAGCGGTAACGGGGAATTAGAGCGGGCGCCGGTTGAGCGCCTGTTTCCAACCAGAATAAGGAAATTGACCCCATGCGGCGGGAAGCATTAACCTGGAACGATGTTGATAAATTAATCGATCACCTCATTCCGCAATTTGAGAGCGAATTCGAGTCGATGATCATGATTACCCACGGCGGGATCATTCCCGGCGGAATGCTGGCTGAAGCGATGAAGCTGGATACGATCTTTACCGCTTCGGTGGATTTTCCGGCTGAGCTGGAAGAACAGCGTGAAAAAGAGAAAACCCGCTGGCTGGCCTGGCCAAAATTCCTGCAATTTCCAGATAACAGCCTGCTCAACGGCAGCCGCGTGCTGATTGTGGATGACGTGTGGGGTTCGGGCCGTACGATCACTGCCGTGCGCAACCGGGTGGCCGGCGCGGGGGGCATTCCTTTTACCTGCGTCATGCATTTCAACCCGTTTCGCAATTTGTTCGGCTCGTACCGGCCAGATTACTACGCTGCCACCACCGACGCCTATATCATTTATCCCTGGGAGATTTCGCGCGGGCCGCAAAGCGTCCTGCTGCGTGATTTTTAAGCTCAATAGCTGACATTCAGGACAGGCTGATCAGCGCCCGCCATAAAAGGTGGTTCGGTAAATGCGGTTTTGATCCCATCGTACAGACGCGCCCAGAGAGCGGTGCCGTCCGTTCTTGACTGCACCGTCTTTATCACCGGCCGGTACGAATGCCTGAGTTTGCCCGCCTGATACCATTACGGGTGATTCGGGCATCTATCTATTCCCGCAGACGCTCGAATCCACCCGCGTTAGAGCTGCCCCTCATCCTAGCCTTCTCCCCGGCTTCGCTGCCGCTGCGCCGAGGCGAAGGGACATCCCCCGCGGGCGGATTAATTAACACGCACCTGGGCGAAGGATTTTTCCCTCTCCCTGCCGCGCTGCGCTTGCAAGGCGAGGAAAAAAACCGTCTTTCCGGCTGTGCTGGACCGGGTAAAATTAAATCTGGTATTGCCCGAATTAACCAAAGGAGCAGCGCAATGAACTTACTCGAATGCGCCTCGCAAGCTGAATGGCGAGACTGGCTGCAAAACCACCACACCAGTGAAAACGAAATCTGGCTGGTGTTCTATAAAAAAGAAAGCGGCCGCGCGAGCCTGTCCTATTTGGATACGCTTGACGAGGCGCTCTGCGTCGGCTGGATCGACAGCCTGATCAAAAAACTGGATGGGGCTCGCTACCAGAGCAAATTCACCCCGCGCCGCGCCGGCAGCCAGTGGTCAGCCGTCAATAAGGCCCGCGTGGACATTCTCCAGTCCGCCGGGCGCATGCAGCCGGCCGGCCTGGAAGTGGTGGCTGCCGCCAAAGCCAGCGGTGATTGGGCCCGCGTGATTGAACGGCCGCAGGTCAACGAAATACCGCCGGAATTCAAAGCCGCCCTGGATGAGAACCCGGCTGCGCTGGCTGCCTTCACCGCGCTGCCGGCCACTGCTCAGCACCAATATAACCTGTGGATTGGCACCGCCAAACGGGAAGAAACCCGTCAGCGCCGCATCGCCGAGGCCCTGGAACTGCTGGCTGCCGGCAAGCGTCTCAGATTGCGCTGAGTATTCCGCCGGCCACCCTGAGAGCCGCCCTGGTTTTGATGTACAATATTTCTTGTCCGCTGCCCGTGCGGCACACCTTTTTCGTCCATTTCAACCGAAAAAGGCGGGTTTAAAAAATCCACTCAACCAACAGCCTGCCAGGAGGTTTACCATGCCCAGCTCTCGTGTCATCCGCCGGCCGCGCGGCACGCAGCTTACCTGCAAATCGTGGCTTACCGAAGCCGCTTATCGCATGATTCAAAACAACCTCGACCCAGAAGTAGCCGAACGCCCGCAAGACCTGGTGGTTTACGGCGGNNGCGGACAGGCCGCCCGCAGTTGGGAGGCCTTCGACGCCATTCTTGAAACGCTCAAGAACCTGGAAGACGATGAAACCCTGCTGGTGCAATCTGGCAAGCCGGTGGCGGTCTTTAAGTCCCACGCCGACGCCCCGCGCGTATTGATCGCCAACTCGAACTTGGTGCCGCATTGGGCCACACAAGAGCACTTCGACAGTCTGGCCGCGCGCGGGCTGATCATGTTCGGCCAGATGACGGCCGGCTCGTGGATCTATATCGGCGCGCAGGGCATTCTGCAGGGTACGTACGAAACCCTCGGTTCGCTGGCCCGGCAAAAGGGCTGGGATTCGCTGAAAGGCAAATTTGTGCTCACCGCCGGCCTGGGCGGCATGGGCGG
>MTLE01000838.1_pt1 | contig 10930 bp, 11 predicted proteins | sample 1982461 | NCBI WGS metagenome assembly MTLE01 (sample SAMN05712605, study PRJNA340218) | biofilm metagenome | isolation source: sample SPL anode biofilm adapted to -200 mV | place: USA | collected 2012-02-03
AACACGCATGAAAAAGAAAAAAATAGGAGTATATATTTGTCACTGCGGTGGTAATATTTCCGATTATGTGGATGTAGAAAAAGTTCGTCAGGCGGTAGAAGGAGAAGATATCGTTTTTCTGGCTAAAACTACTATGTTTGCTTGCTCGGATGCTAATCAGCGGGATATGGTTGATGACATTAAGGCCAATGATCTGGATGGAGTGGTAGTTGCCTCTTGTTCGCCGAAATTACATTTACTTACATTCAGAAATGTTTCACAAAGAGCTGATTTAAATAAATATACATACGTTCACGCTAATATCCGCGAGCAGGCTTCGTGGGCTCATTCCGACAATAAAATGGGTGCTACCGAAAAAGCGATTCATTTGGTGAAAGCCGCTATCGCAAAATCGAGATATGCTGAAGCGCTGGAAACCAACAAGGTAAAGGCTACAAAAGCTGTTGCGGTAATTGGTGCCGGAGTAGCCGGAATGAAAGCAGCTATCTCGTTAGCCGATAAAGAATGTGATGTTATTTTAATTGAAAAAGAACCTTTCGTGGGAGGTCGCGTTGCACAATGGGATTCATTGTCCACAACAACCGAAACAGGAAAGGAAATGGTGAGCAGACTTTACAATGAACTTATAAAACGTGAAAATATCACTATCACGACTAACTGCCAGGTAGTGGAAAATAAAGGTAGCGTTGGAAATATTTCATTGAAAATTAAGAAAACGCCACGTTATATCGGCGGTGTATGCCACCCGGAAGATTTGAAAAAAGCCATTGAAGTTTGTCCGGTAGAGGTACCAGACGAATTCAACTTCAGACTTACTTCAAGAAAAGCTATTTATAAAAACTATCCGAGTGAATATCCTCAGATTCCGGTAATTGATATTAAAAGTTGTACCCGCTGCGGTGCCTGCGAAAAAGTATGTTCTGCAATTGATTTCTCAGAAAAAGAAGAATTGCTGGATATTCAGGTAGGTTCTGTGTTGATGGCAACAGGTTTTGATTCGTATACACCGGCTTATGGTGAATTTGGTTATGCAACTTCGGATAATGTAATTACTCTTCCGCAGTTCAAGAGACTCATTGATACTCAGTTTGATAAACTGATGTACAAAGGAAAAGAAATTAAGAATATCGCCTATATTTATTGCGTGGGTAGCAGACAAACAGATGGTGAAAATACCTACTGTTCGCGAAATTGTTGTACATCAACCATTCATGCTGCCGTAACTGCGAAACAAAAATTCGGGGATATAAATAATTATCATTTTAACAGAGGACTTCGTACTTACGGAAAACAGGAAATTCTTTATGCTGATTCTTTGCGTTCGGGCGATATCTATTTACAATCCTACGAAGATGGACCTCCAACAGTTATTACTGAAGGAAAGAAAACCATTGTAAAAATAAATGATATTCTGACCAATGGCAGGGAAATAGAAGTAGAGGCTGATTTGGTGGTTTTGGTTACCGGTATGGTACCACGTTCGGATAATAATTCGATCGGAAGCTTATTCAAATTACCAAAAGGACGTGATAAATTCTACAACGAAGTACACATGAAACTTCGTCCTGTTGAAACTGTAATCGATGGTATAACAATCGCCGGTGCATGTCAGGGACCTAAAAATATTGCTGAATCAGTAAACTCGGCATTATCCGCTTCCACCAAATCCTATTCGATTTTAAGTAAAGGCGAACTGGAAACAGATCCGTTGGTTGCCGTAATCGATTCTGAAAAATGTACATGGTGTGGTGCATGCGAAGAAGCTTGTCCTTTTGATGCAATTCTGAAAGTAGATAAAGGAGGAAAAACCATTGCCGAAATAAACAACACTGTTTGTAAAGGTTGTGGGATGTGTGCACCAGTGTGTGAGCCGGATGCAATAAATCTGAAAGCTTGTTCAAGTGCTGAAATAATGAGTATGATTGATGCTTTAGTATAAAATAGCAGTAAGAATGTAAGAAGTGAGAGGCCGGTAGTTGCACCATCTTTACTTCTTGCCTCTTACTCCTTACCTCTAAAAAGTATGGAAATAGAAAAAGGAAAAACAGCAAAATACCTGCGTGAAAAACTGGGTGGAATACCCGAGCAGGCTAAAGAAAACCTGAAAGTATTCAACGGAATAAAAAAACAGATGTTGGATGCTTTGGCAGAAGAAGATTTAACAGTTAAGCAAATGACAGAAAAACTTCAAATGCCTTCTGATGAAGTAGTCTTTTATTTAATGTCTCTGGTAAAATACGGTTTTGTAGTTACGGGAGATATTGATGATATGGACGAGTATTATACCTATAAATTGAACAAATAATGGCAAAGATAAATCCTTCATTTGGAAAAGAACTGAACAAGTTTGGCGCTGTAAATTTCAACGCCTGTTACAACTGTGGAAACTGTACAGCTGTATGCTCATTGTCTACCGAAGAAGATTCATTTCCACGCGAAATGGTACGGCTTAGTGCTCTGGGACTGGAAGATGATATTAAATCTTCTCTGAAACCGTGGGAGTGTTACTATTGTGGTGAGTGTTCCACACACTGTCCTCAGGAGGCCAAACCGGGCGAATTGATGATGTCGCTTCGCCGCTGGCTGACTGCTAAATATGATTGGACAGGTCTATCAGGTTTGATGTATAAATCGTTGACAATAAGCATTATTGCTTTCGTTCTGACATTTGCAGGCGTGTTGGCTTTTGCATTTAGTTCCAATTTTGATCTGGAACACATGATGCATGTAGGTCACATGTTTGAAGCCATTGCCATTGCAACAATTATGGCGGTAATCTTCATTCCTAACATTGCCCGCATGTGGTATTTTACCATTCTGAAACCGAAAACAAAAGTTCCGTTTAAGAAATATGTCAGCAGTATCGGAGAGTTTTTTGTAACCATGTTTGTTCAGAAACGCGCATTGGATTGTGATGACAATCGTTTCCGCTGGTTCGAACATTTCATTCTGGTACTCGGATACCTGTCGTTGTTATTTACAACTGTATTTCTCGATTGGTTCTCTACTCAGTATCTGGCGGTAAATATTTTCGGATATCTGGTAAGTGCAATTGTGTTTATTGTAACAGTGGACTTTGTAAACAGCCGCATGAAAAAGAAAAAAGCGATGAATCAAAATTCGCAACCTTCGGACTGGTTCTTTGTAATCTGGTTGTTCTTAATGGGACTTACTGCATTTATGACACGCTTGTTTATCGATCTTGATATCATTGAAGCAAATAAATGGTTGTATATTGTTCACCTTACCATTTTGGTACAATGGGCCTTGATTATTGTACCTTTTGGGAAATGGACACACTTCCTGTATCGCTCATTTGCAATGTATTTTGCAAAACTGAAAGAAGATTGACGATAAACTAATTTGAAAATTTGTCAATGTGCTGATATAAAACCGGCTGAATTTCTTTATTGAAGTTCAGCCGGTTTTTTTGTTCTGTTCCAAAGATTCTATCTTACGTTACTGATAGAATTTTTTGCTGTTTCGTGTCTTGTTTTCAGCACATTGCTTGAACTGCTGAATCCGATTGTAATCAGTTTCCTTATTGTTTTTTCTGAATCTTGTGTTGACTTTTGCTCAATAACACATTCAAATTCGTAGTCACCATCTGGTAAAGTTTTCAGTCCATCACAATTATCATCTTTTCCGTCGGAGTGCCATATTTTTTTCTTTTTCTTATCTCCTGTTTTGGCGTAAGATGCAGATGCCGCTCCTCCGCCTTTTGTGTTACCTACACCCGAAACTGCTGCGGAAACAATAGATCCTCCGGGTAAAACTCCGCCGGATAAAGTCCCCTGGGTTAATGCTGCTGCACCATTTTGTAATCCCTGATTTACTTTCTCTCCAAATCCTGATTGTTCAGTCATGGATAACTGTTCAATTGTATTGTTCGTGGTGTTAACCCTGAATCCGTTGTCAGGGAACAGGATAATACAGCCGTTATCAGTCAGTGAAACAGTAATTCCCGAAGCTACTTTTTCACCAAATGTTTTACTTTGAGTTTGTTTTCCAACTTTGATATTTAATGAAACTATTTGCCCCGATTCATTTTTTTTGATATCTTTTCTGTCAATTCCTCCTTCCTGAACCTTTCCTTCTTTTACTGTACCATCCCAGCCTTTACGGAAGAAATAAGAAATTCCGATACCAAAGCTCAGGTATTTGTCTGCCCCTTTTGTTGTTGAAGTAATGGAAGAAGCAGTACTTATTTCCCGCCTGATTTGGTCGTTTGTCCCTGAAAAATTTACCTTGCTCAGATCTTTGTAGCCGGTAGTAAATTTGTTCAGTCCGGTTTGCATTGAATATTGTGCATTGACATTCAGAGCAATATTTTTATTGACCCAATACTTAAGAGACAGGGCAGGTTTCAACGTAAGCGCATTTTTTTTGAAATCAGCCGAAGGTAAGTAGGACGCAATTTTTGTGTTTGAAATGTTGTCGATAACAGAAATTTCAGGGGTTTGATTGAATGTTAGTCCTCCTTTTACGGATAATGTCAGAGTGGCTCCGGTTGTTCGTTTGGAGAACGGAATAGATAGAGATGGACCTATCAGAACAGAAGTACTTCTCCACATTGTTTTGGGATTGGAAATATTTACAAAATCGAGATTTTCCAGTTGTGTAATGTAGTTGTTGTAATCAAAACTGGTATTTGTTCCAAAAGTTCCGGCATCAAGCCCAAGCCCGAAGATACCCAGAAAATAATCCAGACTCAGGTTCGGATTAAAGCTGAATGATTGTGAAATGCCTGTAGAGGAACTTGTTCCGCCATTTGCATTGGCCGATACAACTAATCCTCTGTTATGATTTTTTGCTGTTTTTTCTTTGTATTTTTCTGGAGTTATAGCATTTATAGCAGATGTTGAAATAAAAGAAATCAGGAGTAGTAAAATTGATTTAAATGATTTTTTCATAAATTGGGCGTTATAAATAAATTACTTTAAAAGATTAATTTAAATTATTTACAGTTAAAATGATTTAAATTTAAATTTGTAATAATTACAACGTCGAATTTGAAATTTGGTTCATTTCTTCAATTCGGATACTATGGGGGAATAATTCAAATGAATGAATTTAAAATATTTGCAAGTTCTGTGGAGAAAAATTAAGATCGTCTTTTTCTACTGTTATTTTTGTTCTTAATATTATCAAATGACTTTTTTACCTGAATACTTTTGATAATTACAGGTTGTGGATTTAAAGCTAATCCTCTCATTAAGACAGGTAATTCTACCGGTTGAGGATAAACCGGAGGCAATGAATCAAGTCTGGTTATTTCGACAAATGCAACACCTGCACGAACTATGTCAAGTTCTTTGGCTGCTCTGTAGGATACGTCAATTAATAAATGCCGGTTATAGGGACCGCGATCAGTAACTTTTACAAAAACTTCTCGGTCGTTTTTGGGATTTCTAACCTTGACATATGTTCCAAAGGGGAGAAAGCGATGAGCGCACGTCATGCTGTCCGGATAGTATCTGCCTCCATCCGAAGTGTGATGTCCTGCGAGTTTGTGACTGTAATAAGAAGCATTCCCGAATTGCTGGGAATGTATTTTGGGAATAATTGATAGAAAAAAGAAAATTAATACAGTTGAAATTTTATTCATAGCTTGGAATTCTGAATTACAAATATCGTAAAATTAAATGAATGTACTTCAATTCATTATCACTATTTCACAATTCTTTGTATTCAGAAATCCTGCATTTTACAGAATATTTTATTCAACGCTCTTCAAAGTTCAGCACTATTTTTTCTTCACCTTCAGCTTGTTTCATGTCAAATTTTCCTTTGTAGCTAATTTTCATCGAGTTTAAATCTGCCGATTTGCATAACGAATTGTAAATTCTGACACGGTCAGATTCGATACACTCGTTATTAAACCAGCATGACATTAAATTACCATCGGAATCGTTGAATTGCATAATGAATATCCCATGCTCTGAAAATACAAGATCTTCATACGCATAAGCTATATCCAGACCAGTTCCGTCTTTTACAACAAATTTTATTTTTTCGAGGTTATAAAACTCTATATTGTTTACTGCTGATTTTAAATCTTTTCCCATCACTGAAACTTTTTTTATTAATAACTGTAGTTTAATCCGAAATACCTTTTGGACATAGTTCAATATTTATGCCTTAATTGTAATAAGTTTAAAATGAGATCAATATGTGGTTTTGCGTAGATTTACAAACTCGAAATTCCTACATTTTTGTATGGATTTTTTTTGGGATATACTTTTTTGTATTGGTATTTTTTATTGATAAGGTTTTATTTGAGAGTCAATTTGATAATGTGAATTTTCAAAATTTATTAGATTGCGAAATTGAACAAATAATTGTACCTTTGCTGTTCCAAAAATAAGCTTCACAATATGAGTCAAACCGACCAACAATTCGATCAGGTGGCTGCTATTTGCAGTGATATTTTCCAGAAAAAAATGAAAGACTATGGCTCGTCGTGGAGAATTCTGCGTAGTCAGTCTGTTACAGATCAGATATTTATAAAAGCTAACCGGATTCGGAGTATCGAAATCAAAGGAGTGTCGAAAGTTGACGAGGGAATTCGTTCCGAACTGATAGCCATTGTAAATTACGGAATAATTGGCCTGATACAACTGGAACTCGGATATGCCGAAACCGACGATTTGACTTTTGAAAAAGGCATGCAACTCTATAATAAATACATGCAGGAGGCTAAAAAACTGATGATGGCTAAGAACCACGATTATGATGAAGCCTGGCGGTCGATGCGCATGCAATCGTATACAGATCTGATTTTGCAGAAGATTTATCGAACCAAGCAAATTGAAGATAATCAGGGTGTAACATTAATTTCCGAAGGAATAGATGCAAATTATTTTGATATGATAAATTACGCGGTCTTCGGGCTAATCAAAATTGAAGAATCAAAATAAAATGTGAAGCTTTGAACCGAATTTATTAATTTAAAAATCCGAATAAAATGGTTAGAGACTACCGAAATAAAAAGAGAATGAATCCGTTGTTTTCACAGATAGCAAATGTGCTTTTACAGATTACTCGATATTTATTAGGTGGGGTTTTTATTTTTTCGGGATTTGTAAAAGCTATTGATCCGCTGGGGTCTACTTATAAAATTGAAGATTATCTGAATGCTTTCGGAGGTGTTTATCAGGGTCTCACATTCTTAGCCTTTTTTGCCGCAATATTACTTTCCACCATTGAAATTGTAATAGGATTGAACCTGATTTTCAAAGTTCATATCCGCAGAACAATCATTTTTACCTTGTTATACATGATGTTGATGACTCCACTGACATTGTATATTGCTCTGAATAATCCTGTAACCGATTGCGGCTGTTTTGGGGATGCGCTGATAATAAGCAACTGGGCTACTTTCTGGAAAAACATCGTACTTGTTGCTCTTATTATTATTCTACTGATTTTCCATAAAAAATTCCATACATTCTTATTGCCCAGAATTGAGTGGATCGCGGTTTCAATTTTTATATTTATCGGGGTCGGGCTGTCGGTTTACAGCTATCAGCATTTACCAATGATTGATTTTCGGCCGTACAAGGTCGGAGTCAATATCCCGGAAGCAATGACTATTCCTGATGGTGCCAAACTCGATGTTTATAAAACAACTTTTATTTACACAAAAAACGGAGTTCAAAAGGAATTTACACTCGAAAATTACCCGAAAGGCGATTCGGCATGGAAGTTTGTAGACCAGAAAACTGTGTTAATCTCAAAAGGTTTTAAAGCTCCTGTTCATGATTTTTCTATTGTGGATGCTCAGTATGATGATATTACCGACCAGATTCTGAGCGATCCGGGTTACACATTTTTACTTGTCATGTATGATGTGTCTCTGGCAACTGAGAAGGGAGTAAAAAAAACGGAAGACATTTATAAAAAAGCGCTGGCTAAAGGAATGAAATTTTATGCCCTTACAGCTTCTCCCGATATTGATATTCAGAATTTTGTGAAAGAAATGAATGTTACATATCCATTTTGCAAAACCGATCCGATAACGCTGAAAACCATAATTCGTGCAAATCCGGGCTTAATGCTGATTAAAGATGGAACAATTCTGGGAAAATGGAACTGGCGTGATTTCAAGCATATAAAAATTCTGGAATAATTATATGTTTTGCTTTGTAACATATTGATTTTTTTGTTTACCTGATATGCTTTTGCAACTATGAAGAAAGAACACATTTTTTTGTTTTTGATTTTTATTTTTGCGTTGTTTACAACTGAAAAAGTTGTTGGTCAGAGAATAATGTCAAATAATTTTCAGCCACAACATGAATTCAGAATAGGAATGGGATATAAGCCATTTGAAGCCGCAAAAATCAGTTTCGGCGATCCGTGGTTTGTATTTCATGTGCCGCTTATTGATTTTAATGTAGATGATTATTACAGCGGAGCGCGCTACACCACAAATGCGATATTCGGAGAATATACTTATCAGGCGAGTTCCTGGTTTGGAATAGGTGCGACGGTTACATATTTTTCGTATTATAATAATTATTACGATGCAGAAAATGATGCTTATGTTGGGCGAAACATAACAAGTCATTATTCTTTTTTCCCGACTTTACGTTTTACATGGTTTAGAAGGCCGGCTTTCAGTATGTATACTTCTTTCGGATTAGGTGTGAGATATGTTTTTGAAAATGACAGGGTTCATAATGTTGAGACTTCGGATTTCAGAGAGAGTATTTCAGGACAGTTTACACTTCTCGGGCTCACGATAGGCAAAAAAGTCTATTGTTTTTCGGATATTTCCACAATTGGAACTCAGGGTACTATTACTATTGGGTTGGGTTACAGGCTTATATCATCTAAAAGATAGGAAATTATGAGAACAAAAATATATTTTATTGTTAGTCTGGTTCTTGTACTTACTTCCTGCGAAATCCGCGGACCGGAAGAAAAACCTGATTTTGCCATACCGGGAAAACAAATGTTTGGTTATACTGAAGATAACTTAAACAGAATGTGTGAATTATTCGATATAACGCTGAAATTAAATACTTATATTGAGGCGCCTGATTCTTTGAAACCGGATGTTAACCAGAAGTATCTGGCAAATTTCACGGTTAAAAGTTCGTCAGATTCGTCAATATGGTATCTTTACGAAGGGAGTTGGAGTGATCCTGTTTATGAAGTAATAACAGATTCAAAGCCACTGACAACTGAAGGGGCTGTCTGGCTGCTTAAGAAGTATGGAGTTGATTCATGTTCGGTATCCTGCCTGCAGAAAAATTCCTGGCGGTTTATTGAAATTAATTCAGTTTATTATTATCCGGGTACTAATGCCGATTTACAATTTACTTGCACCGACACTCTGACTCCACATGATTATTACTCAGCAAATTATCAGATTGAAGGTGAGTGCAACACTCTGTTGGAGGATTATTCGCAGGATGTACTGATAGAATGTTCAACTGTTAATCCGTTGAAACACAAAGCGGATTCGTATTATAATTTTTCCGGTGGCAGCCTGTTGTTGTCGGCTCAGGAAGATGAAATAACTCATATTGTTACTGCTGAATATAAAAATGTCACAGATTACAGCAGAACGATAATTATGACATATGACGGCAAATCAAAGTCATATAGCGATTTATAATCAGAAATTTACATTTACAAACTATTAATATAAAAAAGATGAGAAAAAACATTGTTGCAGGAAACTGGAAAATGAACAAGACCCTGCAGGAAGGGTTAGCATTGGCAACTGAATTAAATGCTGCTTTAGCCGGTGTAAAACCAAATTGTGATGTAGTAATCGGAACTCCGTTTATTCACCTGGCAAGTGTAGCTGCTGCTATTGATACTAAAAAAATTGGTGTAGCTGCTCAAAACTGTGCCGATAAAGAATCGGGTGCTTATACAGGAGAAGTAAGCGCTGCAATGGTAAAGTCTACCGGTGCTGAATATGTAATTCTTGGTCACTCTGAACGTCGTGAGTACTATGGCGAAACAAGTGCAATTCTGAATAGTAAAGTTGCATTGGCGCTGGCTAATGGTTTAACTCCTATTTATTGCTGCGGTGAGGCTTTGGAAGTACGTAATGCAAACGGACAAAATGCTTATGTAAAGAAACAGCTGGACGAAACAGTATTCAATTTAAGTGCAGACGATTTCAAAAAAATAGTGATTGCTTACGAACCGATCTGGGCGATTGGAACAGGTGTTACAGCTTCTACCGAGCAGGCTCAGGACATGTTGGCATATATCCGTTCAATTATTGCTGAAAAATTCGGAAAAGACATTGCTGAAGGAACTTCTATCCTTTATGGAGGAAGCTGTAATGCAAAAAATGCTCCTGAATTGTTTGCTCAACCGGATATCGATGGTGGTTTAATTGGTGGTGCTTCATTGAAAGTTGCAGACTTTAAAGCCATTATTGATGCGTTTTGATATTGATTCGTAAATTAATTTGTTGATTACCAATTGATTTTACGATATTTTATAAAAAAATCCTGTAAAGAGTCTCTTTACAGGATTTTTTGTACATTTGCACACCAAATTTAAGCAATCTACTTTATTTAACGTGTTACTGAAACTATACGACAAGAATCCAAATCCTTCGCAAATAAGACACATTGCGGAAGTCTTACGAAATGGTGGAATTATTATTTTCCCTACGGATACGGTTTATGCTTTTGGCTGTAATATTTTTAATTCGGCCGGAGTAGAGTTTATTTCCAGATTAAAAAGTAAAGAACTTAAAAATTCGAATCTTTCTTTTATTTGCTGTGAAATGAGCCAGATTAGCGAATATGCTAAAATGGACGATCAGTCATTCAAGCTAATGAAGAAAAATTTGCCCGGTCCCTTCACATTTATTCTCAATGGAAGCAGCAAGTTACCCAAGTTATTCAAAAATAAAAAAACTGTGGGAATTCGTATGCCGGACAATTCAATA
>MTLE01007493.1_pt1 | contig 10924 bp, 9 predicted proteins | sample 1982461 | NCBI WGS metagenome assembly MTLE01 (sample SAMN05712605, study PRJNA340218) | biofilm metagenome | isolation source: sample SPL anode biofilm adapted to -200 mV | place: USA | collected 2012-02-03
TTCAAGTATTGCTCTTGATCCTATTGAAAAGAAGCCTTTATATCATTTTTATCCCTCTTCCCGAATTTTATCAGCAGGATCGCTGGGATGCAATTTTTCCTGCCAATTTTGCCAGAATTACGGTATAAGCAAACCTGCAAAGCTTTCTCGTGAACATTATCAAAGCGTGATGTCTGATCAGCTTCTTTCACTTGCCCTCAAATATGTTCCTGAAGGAAATATCGGTCTGGCTTACACCTATAATGAACCTACCGTTTGGTATGAATTTATGCTTGAAACCGCTAAAAAGATAAGACATGTCGGTTTAAAAAACGTAGTGGTGACCAATGGTTTTATGAACCCTGAACCACTCGAAAAAATGCTGCCCTTTATTGACGCCTTCAATGTTGATATAAAAAGCATTAATCCTGTTTTTTATGAAAAATATTGTCAGGGACGTCTCAAGCCGGTGCTTGATTACTGCAAGATTGCTGCAAAAAGTTCATTGGTGGAAATAACAAATCTTGTTATTCCCACTTTGAATGATACGGATGAGGATTTCAAAAAGCTTTCTTCGTGGGTAGCGAGAAATCTTGGAAAAGATACTCCGCTGCACTTCTCGGCTTATAAGCCCAATTATAAAATGACAATTGATTCGACAGAACCCGACACCCTTATCAGAGCACGCGAAATAGCAATGAAAAAACTTAATTTTGTTTACTTAGGCAACGTATATACTGAAAACGGTGCCGATACTTTATGCCCTGAATGCGCTAATACAGTCGTTAAAAGAGATGCCTTTACCGTCCAGAATTTTTTTACTGACCAAGGCAATTGCCCCTCCTGCGGTTATCTGATCAATATTCGTTCCTGAGGCAATAGCCGCATGAGAAAAAACATTCTTTTTATTCTCTTTATCCCGATGTTTATTCTTGTTGCCTTGATTGTTTTTTTCAATGTTTCCACATATAATGAGAGCCTTAATTCAAGCATCAAACAACGACTTGACATAGAATCCCAACTTATTTTTCGGGAAGTTGAACTTGCGTTATGCAATGACAGCAGCTGGAGCGAATCAGGGAATCCGATTTTTTTCTCAAAACTTGACACTCTTATAAAAGAATATGATCATGTAGAATTATTATGGATTACCTCTAAAGACGGCATTTATTTATATTCTTATCCTTCTGACGCGCTTCAAAACGAACAAGCGGTAAAAACTAAGGCTCGGAACTTTTTCGGAGTAAATCCTTTAATTTATGAGAAGACTCATTCCATTGACTGCAAGCAACACGGCCGCTGCTCACTAACTCTTGTTCTTAAGGCTAATTCTGCTTCTGTTCTTGCAAAAGTTAATTTCATTATTAATATTTTTGTTGTTGCTTTGTTTTTCATCAGTATTTATTTTGCCGTTTCTTCTTGGATTTCCAATGCGCTTGAAAGACCCTTGGCTCTCATGCTCTCTGCACAGGAAAAACTTGCCAAAGGAGAATATGATGCCAGACTTCATACCGAACTTGCCAGATCCAGTGAGCTTTTGCAAACTTATTCTTCATTTAACAATATGGCCGGGGAACTTCAACATTCAAGAACCGAACTTGAGGAAAAAAATAGAGAGCTCGCTAGCTTAAATGCTGATTACAGGCATCTTAATGAAAAACTTGAACAGGAAGTACAGCTCAAAACTGCTGAACTTAGAGAATATTTCTCTCTTATTACCCATGATCTTAAAGTTCCTTTAGCTGCGGCAAACGGATACGTTGAACTTTTGCTTAAATCAAAAACCGGAGAATTAAATGATAAACAATTGAAATTTTTGCAGAGTATCTCCGTAGCACATGCATATCTTCTTAATCTTCTTCGCAACATGGTTGATTCTGTCAAATATGAGGCTGATAAAATAACTTATTTCTTTGAAAATTTTGATCTAATTACACTTGTTACAGAAATTGAGAATACTATGCTTCCCTCTTTTAAAGAGAAAAATCTCACGCTTACCATTTCTGCCGATAGAGAAAACCCTCTTTTTGTAAATGCAGATCGCTTGAAAATAGCACAGGTATTATCCAATCTATTGAGTAATGCAGTTAAGATTTCTGAAGAAAATTCAAGCATCGTTCTTAGAGTGGTTGAATATGAGGAATATGTTCAAATAAGTGTAGCTGATTTTGGGGCAGGAATATCTGAGGAAAATATATCCCGTATTTTTAATAAATTTGCTCAATTTTTTTATGGGGATAAAAGTTATGAAGGAATAGGGCTCGGACTTTATATTGTGAACAAAATAATAGAAGGACATCATAAGACAATTTCAGTAATCAGCAAGCCCGGAGAAGGAACAACTTTTACTTTTCAACTTGATAAATCCGGAAAAGCATAAGAATTTTCAGGAGTTATAAAAATGAGTGACAACATACGTGTTTTGATAGCAGATGATCATAATTTATTCCGCGAAATGCTTTATCATCTTATCAATGATGAAGATGACATGGAAGTGGTTGCTGAGGCTAAAAATGGAAAAGAAGCAGTAGAATATTCTTCTTCTCTTTCACCGGATGTTATTGTGCTTGATGTAAATATGCCGATAATGGATGGATTAGAGGCAATAAGAGAAATAAGAAAACAAAATACAAATTCCAAAGTTGTTATACTTACCGCCTTAGAAGACGATGATTATATTTTTAAGTTCATCAGAGAGGGGGCTACAGCATATTTAATCAAAGATACAAATCCAGTGGAAATGCTCAAAACGATACGCTCTGCTCACTTTGGAGAGTCTATTGTACAGCCGAGAGTAATGAATAAAATTTTTCGTGAATTTTGCAAGCTTTCAGAAGAAAAAGAAGAGGACAGGCCTGTAAAACTATCAGACTCTGAGAATTTATTTGCATCCTTGACCGAACGTGAAAAAGAAGTCTTGAGTTTTGTAGCAAAAGGACTTAATAACAAAGAAATAGCAGGCTTTCTATTTATATCTGAAACCACCGTTAAAACCCATGTATCAAATTTAATGAGCAAGCTTAATATGCGGGATCGGGTGGAACTGGTGTTGTTGGCTCTGCGCTCTGGATTCTCCCAGCTATAATTGGGTAATTTGCTGTGATACTTCGTTATAGCCGTTCCCGGAACTGGGAAGCGGGCTGTTTTATGCCTTAAGGCCCAATAGCCTTCGATGATTCGTTTAACAATGGGCAAGTTAAAAAGGGACGAGTCCCCACAACACGTGCTAACCTGCACGCTTTTGTTCGTCTCAGTCAGCTATGCCTTGTCTGACAGCAATTTCCCTCAATTATAGTTTTATAAAGTTAAAAATCAGGGAAACGGGACTTATTGGCAAGTTTACCGGCACCCAGATAAAATCAGGATAGGTAGGCGTCCCCTAACGAACACCTGGTAAAAAAGTTTATTAATTTAAGATCTTTTTATCTTTTGATAGAAGGATTTTTTTATGGGAGTGGCTTCCATGAAGGAGCATTTGAAATCACAGCGTTCTCTGTGCCACGGAAAATTAAATTCTACCTGTATACGTCACGATGGCCACATTCAATTTCGCAGAGCATTCCCTGTAGAATCTCTCCGTCGGCTCCGTCTATTTCTGATATTATCTCTTCCAGCTTAGCCCTGCTTTCAATTTTAAGTTTTTGATCATCGCTGTCTTCAATATATTCTTTAAGTGTGGAGACTGCATTTACGGCACACATATGTTTGATTTCCCCCGGTTTTGCAAGCTGCATAAAGTTTTCTCCGGTTCTTTCTTTTCGATAGCAGGCGGCACAAAAACTCGGAATGAAATTATGCTCAAGCAGTGAGTGGACTATTTGTGCAAGTGTTCTTTCATCATTTACCTCAAATTGTTCAGCTTTTTCACTCGTTGAATAGCCTCCTGGAGTCACGGAGGATCCTGCGCTTATTTGCGACACTCCTAAGTTGATAAGCTCATCCCTATGAACAGGTGTTTCCCTTGTAGATAAAATAATCCCGGTATATGGAACAGAGAGTCTTATTATGGCAACAAGTTTTTTCATATCCTCATGAGTCAGGGGATAGGGGATATCATTTGCAACAGGAGCACCCGGAGCTTCCTGTAAGCGCGGAACAGAAACAGTATGAGGCCCTATGCCGAATTTATTTTCTAAATATTCGATATGCTGCATAAGAGCAAGAGTTTCAAAACGCCAGTCATATAATCCATAAAGAGCTCCCATTCCATAGTCGTCAAGACCTGCCTCTATAGCCCTGTCAAACGCTTCAAGCCTATAACCCATGTCAGACTTTCGGCCAAAGACATGCATTTTTTTATAAGTTTCTTCATGATAGGTTTCCTGAAAAAGCTGGTAGGTTCCGACACCTGCCTCCTTTATGCGTTTCAGATCCTTAATATCCATTGCAGGCAGATTTACATTGACTCTTTTTATATGCTTGCCTTTCCACTCTGCCCTATAAATTGATTTAATCCCATCTATGAAATAATCGGTCATATCGTTATATCCGCCTGAGGATTCTCCGGCCACCATAAGAATCCGCATATGTCCTTCAGAAAGCAAAAGCTCAGTTTCTTTTTGTATTTCGGAAGGATTAAGCGCTTTTCTATGAAGTGCTTTGTTGGCACTTCTGAAACCACAGTAAAGACAGTTGTTTGAACAGATATTACTGATGTATAAAGGAGCAAATAAAACTATTCGGCGCCCGTAAATTTTGTTTTTAACTTCAAAGGCAGCATCTTGCATCTTTTTAATAAGCTCGGGGTCTGAAATATTTAAAAGCTGAGCTGTTTCCTGCAAAGAAAGTCTGCAAAGATTTCTGCTTTTTTCAAGAATTTTGTCTATATCAGAGTGTGCCGGATGAGCAATGCTGAGAAGTTTTTCAATATGTTTTTCATCTATAAATTTCATACTAAATATCAATCCCGTTTAAAATTACAGGCGGGAAGCATTTAGGACTTCCGCCTGTGTACTAAGATGTTTGTTTTCAATAAAAGATTCTAAGCGTTTGGTCCCAGTACTGCCTGCGAATAAATCGAAGTATCAAGCAGCCAGCTGGATAATTCCATTATGTCAGAAAATGTAACCGCGTCGATTTTGTCAAAAATTTCTTCGGGAGTAATCATTCTTTTGTGATACAGTTCTGATTTGGCAAGGCGTATCATGCGCCCGGAAGTGCTTTCAAGCGAAAGAGAAAGCGAGCCCTTGAGCTGTTCTTTAGCTCTTGAAACCTCTTCTTCGTCCGGCCCTGTTGTGCGGAATTTTTCTGTAATATCTATACAAAGCTTGTTTACCTCTTGTGCTGTCTCCGGCGATGTTCCGGCAAAGATTCCGAAAATACCCGTGTCGGAGAGGCAGCTTGCGAATGAGCCTACATTATAAGCAAGGCCTCTTTTTTCTCTGATTTCCTGGAATATGCGTGAACTCATACTTGATCCCAAGATACTGTCGAGAACGCTCAAACAGTATTTTCTCGTATCTGTGGCACTTAGTCCGTCACGCCCTATAATCATGTAGGTCTGTTCACAGTCTTTTGCTTTGTTCTTGGTGCGTTTCTCATAGCTTGGCACATTTATTCTTTTTTTATCTGTGATGCCATTTCCGAGATTTTTGGAATACTTTTCAGCCATAGAAGAGAAGTCATCATGATTTACGTTGCCGGCGGCACATATAATGATATTTTCCGCACGATAATTTTGATCAATGTAGCTGAATATATTGTCCCTTGTTATAGCTTCGATAATGCTTTTTGTTCCGAGTATCGGGCGCCCCATTGAATGATCTTTCCATAAAACATTATTAAACATATCGAAAATCATATCTTCAGGAGAATCATCATAAAGCCTTATTTCATCCAGAATAACCTTGCGCTCACGCTCAAATTCTTCCGGATCGAAAACAGAGTTGAGCAGCATATCAAAAAGAAGTTCTACTGCAAGCGGTGTATGTTTATCTATAACACGTGCATAAAAGCATGTGTGTTCTTTCTCTGTAAAAGCATTGAGCTGTCCGCCGACACCGTCCATTAGTTCTGCAATTTGCGCAGCATTTCTTGTTTCAGTTCCTTTAAAAATCATGTGTTCAATAAAATGTGAAATGCCGTTTATTTCACAGCTTTCATCGCGCGCCCCGGTGTCCACCCAAATTCCTATCGCAGCTGATTTAAAAAATGGAATTTCTTCCGTTATAACCCTTAATCCATTGTCCAAAACTGTTTTTTTATACACCTGATTACCTCTATTCCTGGGACTTTATCTGATCGCCCATTGAAGTTTTTCTCTCACTATTCCGTAAAAATCGTCTTTAAATGAAATAATCCTAAGACCTTTTTCAGCTTTTTGAGCAGTAATTATGTCGTGAGATTTCGGCATAAAGTTTGAATGCCCGTCAAGCGTTATCATGATTGGCTTCTCCTCCGCTTCTTTGATCCTGACAGTGTCATACGGAGCTAAAACAAGTGGCCTGGCAGATAATGTATGAGGACAAAGAGCCGTCATAAGAAAACAAGCTACCTCCGGGTTGACAATCGGTCCTCCTGCAGAGAGGGAATAAGCTGTAGAGCCGGTGGGTGTAGCAAGCACAATGCCATCTGCTTTATATGTGCCTCCATACATTTCATTAATATAAAAAGAAAGACTCAAAATTCTCGGATCGCAGCTTCTATGAAATGCTATTTCGTTAAGTGCGTTTTCAGAAAATACAATTTCACCCAATCTTTCAACTTCACACTTTAAGGTAAGTCTTTCGCGAACATAAAAATCTTCTTTAATTATTTTGTCAATTATTTCTTCAAGCAAGTCGATTGAATCTTCCGCAAGAAAGCCTAGAGTTCCCAAGTTAAAACCGAAAAGCGGGACCTCAGAGCCCATTATTTGAGACGCGGCTTTGAGAAATGTTCCGTCCCCGCCGAATGAAATCAAAGCATCACAGTTATTTTGAATTTCATCGGCAGACATATATCCTAAGCAATTGAATCCTTTGATTGAACATGTTGAGGAAAGATAAACCTTACAGCCTTTTGAATCGAGAAAAAGAGCCGCTTGATGAGCTGCTTTCCTTGATTTTTCATAATCAGAAAGAAAAAGTGCTATATTTTTCATTTTAACTCTCTTTATTAAGAATATTCCATGCTTTTTCGGCGGTTTCTTTGGCAACACAAAGATTTTCAGAGTTATTCTTTGTGTAAAGGATGAAAAATTCAATATTTCCCGAAGGACCTTTGATCGGTGACCACGTCATTTTATGCGGATATAGGCCGGCATTTATTCCGTCTTGTATAGCTTTTTCCAATACCTCAATATGTATATTTATTTTTTTTACAACGCCTTTTTCTGTTCTGCCTTTGCCGGCTTCAAATTGAGGTTTGACAAGAGCGACGATCTGTCCTTTCTCAGAAAGAAGATTCGCAAAAGTTTTCAGAACTTTTTCAAGAGAAATAAAAGAAAGATCCGCAGTTATAAAATCAATATTATCTTCAAAATCGTCGCGTTTAAGATATCTGACATTACATTCATCCATTACGACTACAACTGGATTGATCTGAAGCTTATAGTCGAGCTGACCCTTGCCGACGTCTGCGGCATAGATTTTTTTGGCCTTTTTTTGCAGAAGACAATCGGTAAAGCCTCCGTTTGAAGCACCCGCATCAAGAACCGTCATATTTTCAGGCGTTATTTCAAATTCTTTTAAAGCGTGTTCAAGTTTTATTCCGCCTCGGCTTGAAAAGACTTTTTCCGGTTTGTCAATTTTAACCGAGTCCTCGGGTAAAATATTAGTGCCTGGTTTGGTTATAATTTTATCGTTGACCTTTACTCTTCCTTGTATTATGTAGTTTTGAGCGAGCTGCCGTGAATCGGCAAGACCGTTTTCATAAATAAATATATCAAGCCTTTTTTTATGTTTCATTGTTATAGAGTGTTAAGGATTTTATCTGCTATTCCATGAGGAGTAAGCCCGTATTTTTCAAGAATATTTTCTGCCGGAGCATGCTCAAAGAAAATATCAGGCAGTCCAATAGCCGTAATATGCGAATGTATGTCAAGCGACAGAAGGAGTTCCGAAACAGCGCTTCCGAACCCGCCTGCCGTCACGTTTTCCTCAACAGTATAAATTCTTCTTATTTTTTTTGTGAGTTTTAATATCAGCTCTTTGTCTAAAGGTTTAATGCTTCTTATATTGACAACTGCAGCAGATATATTGCTTGCGGCAAGTTTTTCAGCAGCTAGAATTGAGGGAAAAACCATGGAGCCTGCTGCTAAAATGGCAAGATCTTTGCCCTCACATATGAGATCGGCCTTTCCTATTTCTATGTCAGGCAAGAGTTCCTCAGAATCGGGCAGTCCGATACCGCAGCGTCTTGGGTAGCGTATAGCTACGGGACCCTTGTGATTAATGGCAGTTTTAAGCATAGCTTTTAACTCAAGTTCATCCCCAGGTGCCATAATTGAAAGATTAGGTATCATTCTTAAAAAAGAAATGTCAAATACGCCTTGATGTGTAACACCGTCTTCTCCGACTATACCAGCCCTGTCAACTGCGAAAACAACCGGAAGGTCTTGTACGCAGACATCATGTATTATCTGATCAAAACTGCGCTGAAGAAATGTTGAATAAAGTGCCACAACTGGTTTTATGCCACGTGTCGCCATAGCTGCGGCAAAAGTAACGGCATGCTCTTCCGCAATACCGACATCAAAAAACCTGTCCGGGAACTTTTTTGCAAAATCTCCTAAACCTGTTCCTTCTGTCATAGCGGCACTTATTGCGACAATTTTATTGTCTTTTTCTGCAAACTCTTCAAGGGATTTGCCGAAAATTTCCGTATAAGTAGGCACTTTTTTACCTGAAGAAGAGTAACATACGCCCGACTCTACATCAAAGGGAGGGGTTCCATGAAATTTGGGAGCATTAGACTCTGCAAATGAATAACCCTTGCCTTTTTGGGTTACAACATGTATTATTTTGTTGCCGTCCCATTTTTTTGCTTTCTCAAATGTTTCTACAAGTAAGTCAAAATTGTGCCCATCAAAAGGACCAAAGTATTTGAAACCCAAAGACTCAAAGAATACTCCGGGAATTGCCAGATATGAAATTTGATCCTCTATTTTTTCCGCTGCTGAGAGAATGCTTTTTCCGATGGCAGGGATACTTTTCACAAAGGTGCGGAGATCTTTGCGTATCTTAACAAATTGCGGGTTAAGTCTTATATGAGAAAGATGAGTAGCCAGGGCTCCCACGTTTTTACTTATAGACATTTCATTGTCATTTAAAACAATTGTAAGATTAGAGGTTGTTTCTGCCGCGTTGTTTAATGCTTCATATGCCATGCCGCCGGTTAAGGCGCCGTCACCGATGACAGCCACAACTTCAAACTTTTCTTTGTTCAGATCCCGTGCCGCTGCTATTCCCAATGCTGCGGATATAGAGGTTGTTGCATGACCTGTCCCGAAAGCGTCGTATTCGCTTTCTCTAATATTGGGAAAGCCTGAAAGACCGTTTTCGGTTCGTATAGTTTTGAACCTGTCTTTGCGTCCTGTAATGAGCTTGTGAGCATAGCTCTGATGCCCTACATCCCATATAATCTTATCCGATGGCGGGTTAAACGACTTATACAGAGCAAGGGTGAGCTCGACAACCCCGAGATTCGAAGCCAGGTGTCCGCCGTTTTTTGAAATAGTCTCTATTATAGCGGATCTGATTTCTTCCGCAAATGCTTTGATTTGAGAAGAAGTCATTTTCTTTATATCGCTCGGAATGTTTAAAGAGTCAAGGTATTGCCCCATATTCATTTAGTCCTTTCTGAAAGATAAAAGGCCGCATCACAAAGCAAATCGGAGTGTGGAAGATTTTTTGCAATCTCTATCGCACTTATCTTTAGTTCGCTGATTATCTTTAAGCTTTCGCTTTTGCCTATCATATCAGCCATATTAAAGTTCTCTCCTTTGCCGATATCAAGCAAATCATCCGTGAGTTGAAAGAGTTTTCCCAATATTTCTCCGTAATGGGAGACCAATTCAAATTCCTTTGGTGTAAGTCCTGAAATAATAGCTCCCATTCTAAGCGGCGCTTTGATAAGAGCTCCTGTCTTTTTTTGATGTACCTTAAGAATATATTCTTGTGAGAGTTTGGAATCTTGAAATTCCATAAACTGTCCTTCAATCATAAGCAATGAGGCTTCGGATAGTTCCTTGATAAGAGTTTGAGCTGTCTGCGGAGGATTTATTCCTGCCAGCAGAGAGAAAGCCATAATACTCATAGCATCGCCTGTAAGCAGGGCTTTGGCTTCTCCAAAACGCTTATGGCATGAGAGTTTTCCGCGCCTGTAATCGTCATTGTCCATAGCGGGAAGATCATCGTGAACTAGCGAAAAAGCGTGTATAAATTCAACAGCACAAGCTGCTTTTATAAAGTGTTCATTGTTTTTCTCATCCGGAGAGCGGAATATCAGAGCGAGAGCAGGGCGGAATCGCTTGCCCCCGTCAAGCAGCGAATAAGCGAGGCTTTCATGTAATATATTTTCCTTAGCGAGAATATTTATTAAATATTGTTCTGTTTCGACGGCACATTCGCTGAGATGTTTATTGAAAAGTTCACCGTTCATCAGAAGCCTCTTCTCTAGTAAAAATCTCGGAAGATATATTCCCTTCAGAGTCTTCTTTGATTTTTAGAAGTTTGGTTTCTGCTTCGCAAAGCTTTTGATTGCATTTTTTATAAAGACCCATTGCTTCTTCATATATTCTAAGAGAATCTTCAAGATTTAGTTCATTTTTGCCGAGCATATTAACTTTTGATTCGAGATCGGAAATAAGTGTCTGATATGATTCCATGATTTATGTTTTCCTTTCTTTTCCGTCTGACAGATAGATTCCGTCTATTCGTGCATCAGCACTTCCGTCATTAAGATGCAGAGTAATGGCTGCGCCGGAGGATATTTCGTTTATACTTCTTAAAACACGTCCGGTTTT
>MTLE01001977.1_pt1 | contig 10892 bp, 9 predicted proteins | sample 1982461 | NCBI WGS metagenome assembly MTLE01 (sample SAMN05712605, study PRJNA340218) | biofilm metagenome | isolation source: sample SPL anode biofilm adapted to -200 mV | place: USA | collected 2012-02-03
TTGCCGCAGTTTATGGGCGGCAGCGGTGTTGGTGTAAGCGGGCAAAAAGCTAACCTTGACGGCACTTATCCCACTTTTTGGGATAACCTTATGAAGCAGCAATCCTATTACAATCTTGCGCAAGGCATGTCGGAAATGAACGCGCTAAAATATAAAGAAGCCGCGCAAACTTTCGGCAAAGCTGTTGTAAAAAATCCGCAGGAGCCGTACCCGCACATTTTCCTCGGTATTGCGCTTTACTGGCAAGGTCAGGTGGACCCTGCAATGGCGGAATACCGCGCCGCGCTCTCGCTTGACCCCAAAAACGCGGAAGCCCTGCAGCTTTTAGGCATAGCCTATGCTTGGAAAGGCGATATAAAATCCGCCTTGGATAATTTTAAGCAGGCGATAGATATAAACCCTAACCGCCCTGATACTCAAATGAATTTAGGCTCTACTTATGCCGCGCTCGGCAATTTAGATGATGCTCTTTACCACTTCCGCCGCGCGGTGGAGCTAGACGACAGGCACCCGCTTTATCAATATCAGCTTGCTTCCCTTTACGAAGTTATGGGCCGCGATGATAAGGCGCAGGACGCCTTTAAAAAAGCCATAAGGCTCTATCCCTCTTACGAGGAAGCTATGCTGGCCCTTGCCGTTTTGTACGAAAAAATGGGCAGTAATAACCTTGCGGAATTTAACTATAAAAAAGCCTTAAAACTTAAACCGGGCGACAGCGTTGCCCGCCTGCGTTTGGCAAATTTGCTTATAAAAAATGACCGCAAAAAAGAAGCTATGGAAATTTTAGATAAAGCCTTTTTTATATCCCCGTTGTCGGAGGAGGGCCTTGCACTTTCCATCGCCTATACGGGCGGCGCTGCCTCCGCTGGCGGCGCGCAAGAATCTGCACAGTCCAATAAACAGTTGGAGCAATTTAAACACAGGGTTCAAAAAATACCATCTTCAAAGCAAATGGTTATAGAGGTGGAAGTTTCCTTTGAACCCAAAACCGCGTCCGCCGCCCCGCAAAAACCCGCGCCCGTCAAAACTGCGCAGATAACGGAAAACGGAACAAAAAATAAAAAAGCTAAAAAACCTGCGCAAACAAAGCCGCCCAAACCATCAAAATCAGTCCTTGCCGCGGCGATGGAAGCGCAAGATAAGCAGGAGGCGACTTCTACATTCACTCGCGCCTTTGCCGTCAACGATACCACGCCCGAGGGCCGTGCGGAGCAGCTTAACAAAATTTTTGAAGGTCTTAATAATGTCCTTACCGAAGGCGGCAAACAGTATAATGTAAAAATGTCCCTGCGCGCGCGCGCCAAGGCGGAGCCTGCGGGCCTGTTTGATAAAACTCCCGTCAACGATAATCCCACCAATAGTATGGGGGGTAATTCCAAAGCGGGCTACAATCCTTATATGGTTGGCAACGATATGGGCTTGTGGGTTGCGGGCAAAGGCTGGATGAAGTATGTAGAAGATGTTTTTGAGGAAATTTCTTCCCGCGCGGAAAGCGGCGACGGGGAAGACCTTATGGTTCAAGGCCTTGCCTATATGACTTTGGGCCGTGGGCAGGAAGCTTTGGAAAGTTTCTCAAGGGCGCAGCAGGCCTTTGGCGGCAATAAAGATTTACAGGTGATAAGCGGGCTTGCAAAGGGTACGGCGTTTGTAATATTGGGCGACGATAACAGCGCGCTAAACGAATATAAAGCTGTGCTTGCTATAAACCCCAAAAACAAAACAGCTTTAAATAACATAGAAGTCTTAACACAATAACAGGATGAATATATGCAAAAATACGGTCAGCATTTTTTGGTAAACAAAGGAATAATAAGCAAAATAACGCAGGCGGTTGTAGATAACGCGCAGGGCGAAATTGTGGAAATCGGCCCCGGTAAAGGCGCGCTTACAAACGCTCTTTTGGAAAACGGCATAAATAATTTTACCGCCGTGGAAATTGATAAAGAAATGTCGGATTATCTTAAACAAAATTTACCTTCTTACGCGCAGGTAAACATTATTAAAGGCAACTTTTTAAATATTCCTGCCTCCGCTTTGCCGCAGGGCGATAAAACCTTTGTAAGCAACTTGCCTTATATAGACGCGGCCGATATTCTGCTTAAAGTTTTGGATACGGAAGGTTTTAAAGCGGCGGTTTTTATGTTCCAGCGCGAACAAGCCCAGCGCCTTTCCGCCAAAGAGGAAACCAAGCAATACGGCCCGCTTTCCGTTATCTTTCAGGCATTTGCGCAGGCGTCTTCCGTATGCAGGGTAAGCCCGGGCAGTTTTAATCCCCCGCCTAAAGTGGATAGCGAAGTGCTTTTAATAACGCCCAAGGACGGCAGTTTATTTAAAGATACGGCGCATAAAAATAATTTTAAAGTTTTGGTTAAAGCGGTGTTTGCGTACAGACGTAAAACCGTGCTTAACGCATTAAGCGAAACTTACCGCAAACATAAAGATAATATTATCCCCGTGCTTGCCAAGAGCGGCATAAAAGTTTCCGCCCGCGCGGAGGAACTTAACTACCGTAAATATGCGGATTTAGCCGCCAACTTGGAAGGCATAATTTTTTAGTTTATGAAATAGAAAAAAATAAAACCCCGTCTGCAAATTTCGCAGGCGGGGTTTTTACTTTATATACAAAACTTAATTTATATTAAGGCTTTTAAGTTTAAGCTCCAGCACGCGCTCTTCCGCGTGGAAGGGGGCAATATCGTCAAGCCCTAAGTTTTCCACCACAACATTCATAATGTCGCGCATGGACATACCCAAAGTTATCCTGCCCTGCCTGTTAAGGTAATATTTTGCGGTATCAAGCATAACCTCTTTGGGGACAAAGCCTATAAGCTCGCTGCCTGTTACCGTAATGCCGCGCTTTTTAGCTTCCGACACGCAGGTTTCATACACAAGGTAAAGCGGCGTTTTTTTGTAATCTTCCAAATTTATGGATACTTGGCAGCGGCCGTATTCTTCTATATACCAGCCTATTGCTTTAACCGCTTTAAGCATACCGTCGCCCGTGTGGTTAAGGCCTGACTCGCGGATAACCGCGGCAATTTCTTTTGCTTTATCCAAATCTTTTGTGTTCAAATTTATGTTATAGGCAATCAGCACATTGCGCGCACCGATGCTTATCGCGCCCGATTTTTTAACAATTTCATTGTAATTACTTGTGCCGAAGTCGGGGGGAGTATTTTGCAGTTTTATAGCAAGATGTTCGTATTCCCCGCGTCTGATAAAAGCCAAATCCTGCCTTTTAAAAGTGCTTGCGGCGTGGCCGTAAAGGTAAACGGGTATGCCAAAGTCAGAGCCTATCCTTGCCCCTAAGGAAGAGGCAATGGCGGCGCAATCGTCTATGGTAGCTTTTTCTATCGGGATAAACGGGCATACGTCCACGCAGCCCATGCGGATATGTTTGCCGTGATGTTTGGACATATCAATAAGCTCATAGCTTTTTTTGATACAGGCGTATGCGCCTTCTTCCACCTTTTCGGGCTGGCCCACAAAGGTTATAACAGTGCGGTTAACGTCAAAACCGCAGTCAACGCCAAGCACTTTAACGCCGGGAGTTTGTTCTACCGCTTTTACAATCGCTTTTATAATTTTTTTATCGCGTCCTTCGGAAATATTGGGAACGCATGCTATCAATGCCATAATGTTGGGGCGGATTTCTCCGCCGCTCTCCTTAACTGCAAATAATTATTATATCTTTTTTAGGATTGCTTGATAAACCAAAAGCTGCTTTCCAGCCCGCGCGGGTGTAGCGGCGCAAACAGGCAAGATAGCATTTGCGGATGTTGCGCGCGCATATACGCGCTTGCAAAAACTGGTTTATACGCGCCGCCGCTAAGCAGTACCGCAAGCAGCTGCTGTTCGTTAAAAGCCCACCAATTCCAGTCGGGGTGATTGGGGTAATTTTGCGGCAGAAAAATATCGTGTAAATGGATATAAACGCCATTGGGAAGCTTTGGGAAAATATCCAAAAATAAAAGTTCAAGGTCAGTACCCGCCATAAAAAGGTGGCTGGCGTCAATAAAAAGGATATCGCCCGCCTGCAAGCCGTCAAAAAGTTCGGCAGGAACTTTATCTAATGTAGAATTATAAAAAGTATCGCAAAGTTTATCCGCCGCGCAAAGTATTTTGGGGTTAATGCCGTATATTTTTGTATTAAGCCCGCCGTCTGCAACCGCGCGTGCCAAAAAACGGGTGGAAAAGCCTGAACCAACCTCTATTATAGTCCGCGGTTTTGCCTCGCGCACAAGAGTATAGGCAACTGCGCCGTCAATACCGCAAAACCAGTCTTGGTTAAAGCGCGGGGCAAGCGGGTCGGTTTTGATTCCTTTATTAAAAGTTTCAAAAACATTATTGTATTTTTGCGCTTTCAAAATAATTTCTTTAGAATTTTCTAAATTATTATCTAATAAGTCTGTAATATTTTTAAGCGGGTATAGGCGCGGTGGTGTTGTCAAGTCTCGCGCGTAAGGGTAAGGCACATAATAGCCGTATTTTTTAAATGGCAAACCCAGCTGGTTTAAGACGGTAAACCAGCATTGCGCGGCGCGTTTTAAAAGTTTAGTTAATTTCATAGTAAAATATGGTTGTAAAAATATTTCAATATTATAGTATAATTTATTTGAGGACAGAGTCCTCATGTCTCAACGAGACTTAAGTTTCATTAAAAAAGGAAGTAAACGTAATGGCAAAAGGTAAAGTTAAGTGGTTTAATGATCAAAAAGGTTATGGTTTCATAACCCCTGAAGATGGTTCAAAAGATCTTTTTGTACACTATCAGGAAATTCAAGGCGACGGTTTTAAAACCTTAGCTGAAGGTCAAGAAGTCAACTTTGAAGTTGTGGAATCCGATAAGGGTCCTAAGGCAGTAAAAGTCTCCAAGAGATAAAACTTTTTTGACTAAAAAAACCCGTACTGCCAAGGCGGTGCGGGTTTTTTTATTCCCGTACGGATTTAGTCCCACCTGTTTTGCTTTGCGGCGTATGTGTCGCTTTTCGGATATAAATAAATGATTGATATTTTTAAAAACTCCTCTCAAGAAGAGCAGGGGTCAATAAAGCTTCTGCTTAAAATAGCTATACCCCTTATTATCACCACCTCGTCAAGCAGTCTTATGAGTTTTGTGGACAGGATGTTCCTTTCTTGGTATTCTGCCGACACTATTGCCGCCTGCTTACCCGGCGGGTTACTTTCTTTTTCCGTCATTTCCTTTTTTATGGGTATGTGCGGTTACACTAATGTATTTGTGGCAAATTACTACGGCAAAAAGAAATTTGCAAACTTAAGCGTTGCCTTGTGGCAGGGCGTTATTTTAGGTTTTGTATCTTGGATTTTAATAGCGGGTTTTGTGCCTGTGGGTAATTTTCTTATAGATTCTTCGCACCACGACGCGGCTATAAAAGTTTTGGAAAAGCAATATTACAGCATTCTCGCGCTTACGGGCGGGCTTGTTGTTATCAACAATGCGCTGGCGGGCTTTTTTACTGGGCAGGGCAAAACCGCAATTACAATGGTTGTAAACGTATTTGGCAATTTGGTAAATGTTGTTTTGTCTTACACTATGATATTTGGCAACTGGGGTTTTGCCGAAATGGGCATAAGGGGCGCGGCGTGGAGTACAGTTATAGGCAATGCCGTGATAACTCTTATATTTTTCGCTATTATCTTTAGCCCTAAAATCAACAAACGCTTTAGAATAGGCAGGCTTTTCGGGTTTAACAAACAGGCCGCGTGGCGGTTGGTTAAGTACGGCTTGCCAAACGGATTTGGTTTTTTTATGGATATAGTTTCCTTTTCCGTCTTTGCGTTTTTTACGGGTAATATAGACAAAATATCCCTTGCGGCAAGCAATATCGTTTTAACTTTGGAGATGATTGTGTTTATGCCGCTCTTGGGCCTTGCCATAGCCACGCAGGTGCTTATGGGCCGTTATGTGGGTATGAAGCGCCCCGACCTTGGCATAAGAACAACTTGGAACGCGGTGCGTACGGGCGGTGTTTATGTTATAGGGATAGTATTATGCTTTATCTTTGCGCCTAAGTTTTTTACGGGTATGTTTGTGGGCAATACCTTAACGCACGATATGAGCCTTGTGCTTGAAAAAACTGTACCGCTTATGTGGCTTTTGTGCTTTTTTACCGTCGGGGATTTAATGTACCTTTGCTTTGGCGACGCAATACGCGGCGCGGGCGATACCAAATTCCATATGAAAGCGATGGTAAGCTGCTCCGTCTTTTTGCTTATGCCCGGAACTTACATAATAATCAATGTTTTGCACCTTGGCATTACCGCCGCGTGGATGTGGATAGTATTTTACGCTTGGGCAACGGGCGTTATTATGTTCCTGCGCTTTTTAAGCGGCAAGTGGAAGCATATTGATATTACGGCCTAAAACAATTTGCAGTTTACCTTAGCCATAAAAAAAGCCCCGCTTATAACGGGGCTTTTTTGCGTCCAAAAATTAATTTACCACTTTTTTATCATCTTGGTTATATAAACCGCAAGGCATATTTTAAATAAAGTACCCGGGATAAAAGGCACTATACCCAGAGAGAATGCGTTTTCCACAAAAAAGCTTAACCAAACGGCGCCGCAGGAAAGTATTATAATCTCTCCAAAAGTGAAGGCTAAAAAAGAGGTGGAAACATTGTGTACCAGTTTTGTATCAAACATCCAGCCTATAACGTAAGCGGCTATAACAAAACCTACAATATAACCTGCCGTAAACATACCCGCGTTTATAATGGGCAGGCCCAGCATACCAAGCGCGATATAAGTTACTACGGAAAGTACGCCTTTTTTGCCCAATGCCGCGCCCACAAGCAGGGCGGCTAAGGTTTGCATTGTTACGGGGACTGGCGTAAAAGGCAAAAACATTGCCAGTTTGGAAAGTATGGCTATAAAAAGCGCGCCGCCTATAATAGCGGAAAGTTCTTTAGAAATTATGTTTTTTAATGTTTTTACTTTTTCCATTTTTCGCGTTTTCCTTGTGTCAGGTTTAATTCCAAATTGCCTTAACTATATTATATAATAAATAAGAATATGAACAGGAATTACGCGCTAAAGTATATTTTTGCCGTGTTGTTTGCTGCCGTTTTAAGCGGCAGTGCGGCAGCTGCCGTCTTTTCCTCTTCCGACAATGCTTTTACGGTTGACCTTCCTTCCTCTTGGCAAAAAACAGATTCTGACGATTCCGTCCTCTCTTTAAAACGCGATAGCGCAACAATGAAGATAATGCAGATAAAAGGCTGCGGCAAAAAGGATTGTCTTAATAAAGAAGTTAACAAAGAATTGGAATCCATAAAATCCAAAAAATTTAAAATTTTAGAAAACAGTTACACGGGCGACGTTATAAAAAAGACGGAGTTTTCCACGGGGGACCCGCTTTATTCTTTTAACTTTTCCGCCGCGTCGGTTGATTTTACTTCGGCCTATTTCCTAGCCGACGGCAAAGCATATAATGTGGGCATAAAGGGCCTGCCTTATGTAGAGGCGGATTTGGTGCTTTCTTTTATCTCGCCCGCCGCTAAGGAAACAGATTCTTCCGCAGGCGCGGAGCAGCTGCATAATTTTAACGACCCGCAGGTTTCCGACATCAGTTTAGACGCGCCGCCCGCGAATGCCTTAAAGGCAGGCGGCATCAGCGCGGACTCTGGCGAAGCTGCCTCTTCAAAAGCCAAAAAAACAGGCTCGTATAAGATTAATTTTATCTGCATTTTATTCTGCGGTTACGGCGCGGTATTGATTATTTCTTTCCTGCTGCGTCTTTTTGTGCGCGGCAAAGAAGAGGACATAAATTCCAACCCCAAATCTTATTATCCAGTTAAAGGCTCCCGCCTTTACGGCTCGCCAGATTTATTTTTTAAACTGCACGATAATCAGGGTAATAATTATATTGCTACCTCGGGCCGCTGGGGCAATGTGCTTATGGGCTTGGGCGTGTTTTTGGCGGTTTTATTTGCCTCGGGCAAATCCTTTTTAACCTTTCTTAAACTCCACGGAATGCTTAAAATTCACGCTGTTTTGCTTAATACTTTATTTTCGCTCTCTTCACTTTTAACCGCTTTCGGCGTTATAATTTTTCTGGCGGGTATTGTTATCAATTTGCTTTTTGCCTATAAGTTTTTTATATACGATAAAACAGGCAAAATTGCTTACAGATGCCTGCAAAAAGGCTTCCACCTTATGAGGGAAGAATATATAGTTGCGGACGCTAAATCCGCCGTGGTCTTCCGTATTAAAAGGAACAGATTCGGCCTGTTGCGCACTTGGGTTATTTACAACTCGCAAGGCACAATAGCCGTTATAAAAGAAACGGGAAAAATAAAAGCTTTCTTCAGATTATTACTGGGCCACCTTTGCGGCTTTTTAAGAACTTCCTACACGCTTAAGGGCCGTTTGGATAGTACGGGCAGCTTAAGTTCCAAAGCGGGTTTATTTACCTATTTTAAGGCGGAAATTGACAAGCCGCAAGCCATAGACGCGCGCATCACGCTTATAACCGCGGCGGTTATTTATATGCGCGACAGGGACAAATGGCACCCTTGGACAAACTGATTTAACCGCCGCTTTAAAAGTTTAAAGCGGCGTTTCTTTTTTGCTATCCTATTAACTATGAAACATTTACAAATTTTTATTATTTTTATTTTCTCAGCCCTCTGCGTTAATGCGCAGGAGATAGGGCAGATAAAGGATTTTTTGGCGCAGCATCCCGCGCTTAAAAACGCGCAATATTCCGTCTATGCCAAGTACGAAGGCGGAGGGGAAATAATATCCGTAAATCCTAAAGCCCGCCTTACGCCCGCCAGCGTTTTAAAACTTTATACAACGGCCGCCGCGCTGGATATTTTGGGCGCGGATTATACCTTTGATACAAAAATATATTACGACGGGGAGAAAGATGATTCCGTTATTGACGGCGATGTTTTTATACAGGGCGGGGGGGACCCGACTCTTGGCTCTTACCGCCTGCCGCTTAACCCCGATTTTGATACGCTTTTAGACGGCTGGGCGGGCGTATTAAAGCTTGCGGGAATAGAAAAAATAAAAGGCCGTATCTGCGCGGATAATACGCTTTTTAGCGGCGTTCTTTTGCCCGCGCGCACGACATACCGCAATATCGGCAACTACTTTGCCGCGCCCGTTGACGCTTTAAGCATAAGGGATAATTCTTACGAAATTTATTTTGAACCTTCCCTTGCCGACGGGCAAACGGCAAAGGTGCTTAGAACCGTCCCGGAAGTTAAGGGCTTTGATATTATCAGCCGCGTAACATTTTCCAAAGATATTAAGACGGACGAAGCTTATGTAAATTTTATTCCCGTGCAAAACGCGGTGGAGGTTTACGGCACGCTTCCGCTAAGCGACAATCCGCAAAAAATATATGCCGCGCTGCCCTATCCCGCCCTGTTTTTGGCGCAGGCTTTTAAAGATAAATTACAGGCGGCGGATATAAAAGTTAAAGGCGAAGCAGCCCTTTGCTCGGCGGAAAATTATCAAAACAAAACACTTCTTTTAACACATAAATCGCCAAAACTTGCCGATATTATAAACTACACAAATAAGCGCAGTTTTAACCTTTACGCGGATAGTATTTTAAGAAGCCTTGCCGTTGCGGGCGGTATGAAAGGCTCGGCGGAAAACGGTGTTCTTCAAGTTAAAAACTTTTTAACGCGCCTTAATATAGATACCGCAGATTTTGATGTTTTTGACGGCAGCGGCATCAGCCGCGACGATATTGCCACCTGCAGTGATATTGTTGCCCTGCTGGAGGCTGTCCTTAAGCAGCCGTATAAAGATGCTTTTGTATCTTCCCTGCCCGTCGCGGGGGACCCTGCCGATATCGGCAATATGTCCAAGCGTTTAACGCAAAGCCCTGCCGCGCGCAACGCGCTTGTAAAAACGGGTTATTTAGATAGGGCGCGCGCGCATGCGGGTTATGTAAAAGACGCGCAGGGCCGCAATATTATCTTTTGCGTAATAAGCAATAATTTTAACGGTGGGTTTAGAGATGTTGACGCCGCACACGAGGCTATTATAAATGCGCTTGCGGGCATAGGGCTTAACAGTAAGCCCACAAGGATAAAACCTTAGCCAATGCCATTTTAAAATGTTATACTAAAGCCGTAGTCCGTTTTAATGTGGTCCTGTGAGGCCGCAAAAGGGAGCAGAAATGCAATTTATGCGTCAAATTTACTTTTACAGCCTAAACTTACCACGGTAAGCGTTAGGCTTTTTTTATGGAGAAAAAAATGGAAAAAACAATAGTAGATGAAGCCTTAATGGCAAGAATATTAGACAGAATAACCCACGAAATACTTGAAAAGCATACAGATACAAAAAAGCTCTGTCTTGTCGGTATAAAAACCCGCGGGGTACACATAGCAAAAAGACTGCACGAGAGAATTAAGAAGTTTTCCGGCTTAAATTTACCCCTTGGCGAACTTGATATTACCCTTTACAGAGATGACCTTACGCAAGTCGCCGACCAGCCGCAAATGAAAGCCACCACAATCGGCTTTGATATTAACGGTATGGATGTTGTGCTTGTGGACGACGTTCTTTACACGGGCCGCACCGTGCGCTGCGCTTTGGATGCTTTAATTGACTTTGGCCGCCCTCGCCGCATTGAACTTTTGGTTATGGTTGACCGCGGACACAGGGAACTGCCCGTAAGAGCGGATTTTGTGGGCAAGAATGTGCCGACGGCTGATGACGATATTATCCATGTGCATATTAAAGAGCATGATGGCGATGATCGGATTGTTCACAATATTGGCGGGCAGAAGAAGTAAAAACATTTGCTCTGATATTTGTTCTGGGCCGACTTATGCCGCTAGCAATTAGGCGTAAGTCGGCTTCTTTTTTATTTTTTGCTGCGTCTTTTGCGGCAATACTTT
>MTLE01003202.1_pt1 | contig 10860 bp, 11 predicted proteins | sample 1982461 | NCBI WGS metagenome assembly MTLE01 (sample SAMN05712605, study PRJNA340218) | biofilm metagenome | isolation source: sample SPL anode biofilm adapted to -200 mV | place: USA | collected 2012-02-03
CTCGTCCACCGGCTCGCCGATGACGTTGAAAATGCGGCCCATGACGCCCTCGCCGACGGGCATGGAAATGGGGGCTCCCGAATCAATCACCTCTACGCCACGCTTTAAACCTTCGGTCGTGGACATAGCCACCGCGCGCACCCAATGGTCACCCAAATGTTGCTGGGTTTCCAGGGTCAAGGTAGTGGGGGTGCCATTGACTTCATAGGCGACGGTGAGGGCGTTGTAAATTTCCGGCAGCTCGCCGGGAAATTCCACGTCCACCACCGGTCCGATAATCTGAACTATTTTGCCTTTATTCACGGGATTCGCTTGGTTGTTCGCTCAATTTGTTTTGGGGAGTTGGATGCTTGGCCGTCGGCGCGGCTATCGCTTACCCCATGGCCAAGGCCGCACTGGAGATTTCCAAAATCTCCTTGGTGATGCCCGCCTGGCGGATCTTGTTATATTCCAGAGTCAAATCTTTATTCAGCTGCACGGCGTTTTCGGTGGCGTTCTTCATGGCCACCATGCGCGAACTGTGTTCGCTGGCTTTGGCTTCCAACAACACTTGGAACATGCTGAAATTTAAATGGTGAGGGACCAAAGCGCCCATGACTTGGGCGGGGTCGGGTTCGAAAAGAAATTCCACCGAACCTTTGACCAAAGCTTCACTGCGCTCTTCCCCGCCAACTCCCGCCACCGTTGCTTGTATTTCTTTGACCGGCAACATCTTAAGTGTGGCTGGTTTTTGGCTGAGGGTGTTGATGAAATTGGTGTAGAGGATTTCGACTTCGTCGACTTCTTTCTGCAAAAACAGATCAATGGCAAATTTGACGATCGCCCGGGCTTCCGAGAATTGGGGGACGTCTTTAAAGGAAAATTCCGCGGCTAATTGGCGTTTGGTGCGCGCTAAGAATTGGCTGCCTTTGCGGCCGGCGGCAATGAAAGTCGTGGTTTGCGGATCGAACTTGGCAGCTTCGCGCAAGAGATTGGTATTGAGGCTGCCGCAGAGTCCTTTATCGGTGGTTACTAGGATGACCCCCCGGCGCTTGACCTCGCGAGTTTGGAAAATGGGGTCGCTAAAATCGGCGGTGCTGGCGGTGACTTCGGCCAATACTTTGTGCAACATGGCGGCGTAAGGGCGTCCGGCCAATGCCGCTTGCTGGGCTTTGCGCATTTTGGATGCGGCCACCATTTGCATCGCCCGAGTAATCTGGGCGGTGGTCTTGACCGATTTAATGCGCCGTCGTATGTCTCGTGTGCTCGCCATGGACTCTAGGTTTACTCCGCGTTTGGACTTTGCCGCGAACATTTACGCCGCAGCCTATTGTGCCCGGTGGGCACACCTTGCGCCATTTTGTAAACTTAAGGGCCACAATCTATGGGTTTGACCCCCATTCGTCAAGGTGGATGCGCAACTTTAATCCGGGCAAACTCGGGTGATGTCGTTGTGGAAGTGTGAGATAACGCGGATTTCGACCTCCGGGAATCTATTTTACTGGGTTCGGTAATATCAGTCGTTTTCCTTGAGTTAAGTGGTAGTAAACCATGAAGTTTTCTAAAAAGTGATAAAAAATTTGACAATGACTGGGGGATCATGTTTATTAGGCCGCGTTAAGGTGCAATTAAGTATGATGCAAATCGTGCCAAATCAAACCGCCCAGCGGAACCAGCAATGGTCCGTTCTGGTTCACCGTATTTGTGGTGAGCCCCCGGGCAGCGTGGGAGCGACAAGCTAAACGATTTTCAAACGGATTTGAAAAACCCACGATTGCCAGACAATCGTGGGTTTTTTGTTAGTTACGCCCGCGTGAAAAGGCGGTTACTGGCCGAATAAATTTGAATATAATTTTGTGAAAATGATCGAAGTAAACAAGAGCCGTACCCGGCTGAATAGAAAGGAAAACGACATGAGCGCTGGAATCAAGAAAGTGCCCACCCGGTTCAAGAAAGAGAACCGGTTTGAAGTGGCCGTTCCCGCCGCGCCGTTTCGGGGCGCGGTGGAAAACCAATTGGATGAATTCAAAAGCCGTCTGCTGAAAAGCATGGCGTTGGATCCATCCCGTGCGGAATTGCTAACCCGTTATCAGTTCGCGGCCACCGAAGCCGCGACGCTGGCTTGGATGACTCCTTATCCTTTGCTAGTGTTGCCCGTGCTGTTGGAGGAAAAAATCGCCACCGCCCAAATGCGGGCGGAGCGGCAAAAAGCAATCCGCAGCAAAACGGAATACATCATGGCCGAAGCGGCCTAAATGCCGTTAGCCTGAGTACACCCCCGCATCTCATGCTGTGACATGGGCGCGTGGGGAGGGGCTTAATCGGCCCAGCCACTTTTTCGTGAACCTTCAACCCGGCGATACCCGCCGGGTTTTTTTTATGCCTCAGGCGTGACTCTTTGGAACAGAAGGGTGGCCACAAACCAAAGCGGAAACACCACTGATAGATAGGAACTGCCAGCCACCGCTAGCAGGTCAACCACCACGATGCCCGCCCATAAGCCCTCCACCGTGTGGCCAATGTTCCGGTGTTCCAGCAGATAAGTGTAGCGCAAAGACCACAGAATCCAGGCCGCCAGGCAGAGGCAAAGCAAGATAGCGACCACCCGGAAACCGGGGCCGTTAATGATCATAGCCAGCAGGATGGGGGTAGCGAGCAGGGCGCAAATCCAATGGCGCAAAATCCGGGGCGCGGTTTCCTTGCGGGACAGATAGCTCAGCCCCACCACATAGGCTCCCAAAGCCAGGCCGCTCCAGATGGTCAAGCCGCTAATGCCCGATTCGGCCACCGAACCCGCCAGCAGGTACAACAGGAACCGGCACGAGGCCATCAGAATGGGGGAGAGGGCCATGATCCGGTGGCACAGGTTAAAAAGCACAATGTTGCCCAGCAACAACACGGCCAAAATGGCGGAGGCCTTGCCTAAAGGAACCAGCAGCAACAGCCCCACCAGGAACCAGCCAAAGCTCATCATGAGCACCGTGGGCAGTTCGATGTCCCCCGCGGGAATGGGCCGTTCCCGGCGCTGGATGCGGTCAAAATTGGCGTCACAGGCGTCATTGAGAAACATTCCGCCGAGGTAGAAGCAAGAAGCTCCCGCGCACAAAAGCAGCAAGCCGGCGGTGTTGCCCCCGCCACTGAGGAGCCAGCCCGCCAGGCAATTGGACCATATGGTCGGCAGGCGGCTGACGCGACCCAGGATCAAAAAAGTCCTCAGGCTTGGCATCAATTCCGGCTGTATTGCACGCCACCATTCCATAGTCGGGGTTAAGGAGAAATCGCTCCCATCGAGTCCATTTCTAGCGGATTTTTATAAAAATGCAGCAAATTCCTGCATTTGATCAGGCGGACCTTCAGTTGGGCGGGCCAATTCAAAAATCGTGGGCCTGGCTGGCTGGGGCCGTCCTTCCGAGCAAAGTAGCGTAATCAGGCTGGTGTGTAGTGGAACCTGATTGCAAAGGGGGCTCGTGCTTCAAGCTGCCGAAACCGTGCTGCTTTTTCACAAGAAGTCTCGCCAACCCCAGTTTTCTGGGGCATATTGAAGAGTCTATGGTTTTGCGCGCCCGCCAATTTGAATTTTCTTTTCCCCGGCCCGTCATGATCATGGGTATATTGAACGTGACGCCGGATTCGTTCTTTGATGGCGGCCGTTTTTTTCAGGCCCAGGCGGCGGTGACGCACGCGCATGAAATGATCGCGGAAGGGGCGGATGTGCTGGATGTGGGGGGGGAGTCGACGCGGCCTTTTTCCACTCCCGTGAGCGAGGCGGAGGAGTTGCGCCGGGTGATCCCCGTCATTAAGGCCTTAGCTCCTACCGTTCCTGTGCCGATATCTATAGATACCCGCAAAACCGCGGTCGCCCGCGCCGCGGTGGAGGCGGGGGCGTGCATCATCAATGACGTGGGTGCAGCGCGCGCGGATGATGGCATGCGGCATCTGGTGGCCGAAAGCGGCGCGGCATATGTGGCCATGCACAGTCAAGGCCCGCCGGAGACGATGCAACTCAACCCGGTTTATCGCGATGTAGTCACCGAAGTGGCTGAATTTTTTGAGGGTTGCGGCCAGCAATTACGGGCCGCGGGGGTCAAACCGGAGCAGATCGTTTTTGATCCCGGCATTGGTTTCGGCAAAACGGCGGCGCATAATTTGGAATTGGTGGCTCATTTAGGCCGGTTTGCCGCGTTAAATCGCCCCCTGTTGCTGGGAGTCTCGCGCAAGGCCTTTTTGGGGGGGCGGGTGGAAGAGCGCCTGCCGGGGGCGCTGGCTTGCGCTTGCTGGGGGGCGCGCGCGCCGGTGCAGATCATCCGCGTGCACGACGTGGCGGCAACGCGCCAAGCCGTGCGGCTCACCGAGTCCTTAATGGCTTTTCATAACACATGAGTTGGAGCTGGATATCCCAAACCTGGCGGCCGGCGGTGGAGATTTCGATCCTCACCGTGGTGATCTACTATGTCTGCGTCCTGGTGCGGGGCACGCGCGGGGCGGCGGTGGTCACGGGCTTTCTCGCCGTTATGCTGGGCGGGGTGTTGATGACCACTTTGCTCGAGCTGGAGGTGCTCAACCTGCTCATCAAAACCTTTTTTGCGTTCATTGCCATCGCGGTGCTGGTCATCTTCCAGCCCGAACTGCGCCATATTTTGGCGGAGCTGGGCAACCGGCCGTTCCTCAATTCCACGCGCGAACAGCGGGAAAATATCGAGGTGATCATCCAGGCCGCCGCCCGGCTCTCCGAGATGCGCATTGGCGCCTTGATCGCCTTTGAGCAAACCATTCAGTTGCAGGAAATCGTCCAATCTGGAGTCAAGGTCGACTGCGAGGCATCCCCGGAGATGTTAGAAACCATCTTTTTCCCCAATAACGCTATCCATGACGGCGGGGTCATCATCAACGGGGACCGCATCGCCTTTGCCGCCTGCATTTTTCCTCTGACGCAGCGGCAAGACCTGCATCCTTCCTTGGGCACCCGCCACCGCGCCGCGATTGGCTTAAGCGAGGAATCCGACGCGGTAATCGTGGTGGTGTCCGAGGAAACCGGATCGATTTCCCATTTCTACAAAGGGCAATGGGTGCGGGGCGTGTCGGAAGAACAGCTGCGGGCGTTTTTAAGCTCGGTCTTCATCCGGCCGGCGCGGCCGCGGAACCTGTCGCAAATCCTGCAATCCTGGAAGCGGCCCGCCGCCCGTCAAGAGCCCCCCGGCTCGCCCCCTTCCGTTTCGAGCAAGCCTGGCCATCCCAACGAGACCTGACATGTCACTGCGCGAATCCATGCGGCATAATTTGGGGTTAAAGGTTTTCGCCTTTTTTCTGGCCGTTTTGACTTGGCTCACCTTGCGCTATATGGAGCGCAACGCGCGCTGGCCATCCACGGGCATAACGAGCACCACCCAAGTGGAATTATCAGGTTTGCCGATTCGGGTTTTGACGGAGACCGGGCAGATGCCGGCCTGCCAGCTGGAACCAGATAAGGCGACCGTTGTCCTGCGCGGACGCAGCGCCGAGTTATCCAAATTCACCAAGCGGGAGGTCTGGTTATTTGTCAATTTGGTTAACGGAAAAGAGTCCGTGGGGGGGACTTATATGATTCAAGCCCATTGTCCGCCGGGAATCACCGTTGAGCAGATCAAACCACCCGTGGCTATCGTTCGCATGACTCCCGCCAATACGCCTGGCTCCGGGCAGAATTAGCCAAGTTTGCGTGGGGGAACGCTTGAAATTTCCCCTTAGGCATGCGATAAGTACTTCGTTCCCAACGTAAGAGGGTTATCCCCGAGGCTTGCAGGCCCAGGGAAAAGGAGAGCCAAGTGAGCGACGCATGAAAATTCCAGACGCGGAACTGGTGGCGATGACCGTTGAAAAATTGACCGAGCTGGAAACTCGCAAAGGCGCGGGTGCCGTGGGGGAAATCGCCCGTCCCGTTTTGGTGATTACCCGTGCCATGGCCGTGCTGTCCGATGGTGGTTTTCGCAATTTTTTCGAGCAAGGACTGCCCCTCAACGATACCGCGGCCGCTTGTGAACGGATTGGGGCGGTGGCCACGGCGAACACTTTGCGCGGGTTGGTGGAACTATTCCCCACTGGTGACATGCCCGACGATTACGATCAGCGTATCGAATTGGTGGATGCTTCCTACCGGCAACATTCGAGCCGGATTTGGGAATTGGAAACCGCTTACGAGGAATCGAGCAAAATGCTGATCCACCAATTGGCGGCGTGGATTCGCGGGCACGGCTTCGCCTTTCCTTAATGCCCTAGGCCGATGGTTTATCCCCAAACGCCTTGGCCACCAAATCCGCCGGGGGCGGCGGTGTCAGCCAGCTCACCAGGGGAGTAACCACCAAAGGCACCAGCATGGCCACTGCGCCCGCTACCGGGATGTTGGCCTTGCCCCAAAGAATAAACAGCCCAATCGAGGTAGACACCCCGCTGACCATTCCCGCATAAGCGCCGAGCTTCGTGGTGCGCCGCCAGAAAAGCCCATAGACGTAAGGCGCTAGGAAAGCACCCGCCAAGCTAGCCCAAGCGATGACCATCAGGTTGACGATGACGTCTACCTTGCTCATGGCAATTAACAAGGAGAGGGCTACAAACACTCCACACAACACTCGCATGAGCATCATGGTGCGTTTGGGGTTGGCCTCGCGGTTCACAAAGGCGCCGTACAAATCAATGACGATGGCGGAACTGGAAACCAGCACCAGCGAGGAAAGGCTCGACATCGAAGCAGAGAACACCAGCAACAGAATCACCATCACCAGCCAATGCGGGACATGGGTCATGATGAAATGGGGCATCAACAAATCGAGGTTAGGCTTTTGGGTGGCGGCATCCACAATGGGCACGAAATCCGTTTTTGGGTCCGTGAAAAATAGATGCGTCAACGCGCCGCTGTAATAGGCGCCAAAAGACATGAACAGCGCGAATACGGCAGCGATAATCATAGCGCGATGAATGTCGGCCTTGCTCCGGATGGAGTAAAATTTCTGCACCATTTGCGGCAAGGCCCAAGGGCCAAAACTGGTGATGAATACGAGGGAAGCCAAGATCATCCAGCCGGGAAACGAGATTCCCACCAGTGGCGCCGCCGTCGCGGGAGGGTACAGGGCGGGCATGTGGCGATGATCGAGCAGTTGCTGCCAGCTTTGCACAAAACCGCCTTTCATGTCGGCGAGCAAATAGACCATCAGCAAGACGCCGGCGAATTCCACAATGCCGCGGATAAAATCGCTGATGGCCACCGCGAAATAACCTCCCATCATCAAGTATACCCCGGTCAGAATCGCCAGGAAGAAGAGGGCTTCGTTATATTGCAGGCCAATGGCTTTTTGGAAGAGATAGCTCAGCCCCATGTACACCGAAGCCGAATAGGGGACGAGGAACACAAAAACGACTAGCGCCGAGATCACCTGCATGCCTTTGCTTTGGTAACGCGCATTGAGAAACTCGGGCATGGTCAGCGCGTTAAGCCGCGTGGTCATATCGCGGGTGCGGCCCGCCAAAATCATCCACGAGAGCAAGGTGCCAATTACGGTGTTGCCGAGCACGATCCAGAGCGTGTGGATGCCAAACCCCCAGCCCAGTTTGCCGGCATAACCAATAAACAGCACGGCGGAAAAGTAAGTAGTCCCGAAGGCGAACGCGCTCATCCATGGCCCGAGCGTGCGCCCGCCGAGGAAGAAATCGCCCACCGATTTGGTGCGCTGCATGCACCAATAGCCCACGGCAAGCATGACCAAGACATACACTACCACTATCGAAATATAAAATAATGGACTCACAAGGGGGGTATAATAAGCGGCTGCTGCCGCTTCAAGACAAGCGAAAACCCAGCTTGGCACCGCAATCCGCGAGGGCAAATGCCTCTGAAAATGGAGGCTTTTTACACCGCCGGGGTCTCGTTGGGCGGGATTTGCGCGCACTCCACGGGCACGACCAAGACTGCGCAATTGGCCTTGCGCACTACTTTTTCGGTCACGTTGCCAAACAGGGTTTTGCGCACCCCGCCATGGCCCTGGCGACCCATCACGATCAGGCCCGCACTATGCTTGGCGGCGTAATCCAGGATTTCGTCCGCCATCGCGCCGGTGCGAACCTCGACCTTCACTTCGACTTCACTGGGAATATGCGCCAGGTAATCGGCCTTGATTTTATCCTGAATGGCCTGGCTGGCTTGCTCCTCCACTTGGTCGACCTCACTCAGGTAGGAGCGCCAAAACTGGGCGTCCGGCTCGTGCACCACATGCAGGAGGTGCAACACCGATCCCGGCCGCCGGGCGGCGGCGTCCACCGCAAATCCGAACGCCACGCGGGCGCCATCCGAGAAATCGGTGCAAAATACGATGTGCTGGCAGCGGGGAAGAAGTGGGCTCATAGGCATGCCTCCTTCATTTAATTAAATTAGGCAAAACAAGGATGATTTGGGGGAATATCGTAAAAAGGATGGCGGCAGCGATCAAGGCGTAAAGGAACGGCATGCTGCCCCGGAAGATTTTTTCCATGGGCACATCCCGCGCCATGCCCCCCACCACGTAGACGTTGACCCCTACCGGCGGGGTGATCACCCCCATTTGAGTGACGACGACAATCATTACCCCGAACCAGATCAGATCGTAACCCAGCGCTTTGACGACTGGATAGAAAATGGGGATGGTCAAAATATCCAAGGCTAACGCATCGAGGAAACAGCCGCCGACCAGGTAAAAAACGATGATCAAGGCAATGATGCACCAGCCGGGCAAGGGCAGCGCGGCCATCCAGGAGGCGAGTTCGGAGGGGACGCGAGTGACCGCCAGGAAACGGCCAAAAACGATGGCGCCCGCCACGATCATCATGACCATGCACGAGGTGCGGGTTGCTTCGTTCAGGCATTGCACCAAGCGTTTCCAGGACAATTCCCGTTTTAACGCGGCAATCGCCATGGTGCCCGCCGCGCCGATGGCGGCAGCCTCCGTTGCGGTGTAGTATCCCTTGAACATTCCGCCCATCACCAGCAGGAACAGCAGCAGCGTTTCCCACACTCCGCGGAGCGACCGGACTTTTTCCTTCCAGGTGAACACCGGGCCGGGCGGGCCAAGTTGCGGCTGGCGTTTGCATTCGCAGTAGATGATGACACAGAAAAGCGTGGCAATGAACAAGCCGGGCAGGATGCCGGCGATAAAGAGTTTTCCGATCGAAAGTTCCGTGAGGATGGCGTACACGATAAACACGATGCTGGGGGGGATTAGCATCCCCAAACTGCCGGCGGCCGCGATGCAGCCGGTGGCTAATCCCATGTCGTATTTGTAGCGGCGCATCTCCGGGAGGGCCACGGACGCGATGGTGGCCGAGGTGGCGGGCCCGGAGCCGCAAATGGCCCCGAACGCAGTGCAGGCGCCGACCGTGGACATCGCCAGCCCTCCAGGCAGCCGGCCCATCCAATGATAGGCGGCGGTGAAAAGTCCCCGGCTAATGCCCGTGTGAAAGGCCACTTGCCCCATCAATACGAATAATGGGATGGTGGTGAGGTTGTAATCGGAAAAGGTCGTATAAAGGTCGATGGTGGCCATGTTCAACGCCGCCGAAGGCGATACAACGATGGCAAAACCCACCAAACCCACGACCAACATGACAAAACCCACCGGCAGGCTGGCCGCCAGGAGCACGAGCAGCATGACAAAACCAAATAATCCCGCAACGGCTGGGCTCATGGCTTGAACATTTCCTTTCCCGGGCAATACAGGTGGTACAAGGTAACCAAGGCCACGAGGACGCAAGAAAGCCCCAACAGGTACGGAGCCCAGAAGATGGGCAATTGCAGGGTCATGCTCACTTCGCCACTTTGGCGCAAGGAATTGCCATAGGCCGCACATTGCCAGGCCAGCAGGCCGAATAGCGCTACGGTAAGCGCCCGCATGAGGGTATCCACTGCCAGGCGGCCGGCCGGGCCGAGTTTGTGGAAGAAATACTCAATGGCCACATGCCCCTTGGTGGCGGTGGTGTAGGGGAGGGCGGCAGCGATGGCCACCAAGCCCGCAATGCGCACAATATCGTAAGCGCCTGCCACCGGCATGCGCAACACACGCAAAATAATGTCCACCGTGGTGACACCCACCATCACCATAACGCTGAAACCAGCGATGGCTGCCGAGCCCAGCACGATGGCGCGCAAGGCTCGGTGATAGGTGTCCGCCCATTGTTTCCAGACCGGCCGTTCGGAGTTGGCCATAGTTACTTCGCGGGAGCAACCGCAGGCGCCTTGGCCAATTCGGCCTGTAAATCACGCAAGAAAGTTTCGCCGGGCAGGTTCTTTTCGGCCATGCGTTTCACGTAATCGTCCAGAATCGGTTGCAGGCTGGTTTTCCAGCGTTTTTGCTCCGCATCGCTCAAGGGAATGAGTTCTTTTTTGAGCTCCGTGACAAATTGACGGCCATCGGCATCGGCTTGATCCCATGCGGCCCCGTGTTTCTCGATCCATTCCTGGCTGACAGCGGTGAAGATCGCTTGGATGTCCGCGGGCAATTGTTTCCATTTATCCGGATTCATTACCACAAACATGGCGGTGGTGTAGCCAATGACATTGGAGTCCACCACGCAATTAATCACTTCGCCCTGCTTCCAGCCCTTGAGGGTTTCAATCGGGCACAAAGTCGCTTCGACCACGCCTTTTTGCAGGGCTTCGTAGGTTTCTGCCTGGCTCATGGCGACGGGCTTGGCCCCGAGGGTTTCGGCAATTTTCGCGGACAACCCGGTGGCGCGCACTTGCAGCCCCTTCAAATCATCCATGTTGCGAACCGTTTTTTTCGAGGCCAGCACTCCAGGGCCATGGGCGTGGACATAAAGTGTGTGCACGCCGGACAATTCGGCGGGCTGGTATTTGGCGATTAAGGCGTTGGCCGCTTTGGTGGC
>MTLE01006723.1_pt1 | contig 10854 bp, 8 predicted proteins | sample 1982461 | NCBI WGS metagenome assembly MTLE01 (sample SAMN05712605, study PRJNA340218) | biofilm metagenome | isolation source: sample SPL anode biofilm adapted to -200 mV | place: USA | collected 2012-02-03
AGATATAACCGGACAGTAGTGACCTGAAATATGTGTTGGGCCATTTGGATCAGTTGGTGGTGAAAGCCGCGAATGAATCCGGCGGGTACGGCATGCTGGTGGGGCCGCATTCCACCGTCGCGGAGCGCGAGGAGTTTGCCCGGCGTATCCAGGCGAACCCGCGCAATTACATCGCCCAACCCACCTTATCGCTATCTCGCGTGCCCACGATTGTGGGGGATCATTTCGAGGGCCGGCATGTGGATTTGCGCCCCTACATTCTGCAGGGCAAAGATATCTTTGTGCTGCCGGGCGGCCTGACGCGGGTGGCCCTGCGCAAAGGCTCGCTGGTGGTTAATTCGTCCCAAGGCGGGGGCAGCAAGGATACTTGGGTGCTGGCTAATGATAACGGGGATGAACCCCTCAACGGTGCGTCCCGAATTCCGAACGATAACGTCCAAGCTAACCAATAAACTATGCTAAGCCGAGTCGCTGAATCGATCTATTGGATGAGCCGCTACGTGGAACGCGCGGAAAATGTGGCGCGGTTCATTGACGTCACCCTGACCCTGATGATTGACGACCCCGATGGGGCCGGCCAGCAATGGCAGGCGCTATTAAGCACGACGGGCGATCAAAAGGAATTCGCCGAGCGCTTTGGCGCGCCCACTAAAGATAGTGTCATCCAATTCCTGGCGGTGGACACGCAGAACCCCAATTCCATTGTGTCCTGCTTGCGCGCCGCGCGCGAAAACGCCCGTTCGGTGCGGGAGATCATTTCCTCGGAGATGTGGCTCCAATTGAACAAATTCTATCTGATGGTCAATTCCGCCAAATCCGATTCCCGCTATTTGAGCGCCCCCCACGAGTTTTTTTCCGAGGTGAAAATGGCGAGCCATTTATTTACGGGCATCGCCGACGCCACCATGTTGCACAGCGAAGCGTGGCATTTTTGCCGCTTGGGCCGCAAGCTGGAGCGCGCCGATAAAACCTCGCGCATCTTGGACGTGAAGTATTATCTCCTGCTGCGCGCCGCCTCCGATATTGGCACCGCGTTTGACGATATTCAATGGGCCGCCTTGCTGCGTTCGGCCAGCGCCTTTGAAATGTACCGGAAAAAACATGGCCGGATTTCCCCCACCGGCGTGGTGGAATTTTTGACGTTAAGCCGCGAGTTTCCGCGCGCCATTCATTATTGCTTGCTCGCCGCCCAGGAATCGCTCCACACCGTTTCCGGCACGCCCGCGGGCACTTACCGCCATCTGCCCGAAAAATTGCTGGGCCAGCTTTGCTCGGAGTTGTCTTACACGAGCGTCGATGAAATCATTTCCCACGGCTTGCACGAATATGTCGATCAATTCCAAACCAAACTGAACCACATCGGCAACGGCATCTTTGAAACTTTCTTCGCCACCAAATCCCCCGTCAATGGCCGGATGTCCCAGCGCATGACGGCGGTTTCCGAATTCGCCGCATAACTCAACCTTGGATCGAAATTTTCCTAATCGACCCTCATGGCTATACACGTTGCCCTACACCATCGGACCCACTACACCTATGACCGTCCGGTGGGACACTCTCCGCACATTATCCGGCTGCGCCCCGCGCCCCATACGCGCACGCCCGTGCTGAGTTATTCGCTCAAAATTGAGCCGGCCAAACATTTTATCAACTGGCAGCAGGACCCCTTTGGCAATCACCTGGCCCGGGTGGTGTTCCCGGATAAAATGTCGGAAATGTGCGTCGAAGTGGATTTAGTGGCCGAAATGTCCGTCTTCAATCCCTTCGACTTTTTTCTCGAAGCCAGTGCTGAAAATTTTCCTTTCACCTACGAACCGGGTTTGTTGAAGGAATTGGCCCCATTTCTGGAAACCACCGAAACCGGGCTGGCCTTTGAATCGTTGTATGATGAATTCAAAGGGGTGAGCGAGCAGACGACGAATTATTTGGTGCGGCTGAACCAGAACTTGCAGCAGCGCATCCGGTACGTGATCCGGCTCGAGCCGGGGGTGCAAACACCCGAAGAAACGCTCACGCTCAAACAAGGTTCCTGCCGCGACTCGGCTTGGTTGCTGGTGCAATTGGTCCGCCGGCTCGGCCTGGCTGCGCGCTTTGTTTCCGGCTACCTCATTCAGTTGGCCCCGGACGTAAAATCGTTGGACGGCCCATCGGGCACCGCCATTGATTTCACGGATTTGCATGCCTGGGCCGAGGTGTACCTGCCTGGCGCGGGCTGGATTGGCTTGGACCCCACGTCCGGCTTGCTCGCAGGCGAGGGGCACATCCCGCTGGTGTGCGCGCCCGCGCCCGTCAGCGCCGCGCCCGTGACGGGCGGGGTGGATGTTTGCGAGTCCAAGCTGGAGCACTACATGCAAGTGACACGCCTGCGCGAAACTCCGCGTGTCACCAAGCCTTACACCGATGAGCAGTGGGCGGAAATTAACCGCGCCGGCCAAGAGGTGGACCGCCGCTTGCAGTTGGGCGATGTGCGGCTCACGATGGGCGGCGAGCCTACGTTTGTTTCCATCGACGACATGGACAGCCCCGAGTGGAACACCGCTGCCCTGGGCGTTCAAAAACGCGGATTGGCGGGATCGCTTATCAAACGGTTGCGCGCGCAATTCGCCCCCGGCGCATTGCTCCATTATGGCCAGGGGAAATGGTATCCCGGGGAACCGTTGCCCCGCTGGGCGCTCGGCTGCTATTGGCGGCGGGATGGCCAGCCCGTGTGGAGTGACGACCGCTGGATCGCCGATGAAAACACCAACTACCAGCACGGGGTCGTCGAGGCGCAGCTTTTAATCCAAGAGCTGGCCTACGAACTAGGCGTGGAGGCGCGTTTCATTTTGCCCGCGTTCGAGGATGTTTGGTATTACCTGTGGAAAGAACGCCGCCTGCCCGCCAATGTCGATCCCTTTGACTCGAAGCTCGAAAACCCCGAGGACCGCGCCCGCCTGGCCCGTTTGTTCGAACGCGGCCTGGAAAAAACCGTAGGCTACGTGTTGCCGCTGCAAAAAACCCTTCCCGCGGCGGGCGCGCCGATTTGGAAAAGCGGCGAGTGGTTTTTGCGTTCCGAGCGATTGTACCTCATTCCGGGCGATTCCCCCATGGGATATCGCCTCCCGCTGGATTCGTTGCCTTGGATGCTTCCGTCCGAGGGGCTCGGCTATGGCCCGCTTGATCCCACGGCACCCCGGCCGTTGTTGCCTTCGCGCGCGGCCATTGTCGGCCAATTCCGCGAAACCGCCGCCCGGCGCACCGCGCGTGAGCTCGGCAAGCGCGAGGCCGCCCCGGCGTTGGGTTCCTCCGCCGTAGACATCGTGCGCACCGCGCTCTGCGTCGAGCCGCGTCACGGGCGGTTGCACCTCTTCATTCCGCCCATTCCGGTGCTCGAAGATTATCTGGAACTCATTGCCATCATCGAGTCCACCGTGCGCCGCCTGAAGTTGCCAGTCATCATCGAAGGCGAACCGCCGCCGCATGATCCGCGCCTCAACAATATTCGAGTGACGCCCGATCCGGGAGTGATAGAAGTTAACATGCATCCGGCGCATAACTGGGATGAACTGCGGCATAACACGGAAACCCTGTACTCCGAGGCGCGGCTGTCGCGCTTGGGCACGGAGAAGTTCATGCTTGATGGCCGCCACACTGGCACGGGCGGCGGCAATCATATCGTGATGGGCGGCGCCACGCCCATCGACAGCCCGCTGCTGCGCCGGCCGGATTTGCTGAAAAGCCTAGTGGGCTACTGGCAGAACCACCCGTCCTTGTCCTATCTGTTTAGCGGCATGTTCATCGGTCCGACCAGCCAGCATCCGCGCGTGGATGAGGCGCGCAACGACGCGCTGGACGAGTTGGAAATCGCGTTTCAAAAAGTGCCGGATAAATCCTTGGTGCCGCCCTGGCTGGTGGACCGTTTATTCCGGAACCTGCTGGTGGATGTCTCGGGCAACACGCATCGCGCCGAGTTTTGCATCGACAAGCTGTATTCGCCCGATTCGAGCACCGGCCGCCTGGGCTTGCTCGAATTGCGCTCCTTCGAAATGCCGCCCCATGCCCGCATGAGCCTGGCGCAGCACTTGATGTTGCGCGCCCTGATTGCCGCGTTCTGGGAGAAACCCTACAGTCAGCCGCTGGCCCGGTGGGGCACCGATCTCCATGATCGCTTCTTGCTGCCGCACTTTGTGTGGCAAGATTTGCAGGACGTCGTGGTGGATTTGCAGGCAGCGGGAATGCCCCTCAAAGAAGAATGGTTTGCGCCGCACTTGGAGTTTCGATTCCCACACATTGGCTCGCTTGCGCGCCGCGGGGTGCAAATGGAATTGCGCCAGGCGCTCGAGCCTTGGCATGTGCTCGGTGAGGAATACGGCGGCGGGGGCACCGTGCGCAATGTGGATTCCTCGCTGGAACGGCTGCAAGTCAAAGTCGAAGGCATGGCCGGAGGCCGCTATGTGGTGGCGTGCAATGGCCGCCGGGTGCCGTTGCGGCCGACGGGAGTGCAAGGCGAATTCGTGGCCGGAGTGCGCTACCGCGCCTGGCAGCCGCCCAGCTGTTTGCATCCCACCATCGGGGTGCACACGCCGATGGTGTTCGATATTCTCGATGCCTGGAGCGGACGTTCCATTGGCGGTTGCACCTGCCACGTCATGCATCCGGGCGGGCGCAATTACGAAACTTTTCCGGTCAACGCCTACGAGGCGGAAAGCCGCCGCTTGGCGCGATTTTTCCCCACGGGCCATACGCCGGGGGCGCTCCCGGTGCCCGCCGAAGAACCGAACCCTGATTTTCCGTTTACGCTTGATTTAAGGAGGAACGGATGACGCAAAGGTCTTTTGCTGTCACTCCAGGCCACGTATAGTGCTCACACATGGCCATTGAAAATCAGTTGGACCCAGTGGCGGGCAACTTATTCTCCGCCTATCGTCCAATTCCCGGGGTTTTTGACGAAGCGCAGAATGAGGCGGGAGAGCCACGTCCGCATTGGCGGGAGTTTTGCCACTCCCTGGGGCAGTTTCATGCGGAAGATTGGGCTAGCCGCCGCGAAACCTTGCGGCGGGTGCGCCGTGATTTCGGAGGGGCCGAGCCGCCCGAAGGCCGCAGCCGGCCCAGTTTTGGCCCAGAGCTTGACTTGGTGCCCTTGTTTCTGGCCGCCGAGGAATGGCAAACCTTGGAAGTGGCCTTGCGGCAACGGGCGCAATTGTTCGATCTCATCTTGCGCGATTGCCTAGGCCCGCGGCGCTTGCTGGCCGAGGGCGTGATCCCCCCCGCGTTGCTGTTTGCCAATCCCGCCTTCTTGCGGCCCTGCGCTAATCTGGGGCAAAAAGATGCGCCCGGCTTGTCTTTCCTCGCCTGCGATTTGGTCCGTGATTACACGGGGCGCTGGTGGGTGCTCAACGATTTCACCCGCAGCCCGCACGGCGCCGGGCCCGCCCTGCAAAACCGCTTGGCTTTGTCCCGCGTCTTGCCCGATGAATTCCGCGAGGCGCACGTGCGCCGTTTGGCCGGTTTTTTTCAAAGCCAGCGCGATCAATTGCGCGCCTTGGCCCCGAGCCAGCGCGAGTTCGCCAACGTGGTGCTGCTCACGCCGGGGCCGTTCAACGCCGCCTGGCCCGAGCACGTGCTGCTGGCGCGCTACCTCGGTTTTACTTTGGTGGAAGGCGCGGACCTGACGGTGCGCGACCGGCGGGTGTTCATCAAAACCCTCGAAGGCTTGCAGCCGGTCCACGTCATATTCCGTTTTCTGGAAGATAGCTTGTGTGATCCGCTGGAATTGCGGCCCGATTCCGTGCTGGGCGTGCCGGGTTTGCTCGAGGCGATTCGCGCCGGCCAGGTGGTCGTGGCCAATTTGCCCGGCTCGGCCATGATGGAAGCCGGCGCCTGGTATCCCTATTTGCCCGCTCTGAGCCGCAAGCTCTTGGGGGAAGAACCCAAGTTGCCGAGCCTCGAAACGATTTGGTGCGGCCAGCCGGAAGGCCTGGACTTTGCCCTGGATCATCTGGATTCCCGCATCATCCGGCCCGCGTTTCCAGGCTTGCCGCACCGGGTGGCCTGGCCGCAAAAGCTCACCCCGGAGCGCCGCCAAAAACTGGCCCGCATGTTGCGCGAAAATCCCTGCCAGTACATTTGCCAGGATATTCTGCGCACCGCCACCATCCCGTCGTTAGTCGGCGCAAAGCTCGAGCCGCGCGAGTACGTGCTGCGCGTTTTTCTGGCCGCCGGGGCCGATGGCTGGCAAGTCATGCCTGGCGGTGTGGTTCAATTGCTCGACCAGGAGGAGGAAACTGGCATCCCGGTTCCTTCGGCCCTGACTAAAGATGCCTGGGTGATCTCGAATGGCATCGTGGCTTCCACCACCTTGTTGTCGCCCGCCGGCCAGATCGTCCGGCCCGAGCGCAATCCCTCGCAAGTCCCCAGCCGGGCCGCCGATAATCTTTTCTGGCTCGGCCGTTACGCCGAGCGCATGGAAGACATGATTCGCGTCTACCGCTGCGTGCTCACGCATTTGGCGGACCAGACCGGCAATGAAATCGGGCCCGAGCTAGCCGCTTTAGTCCGCCTGCTCGTGCATTTGGATTTGCTGCCCGCGCGCTTTCAAGAGTCGGTTTCCTTGCCGCAATTGGAGACCGAAATCCTCCAGCGTATTTATCAATCGCACACCCAAGGCACGGCCCGCGAAGTCCTGGCCCGCTTGCGCCAGATCGCCTTTTTCCTGCGCGACCGCTTTTCGGGGGACACATGGCGCATCCTCGCCAAATTAGGCGAGGAAACCGGCGGCCTGGCCAAGGGCGCGCAAGCCGCCCAGACGCTGGCGCATTTGAATCAAATGATCATGCAGCTGGCCGCGTTCTCGGGCATGGAAATGGAAAACATGACCCGCGGCCACGGATGGCGTTTCCTGGATATTGGCCGGCGCCTCGAACGGGCCATCAATTCCCTCACGCTCGTACAGGCCGGCCTGGGTGCGGAGGACGTTTTCCGTTCGCCCTTGGAAGCCATGCTCGAGATCGCCGACAGTTCCATGACTTATCGGCGCCGCTACTTCGCCCAGCCGCAATGGGTGCCGGTGCTCGATTTGCTCTTGGCCGACGAGACCAATCCGCGCGCGCTGGCGTTTCAACTCGCCGCCTTGCGCGATCACGCCCAGCAATTGCCGCGGGAAGGCAACCAAGGCTTGCTGGAAGCGCGGCAAGTGGGCGAATTGATCGGCCGGCTCACTGGCGCGGATTTTGCGGGCTGGATGGAGGCGCGCCAGCAGCGGGAAGATCCCGCGCTGGAGGATTGGCTGGCGGGCATGGCGGCCGGCATGCGGGACATTTCCAACGCGCTCACGCACCATTACTTCAGCCATGCCAACACCCAGGTAAACTGATGCGCTTCCACATCTTCCATAGCACGGAATATTTGTATGAAACGGAAGTTTCCGGGTCGCACCACTTGCTGCGCTTGACCCCGGTCGATAACGCGCGCCAGCGCCGCCGGAAGCTCCAATTGCGTTTTGATCCTCCGCCCAAAAGCGTCCAGACCTATCCCGATTATTTCGGCAACGAAACCACTTTTGTGGCCTTGGACGCGGTGCATCGCCGCTGGCAAGTGGTGGCCGAAAGTGAGGTGGAAACGCTAGCCATAAAGCTCCCCACTCCCGCGTCCACGCCGGTTTATCATCAACTGCCCGCGTTATTGGCGGACCAGCATTCGCCCGACGATTTGGCGGCCATGGAGTTTTTGCATCCTTCGCCGTTGATCGCTTGCCGTCGCGAATTTGGCGACTATGCCCGGGTTTCTTTCCTGGCGGACCGCCCGATGCTCGAGGCCGCCGCCGAGTTGACCCGCCGGATTTTCACCGATTTTCAGTTCGATCCCAAAGCGACCAATGTCGCCACACCCATTGAGCAAGTGTTTCGCGAGCGGCGCGGAGTCTGCCAGGATTTCGCCCAACTGCAGATCGCCTGCTTGCGGTCCATCGGCATTCCCGCGCTATATATCAGCGGGTACTTGGAAACCCAGCCGCCGCCGGGCCAGCCCAAACTGGTGGGGGCCGACGCCTCGCACGCCTGGCTGGCGTTTTATTGTCCCGGCCATGGCTGGATCGAACTCGACCCCACAAATAACATGCTGCCCAGCGAACGGCACATAGTGGTGGCGCGGGGGCGCGATTTTGGAGACGTCAGCCCGGTGCGCGGAGTCATCGTCGGGGGCGGTAACCACCTGCTCAACGTGGCGGTGGATGTCTCCCGCGCCGATGGTTCAACTGGCCCAATTCTGGCGCAGTTGGCGCACGGCGATTAAACACCCAAAAATAAAAAGGCCGTGGTTTGAGCCACGGCCTTCGACAAAGTTTGGCGCCGGAATTACGGCTTGTAGGTTTGTTTGAATTCTCCTGTAGCCGCCTTCAGTTCGGCGGTGATCTCATCGCTCAGGGCTTTTTCCTGCAAGATCTTCGCCAACAGACTGGCTTTGCGGCCCGTGAGGAATTCCGTGAGGCGGGACTGGCAATCCTTGATTTTGTCCACGGGCACATCATCAAAGACACCGTTTTGCGCGGACCACAGAATGGCCACCATGACTTCCAAAGCCATGGGGTTGTACTGGCCTTGCTTGAACACCTCGACGATGCGTTTGCCGCGCTCGATCTGCGCTGCGGTCTTGGCGTCCAAATCTGAGCCGAACTGCGCGAACGCCGCCAATTCGCGGAATTGCGCCAGTTCCAGCTTGATGCGCCCGGCCACCTGTTTCATGGCCTTGGTTTGCGCGGCGGAACCCACGCGGGACACCGAGATACCCACCGAAATGGCGGGACGCACACCTTGGTAGAACAAGTCGGTTTCCAAGAAAATCTGGCCGTCGGTGATCGAAATCACGTTCGTCGGGATGTACGCCGAGACGTCACCCAATTGGGTTTCGATGATCGGCAACGCCGTGAGGGAGCCGCCACCGCTCTTTTCGCTCAAGCGGGCCGCGCGTTCCAGCAAACGGCTATGGAGGTAGAACACGTCGCCCGGATACGCCTCGCGGCCCGAGGGGCGTTTCAAGATCAAGCTGACCTGGCGGTAGGCGTTGGCGTGCTTGGAAAGATCATCGTAAATGATCAGCGCGTCCATGCCGTTATCCATGAACCATTCGCCCATGGCGGCGCCGGCGAAGGGCGCCAGGTATTGCATGGTGGCGGAGTCGGAAGCGGTGGCCGTGAGCACGATCGTGTAGGGCATCGCGCCGTTTTGCTCCAGCACGCTGATCAACTGGGCCAAGTTGGATTGCTTTTGGCCGATCGCCACGTAGATGCAGTACAGCGGGCGGAAACCTTTTTCACCGGAAGCCTCGGCCGCTTTGTTCAGCCGGGCTTGGTTGATGATCGTATCGATGCAAATGGTGGTTTTGCCGGTCGAACGGTCGCCGATGATCAGCTCGCGCTGGCCGCGGCCGATGGGAATCATCGCGTCGACGGCCGCGATGCCCGTCTGCACGGGCTGGCTCACGGAACGGCGCTTGATGATGCCCGGGGCGATCTTTTCCACCGGGTAAGCGGCCTTGGCGCTGATGGGGCCTTTGCCGTCCACGGGCTGGCCGAGCGCGTTGACCACGCGGCCGAGCATTTCTTTGCCCACGGGCACTTGCAGCAGTTTGCCGGTGGTGCGGACTTCGGAGCCTTCGCGGATTTGGGTGTAATCACCCAGAATGATGGCGCCGACTTCGGTTTCCTCGAGGTTGAGCGCTTGGCCCATGATCCCGTTGCCGAAGTCGATCATTTCATTCATCATCACGTCGGTCAGCCCTTCGATCTTGGCCACACCGTCGCCGATTTCCCGCACAACGCCCACATTTTGGCGATTGACCGAGGTTTTGATGCCCGCAATTTGGGCTTCGATTTCCTGCAATAACGTGCTCATAGGTTCAGAAATTCTCCCGCAGGCCCGTCAGCCGGGCGCGGATACTGCCATCAAACACATCGCTGCCGACCTGAATGCGGGCACCGCCCACGAGTTCCGGGTTTTCAGCGAACACAAATTCGATCCCCGCGCCGTAGCGCTGGGTGAGGCCGGCCTGCATCGCGGCACGAGTTTCGGGCGCCACGGGAATGACCGTTTCGACCCGGGCGGTCCGGCGCGCCTGGTCCAGCCGCACCAGCCGCTTGAAATGGGCCAAAATCGCCTGGTACGCGCGGGGTTTGCGCGCGATCAACTGGCTCACGGCTTGCAGCACCCGCTCGCGCGAAACGAGGCCTTCCACCTGGCAGCTGAGGAACAGATGCTTGGCGTCGCGGCGGGCTTGTTTGGTAATCCTCATGGCTTAGGCGGCCAGCTCTTTGCTGGTTTCGTCGATCAATCGGCGCTGATCTTCCACGGTAAGTATCTTGCCGCTGACTTTGGCGGTGGTTTCCACCACTAAACGGCCAATTTCCTGTTTCAATTCGGTCATCATGCGCGCGCGATCGGCTTCGGCTGCCTGGCCCGCTTTGGCGATGATTTGCTCGGCGGTGGCAATGGCCTTCTGGCTTTCGGCTTCCAGGAATTTTGAAGCGGCCACGCGGGCTTCGGCGATCATCTGGTTGGCTTGCTCGCTGGCTTTGGTCAGGATTTCCTGGCGCGCGGCTTCGGTGCGGGCGAGTTCGGCCTTGATCTGGTCGGCGTTGGCCAAGCTTTCGGCGATTTGCGCCTTGCGGTCCGCCAAGGCTTGCAGCACGGGCTTGTAGGCGAACCGGTGCAAAAGGATGGCAACGATGACGAAGCTGATGACCTGGGAAAAGAAGTGCGGCGCATTCCAGCCGAACGTCTCGGCGGTTTTCTTGGCGGATTCCGCCAGGTCGGTAGCCACATTTGCTAAAACAATAAAAGACAACATACGTTTTAAATTGGAATCCCGGCGCGGCGCCTAGAC
>MTLE01008217.1_pt1 | contig 10851 bp, 7 predicted proteins | sample 1982461 | NCBI WGS metagenome assembly MTLE01 (sample SAMN05712605, study PRJNA340218) | biofilm metagenome | isolation source: sample SPL anode biofilm adapted to -200 mV | place: USA | collected 2012-02-03
CCACTTCTTCGTCCCGGGCCCAGGCCAGCAGGGCGGTGAGATCAGCAACCGGCTCAAGGTGAGCAGGCAAATTAGGGGCTATTATCTTAATCGTCTTTGGTTTATTCTTAGTAATCAATTGAGTTCCTTCCCAAGTGCTATTATTGGATAGATCGTTTTATTTTACCGTTAAGTTGGCAGATTCACTGCAGTGTCGATTGCTGGCCAGCGATGCTGGACCAAATGTGGGGCCACTATTAGACAAGAACCGCTTGTTGAGATGAAAAGCTTTTAATAAGATTATACCATATAAGTCCGTTGAGGTTAATAATGAATCGTTCAGCCGCAATTGATGTCAATTTATATTATTCTAACCATTCAGTTCTAGTCTTTGGTAAGCTTGTGGCAATCGTTTTTTAGTGCAAAAAAAGATGGTATGCAAAATTTTTGTAAAAATAAAGCGAATGGCTTTAATTGGTTCTTTTTAAATAAGGGATGCCAAAAGGCATTGGAAAAAATGCAAAATAACTTGCACAATGAAGTGACAAGTAATGATTGGACAAGGATGAAATGGCATATTGTCGGGAAAAAACGAAAAGGTTTGTGATTGGCATAAAAATTGCTTGAAATTTAATTAAGTCTAATTAATCTATGAGAGGTAATTATGAAAAAGAAATGGATGACCAAAGCAGCTGTTGTTTTAACCTGTCTGGGAACCATATTTCTTTCTGGATGTACGAGTTATTTAGAAAGAAATCCCACCGATGAAAAACAGATTGCGCTCAACCAGGCCACGCCGGGCTTGGAAGTGATCAATGACCAGGCTGCCTTTCCGGAAGGTCCTGTTTGGACCAATGGTAAGCTCTATTATGTGGAATATGCCGGAAATAGCGTGATGACCTGGGATGGTCAGAAAAATTCTGTTTTCTGGCAACAGGATGGCACGGGTCCATCAGCCGTTATACCAGTGGCCAATGGCGAATTCTTAGTGACCGGTTATGATTCAAACACGATTATACGAATCTCAGCAGAGGGAAAAACAATTCAGACCTACGACAAAGACAAGAACGGAAATGCTTTTGTGGGGCCCAATGATTTTGCTAAGGATGCCAACGACGGGGTTTACTTTACTACCTCAGGGCCTTGGGAATCAGGACCGATTGTTGGCAAAGTTTACTATATGAGTGCTGACGGAACGATTACCGAAGTCGCCAATGATTTGCATTATGCCAACGGGGTAGCGGTATCGCCAGACGGTAAAACTCTGTATGTTTCCGAATCGGAAGCGCACCGGGTGATTCAATTTGATATTGGTGAGGGGATCTTAACCAATCGACAGGTATTTGCTGTGATTAACACTCTCGATCCGGATTCCGGCGAACTGGCCTACCCGGATGGCTTAAAGGTTGATTCTAAAGGAAATCTCTATATCGGCCAATACAGCATGGGACGAATTTTAGTGGTTGGGCCCGATAAAACATTACTCAGAACGATTGATGTGCCCTCACCAGCCGCACCAAACTTAAATTTCAGTCTGGACGAAGCCACTGCTTATGTGACCGCCATCGACGATCTTGACGGCGGGACCTACATGGGAACCGTTTATCAGGTACCCAATGAATAAATCATCCATCAATTTTTACGCTTATCATATGCAGCCGTTTTTTTCCGGTTGATCATTATCGAAAGAACCCGGTTTTCAGCTGAAGACCGGGTTTTCTTGATGGTGAGAACAAGTTAGATAGAGAGATGTAATTTGTCCGTTTCTGTTCTGATTTGCGCCATTATTTTGCCACAATTACTTGATAAAATGATCATATTACTATATTACAACGTTTACAAAAAAAGCAGGGGAGAAACGAAAGATGAAATGGTTTTATAATCTCAAGATTAAAACAAAGCTTTTAACTGGCTTTATTCTCGTTGCAGCTGTGGTCGGGATGGTTGGGTTTGTAGGAATTACCAACATTAAGACCCTGGATAATTCGGATACCGAACTTTATGAAAAGGTGACCGTGCCGATCGCTGAAGCGGCCGATATGGGGATGGCCTTTCAGCGGATCCGGGTCAATATCCGAGATATGATTGCCGCCAATGATCCCCAAAGTATTCAGGAACAGGCTGATAAAATCGCCGAACGGCGGGCTGAAATCAGTGCCTTGGCGGAGTCCTTTGAAGCCAAAATAATCAGTGAAGAGATGGAGCAGGCCTTTCAGGCGTTTGTCGAATCACGGAAAATTTATGGGGCCGAGTTGGACGCCGTGATGGCTCTGGCGGTTCAGAATCAGGATGCCGAGGCTTTGGCCCGACTATCAGAAACCGGTTCGGCCGGGAAAGCTTCCCGAGTGGAACAGGATGCTTTGGATAAGATTATTGCTATGAAAGTGGAAGATGGTAAGGAAAAGGCCGATGCCAATACCGTTCTGGCAAACGGGTCAGTCACGGCTATGACGGCGTTTATGGTGATTGGAGTTTTAATTGCCATTGCATTGGGGGGGTTCCTGGGCTCAGCAATCAGTAAACCGCTAAAAAAAGCGGTGCATATGATTACCGAAATGAGCAGGGGACATTTTCAAGAACGGCTAAATATGGACACCCGGGATGAAATCGGCCAAATGTCGGCGGCCATGGATCGGTTTGCTGATGATCTGCAGAATGTGGTGATCGGTACCATGAATCAGATTGCCGCCGGGGACGTTTCGGCTCAGATCGAGGCTCGTGATCCCCAGGATGAAATTGCCCCGGCGCTAAAAACCACGATCGAAACCATTCGGGGATTAATTGCCGAAGCGACCATGCTGTCACAGGCGGCAGTGGAAGGCCGGCTGGATGCCCGAGGTCACACCGACCAGTTCAAGGGCGGCTTCCGGGATATTGTTGCTGGGGTAAATAATACCCTGGATGCAGTGGTCGGACCGCTAAACGTAGCGGCTGAATATGTGGAACGAATCAGTCGAGGGGATATTCCACCAAAGATTACTGATACCTATAATGGCGATTTCAACGAGATCAAAAATAATTTAAATATTTGTATTGACGCAGTCAAAGCTCTGGTGGATGACGCGGCCATGCTGGAAAAAGCCGGGGTCGAAGGTCGCCTGGAGACCCGGGCCAATGCCAGCAAACACGGTGGGGATTTTGGAAAAATTGTGGATGGGGTTAATAATACCCTGGATGCCGTCGTTGGTCCGCTGAATGTGGCCGCTGAATATGTTGAACGAATCAGCTGCGGCGACATTCCGCCAAAAATCACCGATACGTATAACGGCGATTTTAATGCGATAAAGAATAACCTCAACACTTGTATTGAAGCGGTACAGGCCTTGGTTGATGATGCCGGAATGCTGGCCCAAGCCGGGATTGACGGCCGCCTGGAGACCCGGGCCGATGCCAGCCGCCACCAGGGTGACTTTGCTGCAATCGTCAATGGTGTTAACAGTACTTTGGACGCTGTGGTAGCTCCGGTACAGGAAGCTTCAGCGACCCTGAAAGAGCTGGCCCGGGGAAATCTGAATACCGGCATGGTGGGGAATTACAACGGCGACTATAGCATCATCAAAGACGACATGAATCAAACCATTGCCTTTTTAAAACGTTATGTGGATGAAATTACCCATACTCTGGAACAGTTGGGACTGGGAAATTTGGATCAGCAGATCACCTCTGAATATTTGGGGGACTTTATAGCTATAAAATTAGCGCTCAATGAGATCACTACCACCCTTAGTAATACCATGTCAGATATTAATATTGCCGCCGGACAGGTGGAAATCGGTTCCCAACAGATCTCGGCTGGCGGCCAGGCTTTGTCCCAGGGGACAACCGAACAGGCCAGCTCAATCCAGGAATTGACAGCTTCCATTGAAGAAGTGGCCAGTGAAACCAAGAAAAACGCCGTCCATGCCAATGAAGCCAACGAACTGGCACAGAAGGTTAGAACCAACGCCGAAGTGGGTAATGACCAGATGAATACCATGGTTGCGGCCATGGTTGATATCAATGAGTCATCCAAGAATATTTCCAAGATCATCAAGGTTATTGACGATATTGCCTTCCAGACCAATATTTTGTCCTTAAATGCGGCCGTGGAAGCAGCCCGGGCTGGACAGCATGGGAAGGGTTTTGCGGTGGTGGCTGAAGAAGTTCGGTCTCTGGCTGCCCGTTCGGCTGAAGCCGCCAAGGAAACTACCAGCTTGATTGAAGGCTCCATTGAAAAGGTTGAAACCGGTACCCGGATTGCCAATCAAACCGAGGTTAGCTTAAAAGAAATTCTCAATGAAATCGAAAAGGTCACTGGGCTGGTGGGGGATATCGCCCAAGCCTCCAATGAACAGGCCACCGAAATTGCCCAGATCACCCAGGGGATCGAGCAGGTTTCCCAGGTAGTTCAGACCAATTCGGCTACCGCCGAAGAAAGCGCTGCCGCCAGCGAAGAACTATCTGGACAGGCTGAAATGCTCAAACAAATGGTGGGTGCATTTAAACTGAAGGGCCATCATCGCAGCCGCAGTGATAGCAAGCAACATCGGGTAATGACGGCAAAAAAACAAAATGAAACCGCTCAGCCCCAGATCATTCTGGATGATGCAAGGGACAAGTATTAATTAAAAGTAGTTACATTTATCAAGCCCATCCAGGTTTTGGCTTAAAAGCCAAGCCTGGGTGGGTTAAACGTAATTTAGCGGAGGAAGTATAAAATGGAAGATAATTGGGATAAAGGTTTATTGGTAGTTGAGGAAGATACACAAAAAGGCAAATTTCTGACTTTTATTTTGGGAAATGAGGCTTATGGTATTGGCATTGAGTTGGTTACTGAGATCATTGGAATTTTACCGATTACCCAAATTCCTGAACTGCCCGAGTATATCAGGGGTGTAATTAATTTGCGGGGTAAAATCATTTCTGTTATGGATGTGCGGTTACGCTTTAAAAAGCCGTTTCGTGATTATAACGAAAGAACCTGTATCATTGTTGTTGATATTTTGGATAATTCAGTCGGTTTAATTGTCGATAGTGTGGCAGAAGTAATCAATATTGCAGAGGAAGATATTGTGCCCCCACCGTCAGCTAATACCGGATTTTCAAACAAGTATATTAAGGGAATTGGAAAAGTTGGAAATGATGTAAAGCTCTTACTTGACTGTGAAAAGATCATAACCAAAGATGAACTGGATAGTCTTGAAAAGATTAATCCATAACTGGTGCAAAGGATCTAGAAGAACCAAATAAAATAGTTTAAGGTACATAGGGAATGAAGACAGAAATGATTGAGATGGATAAACTGATTCTGGAATTTGAAGAAGCATTGCTTCAGATTAACCGGGTAAAAGCGGAAGAAATATTTGAAAAGCTTTATAAAAATGAGAACAATTTTGGTGAATTGGAAGTATTGGTTGTAAAAACTTTGGAAATAATGGGAACAGCCTGGGAATATGGTGATATTTCGTTGGCTCAAGAGTATATGGCCAGTATTATTTGCGAAGAGCTTATCGAAAAATATCTCCCGCTTGCAAATGCTATGCGTAAAAATGTTCCTAAAATCGCCATTGGCGTTCTTAAAGATCACCATGGCCTGGGCAAACGGATGGTTTATGCAACCCTGCGGGCTGGCGGATTCGAACTTTTAGATTTTGGGCAGGGCCTTAGCGTTGAAGAAATGTGTCAAAAAACGATCGACAGCCAGGTTGAAATTTTGCTGGTGTCTACTCTCATGTATGCATCGGCCTTAAGTGTTAAAGAGCTTCGATTAATGCTTGACAAAGCCGGCTCAACAGCAAAAATTATTGTAGGTGGCGCACCTTTCAGACTGGACTGTGAACTTTGGAAAACCGTTGGTGCCGAAGCCGATGGTAAGGACGCTTCAAAAATCATTGGAATCATTGAAACGATGCTGGCGCAAGAAGGTGAGGAAAGGACATGAAAAAAATGACATCCATCGAACGAACAATGGCAGCCATCAGTCATAAAGAAGCAGATCGGGTGCCATTGTTTCTGTTACTATCGGCTTATGGTGCTAAAGAACTGAATATGCCAATTAAGGAGTATTTTTCCAAAGCTGAAAATGTGGTAAAGGCCCAGCTGTTAATGAAGGAAAAATATCAAAATGATTGTATTTATACTTTTTTTTATGCACCAATCGAAATTGAAGCCTTTGGTGGGGAGGTTATTTATGTAGATGATGGACCGCCCAACTCCGGGGAGCCCTTTATTACAGAGATTGACCAAATCAACCGATTGGAAGTTCCGAATATTGAAAAGTGTGCAGGACTTCAAAAAGTGCTGCAGGCAACCAGACTGTTAAAAGAAAAAGTTGGCAATGAAACCCCCATTATTGGGGTGGTCATGTCACCCTTTTCATTGCCAGTGATGCAAATGGGTTTTGAAAAGTATGTCGAGGTAATTTATGAACACCCGGTCCATTTTGCTAAACTGATGTCGATTAATGAGCGTTTTTGCATCGCCTGGGCCAATGCCCAACTGGAAGCGGGCGCCACGGCAATCTGTTATTTTGATCCGTTGGCATCGCCGAATATGATTGAACGGGAAACCTATCTTAAAACCGGCCATTTGATGGCTAAACGCACCATTTCGGGGATTAATGGTCCTACAGCCACGCATCTGGGATCGGGGATTGCCTTACCGGTAATTGAGGATCTGTTAGAAACCGGCACGGCGATTGTTGGGTTCAGTGGTAAAGATGATTTAGATGCGATTAAACTGGCAACAACCAATAAACTTTGTTTGTTAGGGAACCTGAATGGACTGGAAATGATTCACTGGGATTTGAACAGGGTTGAAAAGGAAGTTAAAAATATTATTTTCAAAGCAGCTAAAGGCGGGGGGCTTATTTTATCAGACAACCATGGAGAAATACCATGGCAGGTATCAGAAGAAATCCTTTTGAAAATTGGGCAAACCGTAAAAAAATATGGAACCTACCCGATTATGGATGTTGATGAAAATGAATAAGGAAAAAAAACTAACTATCTTTATTTGTTCAAATTACTATTTGGAATTTAAAAAAGTGATTGAGCAGGAAGGGTTTGATGATGTGATCATTAAACCCTTTGCTTGCATGTGCGAAGATAAAAAAAAGATCGCGAGCAACAATAAATTGTTGCTTAAAAATGAGAAGAAAGATCAGTCCAATATTATTATCAGCAGCAGATGCTGCGAGATCAACAAGCTAATCCCAGAAAATGGTAGCTTTAAACGAGTAGTGTCGGAATTTTGTTTTAGTCATTTTGCCAGTGATCGCTGCATCAACCAGATCATTGATAAGAAGGGCTATATCATTGGTTTAAACTGGCTCACTCATTGGCAGAAGCACCTGGTAACCATGGGCTTTGATCAGGAAACCGCCCGACTTTTTTTTGGGGAATTTGCATCGCAACTGGTTTTTTTTAATGCGGATATTGAACCAGCGGCAGAACAATACCTGCAGGATTTATCGGCATATTTGGATATACCCTATGCAGTTGTCCCCCTTGAGCTGGAATTTGTAGCGATATTTATACGAAGCCTTGTATTTGAGTGGCGGTTACACCGTCAAAGTAAAATAAATAAGGCCAGTTTAAATGCCATCCAATCTCAGTGCGCTGAATATTCAACCATCCTGGATTTGCTCGGCAAAATTGTTGGGCTAACCAATAAAAGAGACATCATTAATAAGATAAAGGAAATTTTTGTAATAGCATTGGGTGGACAATCCTTTAAATACTGGGATGCGGATTATGATGACTTGGAGTTGTCGGAAGACGTTAAGTTCCTATCAGTTGATGCTGAAAAAAGCTATCGACTGAAATCTCAGGAAAATCGGTTTTATATCAAGCTTGAGCATAACAATCAATGTTTTGGAATCATGGAAGTTGGTGATTTCTTATTTCCACAGTATATCGAAAGGTACCTGAACTTTGGGATAGAAATTGGTAAGATTGGCGGCCTGGTGCTCACCACTATTGAACAATACGAAGAACTTGTCATTTCAAAAAATAAATTATTGCATATAAGCTATCACGACAGCCTCACAGGTTTATACAACCGATCATATATCAACAAGTTTTTGGAAAATATTAAAATAGACAGCAATCTGACAATTTTTATGTTTGACATTGATGGCCTGAAGTATGTCAATGACACCTTCGGTCATTTAGAAGGTGACAAGCTTATTACCGGGGCATCAGATATCATCAAACAATGTTTTAGAGAAACAGATATTATTGCCCGGATCGGGGGTGATGAGTTTATGGCGATTCTTCCGGACTGCAAAACAGAAATGGCAGAATCATTTAAGCGAAGACTGGAAAATATGATCTCATTACATAATCAGGAGGTTACCGACGAACATCTTAAAATTGGCCTGTCGTCGGGCTTTGCCGCAACTGCACGACAAATTGACTCCCTTGAAAGTCTGATACGGCAGGCAGATAAATGTATGTATATGGAAAAAAGGGAGAAAAATTACAGAGCGAATATTAAAATTTGAAATAAATGCTTGTTGTGAATAATATCGTATTTAATAGCCTATCAATAGTGACGAATTTATCCTGATCGTTATCGTTCTGAATGTGTTTATAATGATTAGTAAAACAAAAAAGAATTACTGTAGACATCTTAAGCATTAGCCTTTATACTTTAGAAGTAAAAACTTTACATATGTCAGTTTTTAGGAGAAGTTAAATGCGAAGAGAAATAATTCTGCAGGTTGCTTATGAAAAATTCAGCAAAAAAGGCTATAACACATCGTTATCCGAAATTGCCAAGGAAGCGGGGATAAAAAAACAGACAATCTATAATTACTATGAAAATAAGGATGAACTTTTTTTTGAAATGATCGAGAAAGAAGTAGATTCCTATTTTAATGAACGGATTAAAGAAATCCAGAACTTAAATGACGGTACCCCGGAAGAGCAGTTGAAAACCGCTTTCTTTTCAATTGTTGATTACTTTAGCGATATCCCCAAGCTTATGTTTTGGCGCTGGCTGCTTCTGATTGATTCAAGAGATTTATTTGAACGAACTCAATCAAGAATTCAGCATTATGAGAGTGAAGTTGCAATCGGGATGAGAAGTTGCGTTGCCAATCTCTTGGGTGATAAAAAAAAGGAGGAGGAATTTGCCACTCCAATTATTCAGTCATTTATGTCATTGCTTCATGGTACCCTGGACGGGATTCTTTTATATCATGATGTATTTGATATGAAAAAATATACGGAGAATGTCTGGTTTGTGTTCTGGACTGGAGTGGAATGCCTCATCAGCAGAGAAGTAGGGGAATAAAGAAGTTGATTTTTACAACTAAAAAATAGGCAGATTGCTCCTAAACTTAAAGAGTCTTCAGACTCTTTTTATTTTGTCGAAATTTGTCTGTGTATAACTAATAAAAAGTTGAGTTGTGAACATTAGGAAATAATAATATTGAATACAGATAATATCCAGGAAAGGATGAATAAGCAAAGAAATTTGCAGTGGACATACGCAATGGAATTAAGTATAATCACCGTACTAACTTACGTCAGTACGGTGACAAGTGAGTGCTTTTAAATAGTATTTTTATCACAGTGGTTGGCAATGTTAGTGTCTATAAAAATGGTTACCAGATCGGGATCAAACTGTTTGCCGGCATGGCGCTTAATTTCCTCAAGAGCCTGGCTTTCGGTCATGGCTTTACGGTAGGTGCGATGATTGGTCATGGCATCATAAGCATCAGCCAGGGCAATGATTCGGGACAGCAGGGGAATGGCCGGTCCGGCAATACCCCGGGGATAACCGGTACCGTCCCAATGCTCATGGTGGTTTAAAATAATAGTGGACAGTTCTGAGAAATCGCTGGTATTACCCAGAATGCGCCAGCCAATTTCCGGGTGACGTTGAATTTCTTTCCGCTCATAGGGATCCAACTTTCCCGGCTTATTAAGAATCCGTTCATCAATGCCAATTTTGCCAATATCGTGTAAAAATCCGGCAGTTTCAATTTGCGCAATAACGCTGGTATCAAGATTCATGGTTTTGGCAATCAGGCTGGCAAAAAAGCCTACCCGCTTGGAATGATCCATTTCCCGGGTACTTTTTTCAAAAAGGGCATTCATGATAATACTCACTGACTGATTTCGATTGCTGGTGCCTTCGTACATTTTTCGCCGATACATCTGGTTTTCTGCTTCGGCAAGGATTTCGTTAAAAGTGGTTTTAGAATCACTTTTGATGGCATAACCAAAGGACACGGATGAAGTGAGTTTATCCGGTTGGCTTAAGCTGGCCAGATACTTCATTTCTTTAATCAGTTTTTGTGTTTTGATATGATCAGCCTGGGTCAAGACTACGGCAAATTCGTCACCACCGATTCGGGATACAACAGCGGCATCTTCGCAAGCGTTTTTGATGATCTGGGAAACCGTGATGATTTCCTGATCACCGGCCTGGTGGCCCAGAGAATCATTGATCAGTTTCAAGCCGTTGATGTCCGCCATAATCACCGCCAGGGGCAGCTGATCAGGAGTGTTTAATTGGTATAGAATCTGATCAAAATATCGGCGGTTGTGGAGTTTGGTCAAGTGATCATGGTAGCTTAAATACTTAATTTCGGTCAGAGCCTGTTCCCGTTCGGTGACATCAAACATAATCGAGTATAAAAGGAGTTCTTTATCGTAACTGATTGGACAGGAATAAACATCGAGAGTCCGTTTCTCACCGTTTTTCAGGCAATGGGTCACCGTAAAATAAGGTTGCTTTTTCTCCAGGGTTTCGGTAAGGTAGGTTTTTATCGTTTCTGGATCATCAGCATTGATTTCAAAAATAGTCAAGGTCAGCAGGTCGGCTTTAGTATAGCCATAAAAGTTTATTGCGGCAGGATTGGCGTCGACAATCCCGCCG
>MTLE01000823.1_pt1 | contig 10846 bp, 11 predicted proteins | sample 1982461 | NCBI WGS metagenome assembly MTLE01 (sample SAMN05712605, study PRJNA340218) | biofilm metagenome | isolation source: sample SPL anode biofilm adapted to -200 mV | place: USA | collected 2012-02-03
AGACTGTGCTTGCATGGGAAAAAAGAGATTATTGGATTAAAGCTGAGAGATTTCGCCAAGAATGGAGCTGGACGGCGAGTTCGGGTAATAAAATGCTGGAGGCTGTTAAAAAAAATGATTTTGCTGGTGCTGCTATACTTCTTGCCGATATAGCTCAGCGTTTCTCTTCTGTTAAGCTTTCTGAAAATCATAGACTCGGGAAACCGTGGATTGGCAGTTATGCAAAAATAAAATAATGGAAAAATTTATTCCCGCAAAATTTTCCAGTAATGAAACTCAGGTTTTAAAATCCCGTTTTATTGCAGAATGTTGCTGCGTCTATTCTCCTGAAGAAGCAAAAGTATTTGTTGATGAGGTGAAAAAACGTTACCCGAATGCAACTCACCATGTGCCTGTATTCATAATCAGTGATGGGAATAATATCATTTCACACTCTTCAGATGACGGAGAGCCTTCGGGCACAGCAGGGCGCCCAATGCTTTCCGTGCTTTTGGGCAGTGATTTTATTAATATTTGTGTGGTTGTAACTCGATATTTCGGAGGAGTAAAACTTGGCACAGGGGGGCTTACAAGGGCATATTCTGACTGTGTGAAACAGCTGCTGTTAAAAGTGCCAAAAGCGATACTCCTTAAAGTAACGCCATTTAAATCTATCATGCCTTATTCTTTTTATGATCTTTTCCTTTCATTATGCGGACGTTATTCTGTGACTGATCCGTCTTGTGTTTTTGGTGCTGATATTGAATGTAGTTTTATTATTGCATCTGCCAAAGCTTTTGACTTTGAGCAGGAGCTTACAGCATTATCTTGCGGACAAGTAGGCATTATTCCTGATGGACCTGAAAGAGAAACAGCTTTCCCGCTTTCAGATGCGCAGGATTGACCTTACAGATGTTGAATTTATTTTTAGCCAAATTTTTGGAATATGTAACGGTTTAATTTTTTATCAGGAGGATTATGATGGGTAAAAGTGTTGATTATAAGGAACTTGGTCTTGTAAATACAAAAAATATGTTTAAAAAAGCTATATCCGGTGGTTTTGCTGTTCCTGGATATAACTTTAACAATATGGAGCAGATTCAGGCAATTGTCAGAGGATGTGCTGAAAGTGATTCTCCAGTAATTCTTCAGGTTTCCAAGGGGGCTAGGGATTATGCAAACCAGACCTTGCTTCGCTATATGGCTATGGGTGCTGTTGAGATGGTCCGTGAAGATTTTGGAAAGAAACTTCCTATAGCTCTTCATCTTGATCACGGCGATTCTTTTGAATTATGCAAATCGTGTATTGAAACTGGTTTTTCTTCCGTTATGATCGATGGGTCCGCTCATTCTTTTGATGATAATATAGCACTTACCAAAAAAGTGGTTGAATTTGCTCATCAGCATGATGTCTCAGTTGAAGGGGAACTCGGTGTTCTTGCGGGTATTGAAGATGAGGTTTCTCATGAAGTAAGCCATTATACCAAACCTGAAGAGGTTGAGGAATTTGTCTCACGAACCGGAGTGGACAGCCTTGCCATTTCCATAGGAACCTCTCATGGTGCTTATAAATTTAAGCTTAAACCCGGTGATCCTCTTCCACAGCTTCGCCTTGATATTCTTGATGAAATATCAAAAAGACTTCCTGGTTTCCCGATTGTTCTGCATGGTGCATCTTCAGTTCTTCCGGAATACGTTGATCTAATAAACAAATACGGTGGAAAAATGGAAGACGCTATTGGTGTTCCTGAGGAACAGATTAGAAAAGCCGCTTCAGGAGCCGTTTGTAAAGTGAATATAGACAGTGACGGAAGGCTTGTTATGACTGCTATGATCCGTAAAGTATTTGCTGAAAAACCTTCTGAATTTGATCCTAGAAAATATCTCGGTCCCGCAAGAGAAGAGCTTATTAAAATGATTATACGCAAAAATAAAGAAGTTCTGGGCTCCTCTGGCCATGGAAATGAAATTATGTCTTTATAATACGGAGTAGAATATGAAAAAGTCAATTATTGCTTTGTTTGCAGCATTTTTAATGTTTATATCATTAAGCAGCGTTGTCTTTGCCAAGACTTTTCCTCCGGGATTTGATTTCCAAGGACATCGCGGCGCAAGAGGAGTTTATCCCGAAAACACCTTGCCTGCTTTTAACTATGCGGCTGATCTCGGAGTTACGACTCTTGAACTTGATCTTCAGCTCAGTGAGGAGGGTGTTCCTGTTATTTCTCATAACCCTCGCCTTGCGACATATTTGACTCAATATAAAGGGAAATGGATTCTCCCCGGCAAAGAGCCCGTGATCCGCCAGATGACCGTTGCACGTATTAAAAAGTATACGGTCGGAGAAACCGATCCTCGTTCGGAATACTATAAAGATAAGACACCCGGCCAGCAGATTGTCGCTAATACCACAGTTCCCACACTGGAAGAGCTTTTTAAGGCAATGACTCAGGCTGGATTTAGCAGGATGCGCTATAACATAGAGCTGAAGTCATATCCTGTGGGACCTGACTCTTGTCTTAGCCCTGAGCCGGAATATTTTGTCAAATCAGTTATGGATGTCATTAAAAGATGCGGAATGCAAGAGCATGTAACGATTCAATCTTTTGATTGGCGTATTCTTACCGAGTTCAGAAGGCTTTACAAAGATCAAGTATTGCTTTCGGCCCTTACAGTAGAACAGCCGGGCGAATATTGCCGTCAGGAAGGTGTGCAAGGATGTTCACCATGGATGGGGGGGCTTGATATAGATGATTTCGGTGGCAGCTATGTCCAGGCAGGCAAAGCTATCAATGCTGATATCATTTCTCCTTTTTATAAAGAAGTGACAGCGGAAATTGTCGGAGAAGCCCATTCATTAGGCCTTAAAGTAATTCCCTGGACTGTTAATACTAAAGAAGAAATGGAAGCAATGATTGATATGGGAGTGGACGGAATAATAACAGACCGACCCGATATCCTAAAAGAGGTCATTATTGCGAAAAAGATTTTGCTTTAGCGAAAAATAAAAAAGAGAGAGGCTCGATACTGAAGCCTCTCTTTTTTATTTCTTTTGTTAGGAGCCTGCATTAAGAAATGAGTTTTTCAATTGAAGATATGACAATATCTTTGACCTTTTCTGAATTAGTTGCCGCGAGTCTAAAGATTTCCTCCGCACAAGGAGGATTATCTGTTACTCCGTTTGCATAATTATCCACAGAACATATGGCTGCGTATTCCAATCCATATTCCTGCGCTGCCGTGGCTTCTGATCCCATTGTCATTCCAACTATATCAGCAAAAGAGGAGAAAAGTCTGATCTCTGCCTTAGTTTCAAGGCGTGGGCCTGTAGATTGAAAATATACACCTTCAGGGATAATTTTCAACTCTTTATTTTCTGAATTTATAAGGAGCGCAAGCCTTACTTTTTCACTTAAAATAGGCGTTATATGTTTTACTTCCTCATTAAAAACAGCGGGGATATTCCATAGAGATATGTAATCATCCGGTATGATAATGGTTCCCGGGGTGATCTCTTTTTTTAGGCTGCCGACAGAACATGCCCCTATTACATATTTTACGCCCAATTCCTTGAGAGCAGCCATATTTGCACAGTGGTTGATTCCATGCGGAGGTGTTTTGTGAGTGGCGCCATGCCGCGGCAAAAAAACGGCGTCAGAGGATATTATAACCTCAGCCTCTCCATATTGTGTTTTTTTTATGAGAGGTTTGTTCTTTGAGAAAAGCGGTGTTTTATAAAAAAGAGTTCCGCCTATCACTGCAGCTTTAGGTGACATATTTTGCTTCCTTTTTTGTGATAATTTCAATCTGTTTGGTAAAAACGGTTTCTTTATTTACGGAGGATTAATTTAATTTTTATAGTATAAACCAGAAATATAATTTAATCAATCTATGGAGAAATTGGTGAGCAGGGAACTTATTTCAAAATATACAGATGAATTCTCACAAAAGAATGATGATCCTATCATACCTTTTTATATAGGAATTCTTCATTTGGAATTACTGGAATATCAACAAGCCTTATCTTGGTTTGAGAAGTCTTTTGATATAAATAAAACATTTGCTCCCGCTCATTTTTTTTATGCTGCCGGAGCTCTTTGTATTGATAAATACGATGTTGCTAAGCTTGAGTTTGATCAGTTTTTGAAATATTCAAAAGATCCCTTTTCCTATTATAACGAACTCTCTTTCCCTTTTAATTTTGACCTGCAAAAACTTTTTCAGCGTAATTTTCTCCGGATAAAGCAACGACGCAATATTTTGCCGGATGATATTAATACAGCTTATCTTGCAGGTCTAACATATGCATTATGGGGTCATACTAAAGAAGCTCTTTTTCATATGGAGAATTTTGCCGAAGATACTTTGGATGCCCGTTTTTTGATGGTGATGACAGAGCTTTATATGAGGTCTAAAAATACGGATAAAGCTATTGATATATTAAAGAGGCTCCATAGACTTGAATCAGATTCTCTAAGCATTGCTCTAAAACTTTCAGATCTCTATTTACAGATAAAAGATTATGGGACAGCGCTTCCTGTTCTTCAAAGAGCCTTTGAATTGAATCCGATGCGACCACAAACATTGGTTTCTCTGGCGATAGCAAACCGTGAATTGGGACGAAATGAACTTGCAGCTGAAATTTTGATGGATGCACTTTTTCTTGATGATAAACTCCCGCAAGCCTGGTTTGAGTTTGGTATTTTATATGAAAAATCATTTAATTTTACTTCGGCTGTTTCTTTTTTTGAAAAAGCTCTTTCTCTTAATAAAGATTATGGACAGGCTTATTATCATATAGGACTTATACATAAACGACAGGGACAGTATCTTCTCGCAGTTCCTGCTTTCTATCAGGCTCTTGAAGGAGTTAAAAACAAAGCTGTTGTCCATTATCACCTAGGTGAATCACTTATGCTCCTCAATCAGTTTGAAGAAGGAGCACTGGAATTTATAAAAGCAATAAAAATTGATCAAAAAGATGTCTATGCATATTTGAATTTAGGAAGATGCCTCAGCAAGGCTGCTCTTTACGAAGATGCCGCATCGGCCTTTAAACAGGCTCTTGCTATTCAGCCTGATTTTATTGAACCGCATTATTATTTGGGACTTAATGATTTAAAACGAGGAAATCTGAATTCGGCCAAAGATTATCTTACTTTTTTCGTTTTACAAAAACCTCAGGATACATATGCTCATTTCACTCTTGGAAATGTTTACATGGGGCAAGGTGATTATGAATCTGCTGTGAATGAATATATGGAAGCTATAGGACTTTATCCTGATCATCCTTATGCTCGATTTAATTTAGCTGCAAGCTATGCCTGTGCCGGAAATTATGAAGATGCCCAAAATGAATTCACCAGGGCTCTGGCCCAGCATCCTCCTGAAACAGAAGAGGAAATGATTCTTTTTGCAGCACTGGCAAGCTATCAAAGTATTCTTCAAAGGCTTGCGCAGACGATGAGTGAGCTTAGAATATATTTTCGAAGATATAATGAAGCAAATGAAAAATATGTCGTTGAGGAAAAAATCAAGAACCGAATAGCAGAATTATTTAAAAAAGTTATGCCTGAAAAAATAGCGGAAGATCTAATTCTGGCTGAAAAATCCGAAAATGACGAAGGTTATGAAGAACAGAGATTTGTTTCAGTGCTTTTCTGTGATATAAGAGGATATACGGATATAACCGAGCGTTCAGGTCCCTCTAAAACAATGCGTTTTTTAAATGATTATTACCGTATTGTTTCAAAAGTTATAAAGCAGCACTCGGGCACTCTTCTTTATTTTCAGGGGGATGCTCAGATGGTTATATTCGGTGCGCCTGAAAATGATGATTGTCATGCTTTGCATGCTGTTTTGGCGGCGATCGATATAAAAAAGCAGATCTCTCTTATATCTGATATTGGAGATATTCCTGTGGAAATTGCTGTGGGGGTCGCCACAGGAGACGTGGCGATGGGATTTATTAATGACGGCATGCGTATACAATATACGGCAATCGGCGATCCAGTCAATATAGCTTCACGTCTTCAAGTGATAAGCAAGGAGCATAATTCTGCAATTATGCTTACGGAAAAGACCTATAGTCAGATTAAGGATCTGGGAGTCAAAGCTGAGTTTGTTGATTCTTTCAAACTCAAGGGCTTGACGGAGGCTGTCAAAGTATATAGAATTGATATGCCTTATGAGTTTCATGATAAGTCTTAAAATTATATTTATATAGATTAACTTGTTTTTTAAGGAAGGATTTGTTATGGGTAGTAAACATAGTCATGTTCCGCTTGATTTTCTTATGAGTCTTCTTAATACTCCTCATATTCTTACTAGAACGGTGGATGGTCTTTTAAAAAGACATATTAAAGTTAAGTATGATTATAAATTTCTTAACGGAAAAAGCAACCAGCTTAATCAAATAAGTCTGAAAATTACTAATCTATGCAATCTGCGCTGTAAAATGTGCGGTCAATGGGGTGAGAAAGGCTATAATCTGACAAAGCCTAATTCAGAGCTTAAAGAAGTTGTGTCACTCGAAACTTACAAAAAGATGGTGGATGATGTTGCACATATTAAACCTCTTATTTATATTTGGGGAGGAGAACCTTTTCTTTATCCTGATTTAATGCCACTTACAAGTTATATGAAAGAGAAGGATTTTATTCTTTCTATTGTGACAAATGGTGTTAAGCTACGTGAGCATGCCGATGAAATCGTAGAAAAACAATGGGATGCCCTGATGCTTTCGTTGGATGGCCCCAAAGAGGTTCATAATGAAATCCGTGGCTCAAAAGATTGTTTTGATACTTTAGCCAAAGGCATTGATACAATTCAGAGTGTAAAGCGGAAAAATAAAAGTAAATTGCCTTATGTCATGCTGCTGGTAACCGTTTCCAGAGATAATTATCACATTTTGGACGAAATATTCGACATAGCTAAAGAGGTCGGAGCTGATTGTGTTATAGTTTATTATGCCTGGTTCACAAGTGAAGAGGTAGGGGAGCAGCACACACAGGTTTTTAAGCAGCATTTCGGCTGTGAGCCTACTGCGTGGAAGAGCTATGTTCAGCCTGTGAATAGGATTGATACAGAAGTTCTTCAGGACTCCGTCAGGAAAATAAAGGCCCGCAAGCATCCTTTCCCTTATCTGTTTATTCCGGACCTTTCTTTTGAAAATATACCGACCTATTATAAAGAACCCGGTAATTTTTTAGGTTATGGGAAGTGTATCGCTCCTTGGATGACTGCAGAGCTTATGCCTAACGGAGATATGACTCCTTGTAGGGATTATCCTGACTATATCGTTGGAAATATAAGAGAAACCCCTATATTGGAGCTTTTTAACAGCGAAAAAATACAAAAATTCAGAAAATCATTGAAAGAAAGTGGCGGTGCTTTCCCGATTTGCGCCAGATGCTGCGGTCTTATGGGATTTTAAAATAGATATTGTCAGGCATTTTTATCAAGCGGACGACCATTGCTATCAGTATATGAACCAGTGATAATGAATATCAGATCTATAATAGTCCAGATACCGCATCCTCCTCCGGTTATCAACTGAATCAATCCTATTACAGTATGGCCTGTATAAAATCTGTGTATTCCCATTCCTCCCAAGAATAAACATAAAAGCAAAGTGATCAGCCAGCTTTTGCGCTCTTGCGAGGAAGAATTGCCGGGTGCATACGAAGGGACTTGATTATAGTTTTCTGTATAGTTTGAACCACTGTTTATATCTTTATTTAAAAAAACCTGTGCATTGCTATGTTTTGTATCTGCAATCAGAAAACTTCCGCAGTAGCCGCAGCGGGCTGATTCAAACGTGCTTTCTCGGCCGCAGTTGTGACAGTATTTAGGTGCTTTGTTCATATAAGCAGGTTCCTCCTTATTGTATTAATTTTATAATAGCATGAAATCAATAAAAATCAATAAATTATTTCAATCTTTCCACCAATTTTTAATTTTTTCTTTGCTAAGAATAACGTAATCTTTATTTCTGGAGAAGACTTCAAGCGTAATTGTATCATTGTAATGGTTCTTGAGAAGTTTAATCGTCTCCTCCCAGTTGATATTGCCGCACCCTATCGGCAAATGAAGATCAAGATCACGGAAATTGTCATGCATGTGAACATGTATTAAATACGCTGAAAGCTCTTTGATGTAATCTTGAGGCTTTCTCCCGTGAAGATTGGCGTGACCGATATCAAGAAGAAAACCTAAAGATGTAACTGAATCCAATATGCTTTTAATATTCTGAACACTGTCATGTTTTGTATCGGTGAGTTCAAAAGCTATCTGTATGCCAAAATCATAGGCAAGTTTTGTGATACGGCTCAGTGATTCTGTTTGAAATGATATCATATCCTTCACTGAAAAGCTTCCTCCGCACCAATGGGCGTGGATTGCAGTTTTAGATGCTCCTGCCCGGGAAAAGACTTCAAAATACCGGATCGTTTCGCTGACAGCAGCCTCTCGTATGCTTTTAATGGGGGAACCGATCGGGAGATACCAAGGAATATGCCCTGTCGCACTCAGAGTATACTCTTCCAAAAGAGTTTTAATGGTTTTTGCATCGATTTTTTCCGGAGATGAAGCCCCTTCTTCAAGAAAAAGATCGACATAGTCAAAACCATTTTTACCTATCCAGATGATCTCTTTGTCGAGTTTGTGCTGCGGATTATTTGGAAAACCTATTTTCATATTGTTCTGCTAAGTAGTTGACTCTATTATGGCTTGTGCACATTTAATTCCATCAAGAGCAGCTGAAATTATTCCTCCTGCATAACCGGCGCCTTCTCCGCAAGGGAAGACACCTTTAACCGATGAACAAAAAAGAAGATCTCTATTGATTTTTACAGGAGAAGAACTTCTTGTCTCGGCAGCTGTTAATACTGAATCATCAGATGCAAAACCATTTAATTTTCTGTCAAATATTTTTACTCCTTCTTTAAGGGATTCTATGATAAAATCAGGGAAAATTTCTCTAAAATCTGCAAAACGGAAGCCTATTGCATAGGTTGGGATTACTGAGCCCAATGAAGTAGATTTTTTGTCCTCTAAAAAATTTTTAACGAGCTGTATGGGTGCTTTATAATCCGATCCTCCTGATAAAAATGCTTTTTCTTCAATATCTCTTTGAAAAAGTATTCCGGAAAGCGGATGCTCTGAAATAAAGTCCGACGGATATACATTTACAAGGAGAGCTGAATTTGCATTGATACCGTTTCTGCTGTAATAACTCATGCCATTTGTACAGATTCTTTTTTCTTCACTTGATGCCGGAACCACTACTCCGCCAGGACACATGCAAAAAGTATATACACCTCGCTTATTTGAAGCAGTGCCGTTAAGCTTATACTCCGCAGGAGGCAGAAGCGGTGCGTAATTGCCATACTGCACTTTATTAATCAATTTTTGAGTGTGTTCAATTCTTACCCCAACGGAAAAAGGTTTTGCTGATATTGCTATTCCACTGGAATAAAGATTCTGTATTGTATCTCTTGCACTATGCCCGACAGCAAGAACGATTGTTTCCGCTTTTTCATGGTATACCAAATTGTTATGCTGTATTGCTATGTTTTTTAAAAAACCATTTTCATGAGTTAATGAAACAAATTTATGTCCGAATCTATAGATTGCTCCATGACTTTCCAGCTTATATCTTATTCGGGCTAACGCTTCTCTAAGTCTGTCCGTTCCTATATGCGGCTTTGAAATATATTCTATTTCCCGTGGTGCCCCTGCTTCGATAAATTCTGAAAGAATTAACTTTATTCTGCTGTCTCTTAGATTGGTAGTAAGTTTTCCATCGGAAAATGTGCCTGCTCCGCCTTCTCCGAATTGAATATTGGACTCAGTATTAAGCTTGCCATCCTTAAAAAATGTTTGAATATCCTGTATTCTTTCGTTTACTTGTTTTCCTCTTTCGATAATGATAGGAACAATGCCGGCTTTGACAAGGGTTAACGCACAAAACAAGCCGGCCGGACCGCTCCCTATAATAAAAACTTTCTTGTTTTTCTTTGTTTTTATTATAGGTGAAGAGCGATAAACAGGGCTTAAAGAAACATTTGGTAATTTTAAGAAACGATCTTCATTATCGATTTGTATCTCTGCAGAGTATATAAAGTATATCTGGCTTTTTTTTCTGGCATCTATTGCTTTGCCTGTTAGTTTGAATTTTTTGATCTCTTCATTTTCAATGCCCAGAATTAAGCATATTTCTTTTTCTATATCTTGTTTTTCATCATCTACCGGAATTTTAATATTATTTATTGTTAACATTGTTTTATAATTCTGAAGCTGCTTTCCCGGCTTTCAGCCCTGAAGCAAAAGCCCAATGAAGATTGTATCCTCCGCATTCCCCATAAACATCAAGAATTTCGCCCGTGAAAAACAAATTTTTTATTTTCAATGACTCAAGCCTGTCCATATTGATTTCACGCAGGGATACGCCTCCTGCGGTTACCTGTGCCGCTTTAAAGCTTTCAGTGCCCGTGACGTTTAATGGCATGTGTTTGACAGCCTGCGCGATTTTATATATTTCCTCTTGTGAAAAAGAAGAAACCGGCACGTTAAGTGCTCCGGGTTTTATTCTTGGAAGAAGCATTTGACCTAATTTTTTATTAATAATACCAGAAAGAAAATTTTCTCCGTTTAAATATATAAGCTTTTTCTGCCTGACTTCAAGGAGTTCTATCAGTTCTTGAACAGTGATATCAGGAAGCAGATCTGCAAAAAAAGCTATATCTTTTTCCAAAGCAGTGATCCAAGAGATATAAAAAACTGCATTTCCCGAAATCCCGTTATCGGTAAAAAGGAGATCTCCTCTTTCTCTTGCGCGGATAACTCCATTTTTTTCCGCTGTCAA